>Ga0172368_10003248_pt1 | contig 19946 bp, 17 predicted proteins | sample Lak11m_FD_114540 | JGI IMG/M metagenome (GOLD analysis project Ga0172368, IMG submission 114540) | Freshwater microbial communities from Kabuno Bay, South-Kivu, Congo - kab_022012_11m | ecosystem: Environmental > Aquatic > Freshwater > Lake | place: Democratic Republic of the Congo: South-Kivu...
CGCAAGAGAGAGTCCACCGATGACAACGGCAATAGAGGCAAACGGAAATCGCCAGGCTTTTCCAACCAGGTCTTCAAAGTCGGTGCTGTCCTTGGCGTTAGCCCGCAACCAGCCGAGCCCCATGCCCCACACAGCAAGACCAATGCTGCGCAGTGCCACAATCGCCAACGCTGCACGTAAACCATCAGCAGTGCCAAGACCCACCGCCAGCATCGCCGCGCCGATGTCTGCCATCACGGCGTAACCCATCAATCGTCCGAAACGGCGTTGGGCAAAGGCAAACGCCCCGCCCCCGATCACCATTGCCACACCGCCGAATCGCAACAAGGCGAACTCCGTTGGCGAGCGCAGCCAGGCGTACTGATTAAAAAAGTTCAACATGAAAAACATCACCACCGTTTGCACCACGGTAAATACAAACGCGGCGGCGTAAGGCGATGATTCTTCCGCCACCGTCGGTATCCACGAGTGGAACGGCAAAATCGCCAACAAGATCAACAAGCCAACGTCTAACAACACAGTCGCGCGCGAGAGAAAAGTTAGATCGTCGGGGCTTGAAGTTGCGCCCTCAATCTGCCAACCCGCCAGCAAAATAAACGGCACGCCAAGAGTCACAAACACTAACAACCGCAGCGAACCGCGCGTGAAAGGATGATCATCATCCGACAACATCAGCACAGATGTTGCCGCCAACATTTCTAAAAATAATGCGGCGAACAAAAATGGCTGCACGAACAGAGTCGCCGTGAGCAGCGACATGCTCAACAAACCCGCCGGTAAAAATGCGCTCGGAACTTTCGCGGCGCCTGCGCCCGCGAAAAAAAACATGGACGCCACATAGATAAATGTCAGTGCAGGACGATTCTCCGGCGCAAAGGTAAAGGCGCGTCCCAGCACCGACCATGTTCCTTGAAACGTTACATCACGTCCAGCGAACACTGCCACTTGGTCCAACGGAATTTGCAGCGCGAGCAGCGCCAACAACGCGCACACTGTCGCGGCGATGATCGCCTGCGCCCATCGCCAACGCTGCAACACATATACAATCACCGCCGCCACAGCTGGCGTCGCCAACATCAATACAGGAACACTCACGCTTCACCTCGTCGCACTGCGGCGAGATAACACACGCTAAGCACCACCGCAAAATCTACAACTGCTAATAACGCTATCACCGCCAACGCCGGTTCCACGGCGGCGTAATACATTTCAAAACCCGTCAGCACTGTGATCAGCAACATGCCAACTTTCAACGGCTCTTCGGTGAGTCCGAGCCCAAGCAAGCCGAGTCCGGCGAGACCAAAGGCAGCCAGCGACACTGCCGGCGGCAAGCCTGACACGGTGAGATCGGGAATTTGCGAGAGCTGCCAACCGACAATGATGATCATGATCACGGCGACGACTCGGAACGGCAAACCGACCGGGATATTTCTAAAGGGGGATTGATCAGGTGACGCCGCCACTGCTGTGCCGCTTTGATCGTCAGGGCTAATGATCACCGTTAGGGCTTCCGATTTTTTCTTCGAGGCAATCTGTCGCGCGGTTAGAAACATCTGCACGCAGATCAGTAAGCCGACGATCATCTTAACGCCCGCCAGTTGCGGCGGCAACACGCGCGAGAACAGCAGCCCGGCGAGAATGGATTGACACGCCAGCGCAAAAACCGACACGCGCCAATCGGTGATCGCCACAATAATGCCGGCAGCGATCAACACCCCCACCGCCGCAGGTGTTGAGGCGAAGGAGGAGAATTGCTCGATGAGTTCAGTAAAAGTTGGGATCATTTTTGGAAGAACAACAACCACACCATCAACGCCACCACCAGAGTCCACAACACACCGCCCTCACCCTCCACAATGGCGGCAACGGTGCGCAAGCTGCGCCCGATGAGACGATAAGTTTCCCACGCGATCCGATACAACCATTCGAGTCGCGCCGCGCCGGTCATCGCGCCCCAAACCGATTCGGCGCGTTCGCGTATCACACCTTCAAACTGCCACAAGCCCACGCCGCCCAGCGCAACCAACAACACCGCGCCGAGTGACACCAAATTTTCCAGCGCAAGCAGATCGGGGATGGGGATGCCGACCCAGCGACCGATAGCGTTGGCGGCGACACCTGCGATCACGGCGAAGATCAGTGGCAGGATCAATCCAAACAAATAGCTGACTGCGATCAATGGATCGTCTTTCGGCAGTGGCTCGCCCGGCGTGAAGGCTAATCGAGTGTAAGATGCCGCAAGCAAAAGTTGACCGATCACGCAGACGATCAACACCAACCCTCCGCCTTGCTCAACGAGTCCGCGATACAACGCCGAGGCGCCAATGAACCCCACCGTGAGCGGAAGACCCATCAACACGGTTGCGCCGCCGATGGAGGTAGCGACCCAGCCGCGACCCGAGTCGTTGTAACCGTTGTTAAGGAACATCACCGCGCCGCCGATGATCAGCGCCAGCGCAAATGCCAACACGCCAACTGCCGCCGCGATGCCGCCCCACAATCCGGCGAGCAAGGCGAGGCTTGACCCCGACAACACGACGAAACTTAAACCCTGTCGCGGATCGTCCATGCCCCACCATTCCATCGCGCCGACCAGCAAACCAAAACACGCGCCGACACTTAAGATCGGGCGAAGCGGTAGCGCGGGCGAGACGATCAGAATCTCGGTGAGCAGATCGAGAGCGACGGCGGCGGGCGCAAGTTTGAGCAACGTGCCGAGCCCTTGACGCATATCGGCTTCGATGGGTAACGCGAGATGAAATGGAAACACGCCGAGTCGAAAGACAACGGCGAGAAGGAGTAAAAATGAGCTGCGCTCTGTGAGTGACGATTGTCCGATGACAAAGGAAGTTGCGCCCGTATTGAGGATGTCGAGCGCGGCGCCGAGCGCGAGCAGCGTGGCTAAGGCGTTGAAGCTCGTGCTTAACACCGCGTGAGATTCAAGCCCTTCGCCGCGCGCCAGCAGCACCACGCTGAGGAAATACACCAAATCTAATATCGCCCAGGTAATGACGAGCGTGGTGAGGTTCTGCGCGCTGATCGCTGCCAGTGACGCCGCCGTGATAATCAAACTCGCCGCCCGAGCGCCCAAACGCGGACCGCCTGGACGTGACAAGCCCGTGAGGAAAACCGAGAGCGCGACGAGCAATATTGCAACCGAGAACAGCCATGATGACGGATTGGCGCGCAGCATGATCCCGGTTTGGAACAGCGATGAGGGACCCCAAGCTGACACAGTGACCCCGGCAGGCAAGCGCAAACCCATCGTCAGCGTACCCAACAACGCAACCAAGGTGATGGCAACAGGAAGTAGAACGATGAGTCGAAAGCGCGGCATGGCATAGCCTGTCATCATCGCCGCCGCGCCGAGCACTAAGACCACAATTGCAAAGAGTGGGTTCATACGGTGGAAGATTGTAGCATGAACAGAGTCTTTTTTAACTTTGCTTCTCCCCCAAATCGCAGTAGACTCAAGATCATGAAACCGCAAACTATTTTCATCTGCCTTGCGGCGATGATGCTCGCTGCCTGTGAGGAACGAAACACCACCACACTCCCGCCAACGGTTACGCCGCCAACGGCAACCGAAGCGCGAGTGACGCCTACGCCATTAGCAGCTGGACAAGCGATCACGTTTGACAATCTGCAAGTGAATTTCATGGCGCACGAGTTCACCACCCGTTACACCGATCAGTTCAACACGGTGCGCGACGCGCCAACCAGCATCAAGTTTTTGTGGATACAGATCGGGTTGAAGAACATAGCCACCGCCGCGCATCCCGTCCCTACCCCCGAGCACTTCAGCCTTTTATATTTTCAAACCGAGATCAAATCTTCAGCCTACGCCCGTCGCAAAGATTTTTTAGATTACACGACTCTGTCCGGGAAGATAAACCCCAATCAAGAGATCAAAGCCTGGTTGCGCTTTGATGTTCCCGTCAACGCCGAAGCCCCATCACTCTGGTTCGTGTATCTGCCGCAAAGCTCGCGCGTTGCTTTTCTGCCGCCCAACAGTCCCGCGTGGGGAGAGCATCCCGAATATCTTTGGGCGTTACGTTGAACCTAACCACCATGCCTGCCGTCCTCTCCTTCGTCTCCGATCTCTTCTTCTCCGTTCAAATCGAATCAGCAGTTAAAGGATTGGGATGGACTCTGACCAACATTGAACGTGCCGATCAGCTCCATGCGGATGCCGCCAACCACAGCCTCATCACCTTCGTCGTCGAACTTCAACCGTCACTGATCATCGTCGAACTCAACAGCACAACGCTGCCCTGGGAGAAATGGATCGCAGCGATCAAAACATCGCCCGCCACGCGCCACATTCCGGTCATCGGTTTTGGATCGCACGTTGATCTCGATCAACGTCAACGCGCCCTTGACGCAGGTTGCGATGAAGTGTATGCCAAAGGTCGCTTCACTTCAGACATGGTGAACATCATCCAGAAAAATGCGCGGCGGCTCGATCCAGAGTCGGCACGCGCGGCGGCAGAGGGTGAACTTTCGGAAAAAGCGAAACGCGGGATCGAGTTGTTCAATCGCGGCGAGTATTTTGAATCACACGAAGAACTCGAGCACGCCTGGAATGAAGAACGGGGCGCAGGCAAAGAGTTGTATCGCGCTATCTTGCAGATCGCCGTCGCCTATTTGCAAATCCAACGGCGCAACTATCAGGGCGCGATCAAAATGTTTTTGCGCGCGCGGCAGTGGATCGATCCTTTGCCCGATGTCTGTCGTGGCGTGGACATCGCCCAACTCCGCCGTGACGCCGCCAACGCCCGCGCAACGGTTGAGGCGCTTGGGGCGGAACGGATCAGTGAATTTGATCTAGCGACGCTCAAAACAATAAGAAGCGTCAAGGGATGAAACGAATTTAAGTGTGTCATTCCGAGGAGCGTTCTTTGCGACGAGGAATCTCTCGAACTAATCCCAGAGACTCCTCGCTTCGCTCGGAGTGACAAACAAAAAAAGTTTATGAATTTCCAAAATAAAATCGCACTCGTCACCGGTTCAGGGCGCGGCATTGGCAAAGCCATTGCGCTGCACTTCGCGCGCGAAGGCGCGGATGTCGTCGTCAACTTTTTTCGCAATCGCGCTCCCGCCGAAGAAACAGCAGAGGAGATTCGCAAGTTGGGTCGCCGCGCGTTGGTAGTGAAAGCCGACGTGGGCGGCGAAGGCGGCATCAATAAATTATTCGACGAAGTGGAAAAAGAATTTGGCGCGTTGGATATTTTGATCAACAACGCCGCATCGGGCTACAACCGTCCGGTGATGGAGCAGAAGATCAAAGGTTGGGATTGGACTCTGAACATCAACGCTCGCGCCGCGCTGTTCTGTTCACAACGCGCGGTGCCGCTCATGCAAAAACGTGGCGGCGGCAGTATCGTTTCGATCTCATCGGCCGGATCATTTCGAGTCATGCCGGAATACGTAGTCGTCGGCGCGAGCAAAGCCGCGCTCGAGGCCCTCACCCGTTATCTCGCCGTTGAACTTTCGCCATACAACATCGTAGTCAACGCCGTCTCACCCGGCATCGTGGAAACAGACGCCCTCACCCACTTCAGCGCGATACAAGAACTCAACGCAATAGAAGAAGTGAAGAAAACGATCCCCGCAGGCAAACTCATCACTCCGCAAGAAGTGGCGGACGTGGTCGCCTTCTTGTGTTCGCCAGCCGCGAACATGATTCGCGGACAGACGATCATCGTGGATGGCGGACACTCACTCACCTTTGGTCAGCAAACTGCCTCTTGACATATAGACGTTTATCTATATAATAACAGCATGGCAAAAGTTGATCCGGTCGAATTCGCCAAAGCTATCGCCGACGAGACGCGACAGAAGATCATGGGCTTGTGTTGTTGCAGCTCACTTTCGGTTAATGAGATCGTCGAGAAGATCAATGTGTCGCAACCGACTGTCTCGCATCATCTGGCGATTCTGCGTGACGCCGGTTTGGTAGAAGCTCGAAGCGAAGGCAAGCAAACGTTTTATTCGCTCAACCAAGAGCGCGTGGCATTTTGCTGCGGGCAGTTGATGATCAAGTTTGCGCCTGAAGAAAAGGTGACGGAAACGGTGAACAAGGCGTTGAGCTAAAGGAAATTAAGGAAACAGGGAAAGAAAGGAAATACTCTTTCATACCTGTTTCTTTTTGCGGCGATAGATAGACAATCTTCTATATGACAGAGAGGAGGTGATTGCGATGAATATCAAGTTTTGCGATCCGACGTGTTGTGATGATGAACAATGCGGCGACGGCGATGGTTGTGGCTGCGGCGGCAAATAACGCCAATCTGTTTTGTAGCCTAGCCCCTTGTGGGCGATCAGCCAGAGAAACCCGTTTTCTCCAAGAAAGCGGGTTTCTGCCAACGCTCTACGATGATCTGATAATTTTTTTCAGGAGGCTAACATGACCCAACTTACAAAAACTTCTGCGCCCAAAAAAACATCAGGCTGTTGCGCGCCAAACGATATTAACCAAACTGAAGTGCGCGAGACGGTGCGCGAGCATTATGCCGAGCGCGCGAGAAAAGCGGACGCCTCGTGTTGCGGCGGCAGCCAACTCTACGACGAATCACTGATCTCTAATCTCCCCGCCGAGGTTTCAAACTTCACGCTCGGCTGCGGCGACCCGATCACCTTGGCGAATCTCCAAGTGGGCGAGACCGTTCTCGATCTTGGATCGGGCGGCGGGCTGGATTGTTTCCTCGCCGCGCAGAAAGTTGGCGCAAGCGGCAAAGTGATCGGCGTGGATATGACTGCCGAGATGCTGGCGAAGGCGCGGGCGAATGCCTCAAAGATGAACGCAACAAATGTTGAATTTCGAGAAGGGTATCTCGAAGCGTTGCCAGTGGAAGATTCGAGTGTGGACGTAGTGATCTCGAACTGCGTGATCAACCTCTCACCCGACAAGCCGCAAGTATTCCGCGAAGTGTATCGCGCTCTTAAACCCGGCGGGCGCATCTCCGTCTCGGACATCGTCACCAACGGCGAGATGAACCCGCTCGTATCCAAAGGGATGGAAGCATGGGCGGCGTGCGTGGCGGGCGCGTTGGATGTGAAAGAGTATGTGAGCGGACTCACTGCCGCAGGTTTTACCGACGTGCGCGTGCAGCCGAAAGATAAAACCCAAAACTTTCTCTCCGCGCTGCCGGTGGGCGTGCCGTTCTCGGCGACGATCACGGCGAGAAAGATTTAAAACCGATCAACACCGTTGAACGCTGATGGCGCTGAACAACGCCGAGATGCGCCGATAAACAAATTGATCAGCGTTCATCAGGACACTCAGCGTCTTCAGCGTTCCGGTTTAGATTATGGACAAAACAATTTTCCGCAACGCCGCGTCTTCCGATTGGGATCAAATCGCGCGGTTGCTTCAAAGCGCAAGTCTGCCGCTTGACGGCGCGCGCGATCACGTCGCCAACTTTTTCTTGGCGTTCGACGACGATAAGCTGATCGGCTGCGCGGGGTTAGAGGTTTATGGAGAGTATGGGCTGCTGCGTTCGGTGGCGGTAGAAGCAGGAGAGAGGGGAAAGGGATTGGGGATTAAGGTCGTGCAACGGATTTTAGATCAAGCGAAAGAGAATCGCACCCGCACGATCATCTTACTCACCGAGACCGCGCAAAACTTTTTTCCGAAATTTGGTTTCCGGGTCATCAAGCGCGACGACGCGCCCGCGCCGGTGAAAGAGTCGGTAGAGTTCAAAGGCGCGGGCTGCGAGTCGGCGGCGACAATGCGGCTAGATTTGTGAATCAAAAAGCGGGTTTCCTTAAGAAACCCGCTTTTTGATTCACTGCCCCAGAACTTTATTCAGCGTCACATTCATATTCTGCCGCGCGGTTTCGCCGTCGGCGAGATGTTTGTCGTAGCCCACTCTATCACCCGAAGCCAGCGCGGTATAGGCGGCGACACGCTCCTCAAAAAATTGCACCGCAAAATTTTTGGCGGGGGTTAAGCAATCCGCCACAGGTTGGCGTTTCATCACGTCACGCGCCGTTGCAAAAACCGCCTGCCCCTCTTTGCCGATCTTCACTTGATCTTGAGTCGTCTTTTGAATCGCATCCACTCTGGCAATAGCGGCCAGCGCCAGATCGGATTGAGTCTGCGCCAAGAGGATCGCCGCCTCCGCGCCACAGGCAAGCTGCCCGACGGTGGCGGCAACCGCCGCAGTCGGCGGCGGCGCCTGATTCGAGATGCGAGTCGCCGCCACGCGAGTGGGGTCTGATCCGCAGGCTGCCAACAAAATCGCCACTAATACAAAACTTTTCCTCATTAGTCCAAATTCTCCTGCCAATAATTTACCACTTAACTAGGTTTTAATGATTCGACGATACCATAAGTAGGATTGTTGAAGTATCATAGTTCTGATATTCTGGCATCAATCACTTCATGGAGGCGTCTATGCGTCGCATAATTGAAAGTTCAATTCGAATCTTTTTTGTTGCAACCTTAGTGCTTGCTTCATTCTCTTTGTCCAATGTGGCGCAAGCGCAAGCCGCGTGCGATCCCGCCGCCGCATGTTTCGATGTGAGCTTCCCTCAAGCGAACATGACCGGCGATTTTTATCTCAACGGGAAAATGGTCGGGCAGAACGTGAACAGCGCGCGGCTCGTCGGCACGCCCAACGCGAACAACGTCGTTGAGGCAAAGAACATCAAAGACACCGCCAACGAGGGCTTCGGCGATCTCTATAACTACCCCGATCAATCTCTCACGATGTGGGGCTGGCAGGGGTACGCGACGCCGCTCGTGTTGTACTTGTATCGCAATTACGTTAAAGGCAAACTGATTATCACCGTCGCCAGTTGGTATGGCGACAACATTGTGGCGGATCTTTTCTTGGATGGCGCGCAAGTGGGAACGCAGACCGCGAAGGTGGAATTGAATGTTAAGGAAGGCGCGCACACGGTAGAAGCAAAGAACATCACCGATCCAAAAATCGTTGGCAAGTTTCAATACAGCAACATCTCACAACCGGCGTGGGTCTATGCGGGCGCGTACCCTTCGTACGCCGCGCTCTACCCTAACCGCACATCGCTCGTCGGCACGTTGTATCTCTACTGCGAACTTCTCAATAAGCAGTACACCGACAACGCAAAATGTTTGGTGAAGGAAGGCGACAAAGAACTCGGCTCGATTGAAAATTATTCGACGGGCAGTTACTTGTTGTCCATCGGCAAGCACAACGTCACCGTGTCGGCAACGGGCGCGGCGGCAAACAAATGGAAGAGTACGACGCTATCCAACATCGAAATTTTTGGCGACTCGTACGTCTCGCAGAATGCCATCTTGGAATATGTTCCGGGAGCGGCAGCCGCGCCGAGCGCAGGTGGCGCCGCCCCGGCGGGTGGTGGCGTGACCATTAATTCGAGCAATGTGGATCGCGTGGTGTTAGCCGATTACATGATGTGGTACGACCATTCAACGTTTGATGGAAATAAAACGTGGGACGTGCCGCGCGACGGACCTTACAACTCCGACGACGAAGGCATCATTCGCAAACACGTTGCGCAAGCGCAGCAAGCGTGCCTCAACGGTTTTGTGGCGCACTGGTACAGCCCGGCAGATGGACGGACAACGAACAACTTCAACAAATTATTAAACGCTTCTGGCGGCACGCCTCTGCGAAACGCGGTGTTAGTGCAAGCAAACATTTTGCCGGGCGCGAGCGAAGGCTCGATGATGGACGCGGTGCGTTACGTGATGAGCAACTGGATCAATCACCCGAACTATCTCAAGCTCGGCGGCAAGCCGGTGATCTTCTTCACCGATATGCCGCGCCCATGGGGTGAAGCCGGGTCCGTCGCCGCGTGGAATCGGATCCGCGCCGCAGTTGACCCGGGGCATAACACGATCTGGATGGCAGAGGGTTTGTATCCCACTTACAACCCGCCGTTGGATGGACTCTACGTGTATCGCATTGACCACAAAGATTATCCGCAGTCGTGGCTCAAGCAAGCGCGTTGGGCTTCACAGTTAAAGCAAGCCGCGCAGTTGAACAACACTTACTTTTATTTTGCCGACACCATCGCCGCAGGCTTTGACGATACGAAGTCGGTCAACGCGCCGGGCGATCTCCGCACCGACCAGCCGCACTTCGCGCGTGATCGTCAAGGCGGGCAGTATTATCGCGACACGTACAACTCTGCGCTGTACACCGGCGGCGATTTCTTGCTGGTCAAATCGTTCAACGAGTGGATCGAAGGCACAGAGATCGAACCCGGCAAGACGTATAGCGATCTTTACATGAACTTGACGTGCGAGTTTGCGAATGGGTATCGGAACAAATAGGGAACAAAGGAAATAAAAGGCAAAAGGGAAACACAGGAACAAAGGGAACTAAAGGGGAACCCGTTTTCTGATGGAAAGCGGGTTTCTTTATAATACGCAAAGGAGTTCAATCATGCGCCGAATCACTTTTATCTTTCTTGCTCTTACAATTGTTTTGTCAGCCTGGCCGATTCAAACGGCTGAAGCGCAGGGGACAAGTTATACCGTTCAGGCTGGCGACAACTTGTCGCGCATCGCGCGGAAATTCGGCGTGACGGTTGACGCGATTCAAAAAGCGAACAATCTGAGCGGCACGTTGATCTTTCCGGGGCAAGTGCTAATTATTCCGAGCGGAGCGGCCACTACCACATCAACGCCATCCACAACGGTGACGGCGACACCGTCGCCAGCGAGTTCGGGATCAGCCGCTTATATTGTGAAGCGCGGCGACAACTTGTCGCGGATCGCTCGCAGCTACAACACCACAGTCGTAGCGATCCAAAAAGCCAATAACCTGAAAAGCGTGACGATCTACGTGGGGCAAGTGTTGATCATCCCCGGCGCAAGCGGAAATGTAACTGGCGCCACAACGACGGCGACGCCGTCAACCACAACCCCCACGACAACGGTGAGCGGCGCGGCGGTTAATCATCTCGGCACAGAGCGCGTGGTAATCGCCGATTACATGATGTGGTATGACCCGTCAACATTCGACGGCAACAAAACGTGGGACGTGCCGTCGGCGGGCGCATACAACTCAAATGATTTCGGAACGATCCAGCGCCACGTCTCGCAGGCGCAGCAAGCGTGTCTCGACGGACTCACGCCGCATTGGTACGGTCCTCAAGATTCGCGCACGACCAATAATTTCAATCAATTACTGCAAGCCTCTGCCGGAACCGGTCTGCGGCACGCCATTGTGATTCAAACCAACATCGTGCCGGGCGCAACCGAGCAGATGATCATTGACGCTATCAAGCACGTGATGAATAACTGGACGGGCAACGCAAACTATCTCAAGCTGGGCGGCAAGCCGGTGATCATCTTCACCGACATGCCGCGCCCGTGGGGCAGCGACTCGGCGGCGCTCGCCGCTTGGACTCGCATCCGCGCCGCCGCCGACCCCAACCGCACCACGATCTGGATGGCGGAAGGTTTAGTGACCACGTTCAATCCATTGTTCGACGGACTCTACGCGTATCGCATTGACCATAGAGATTTTCCACAGTCGTGGCTCAAGCAGTCGCGTTGGTCGAGCGCCTTGCGAACTGTTGAAAGAACGAGCAATACGCCGATGTATTTTGCCGACACCATTGCCGCCGGTTTCGACGACACCCGATCAGTAAACGCGCCGGGCGATCTGCGAAGCGACGCGCCGCACTTTGCGCGGGATCGGCAGAACGGTCAGTATTATCGCGACACGTTTAGCGTCGTCACAAAAACGGGCGGCGACTTCCTTTTTGTAAAATCGTTCAACGAATGGATCGAGGGGACGGAGATCGAGCCGGGCAAGAGTTACGGCGATCTGTATTTGAATCTCACTTGCGAGTTGGGGAATAAGTACAAGGGGAAATAAAAAGGGGAATGGAGGAGATAAAGGAAATGATGGAGATAAAGGAAACGAGAGGGGAGCGAAAATGAATGTGACTCGACGAATTGTAATCTCTGTTTTGATGATCGCTTTTGTGATCAGTGGATGCGGACTCAACAGTGCCACGCCCACCGCCGCCCCACCCCTCACCGCCGCGCCTACAGCCACGCTCGCACGCAACACGGTGATCGTGTTAGGTGAGGTCTCCAACGAACCCTCAAAGAAAATTGAACGCCTGCAACCCTTAACAGATTATGTGGGCAAACGCCTGGACAAAGTGGGTGTTACATCCGCGCAGATCAAAATAGCGCCCGACTCTGGCGCCAACGCTCGCGCCTACCGCCGTGCCCGCGCCAACGAACACCCCCGCCCCCACCAACACCGTTGCGCCCACGAACACCGCGACCCCGGCACCCACAGCTACACCTGCCGCGACGGCAACCCCTGCGTGCGCGGCGAGTGAATCCAATAATCTGACAGTCATGCCGCTATTCACTTCAGATAATAAATATCTGGTGCTTGGCACAGGCTGCAGCGTGGAAGTGTTTGAAGCGCAAACGTTGAAACCTGTAATGACGTACGGCGGCTTAGTGTTAGCCAACGTAACTAACGATGGGCGTTTTGCCGCGCGCGCGGGGAGCAATGTGGTGTTAGTAGAACCCGCTACCAGCAAAATGGAAAGTTTAAAAACCAAAGTGGATTTTGCGGGCATCACAATGGTGAGTGCCACTGGCAAAGAATTTGCGAAGTTAGTAGATGGCAAAACTGTGCGCGTGTTTGATTTGAACAGCGACAAAACCACCGACCTAACGTTGCAAGTGCAAACTACCGAACCCGCAAAAACAATTTTATTTTCGCCGAACGGGGCGTGGTTAGCCGTAGGGATTGACGAGTACTTAGCTGTTTATGAAGTAGCTACGGCAAAGAAACTGTACGAACTAAAATTTTCAGGGCTGCCTACTTTTTCACCCGACACCAAGTATCTATTTGCGGTGAACACGCGCATTAATCGCAACTTGTACGAAGTGACCACGGGGAAAGTGTTGTCAAACTTTGGCGGCACTTTGCAAAACTGCGCCCAGGGTGGAAACTGCGGCACTACCGCCGATGGCGGACGGATCGTTGAAGATCGTTATGATGCGCTGAGTTACTTTGTGGCGGGCGGACCTGAAAACGTGTTAGTGTTTTGGGAACATACCATTACGTCTATTCCGCCGGGCGTGGTGATCACCCAAGAGAATTTTGCGACCGCGTATAAAAACGTGAGAAGCCAAGAGACTTTTATTGAAGACTTTGTGGCAAGCAAACGCAAGTTCGCGTTTACAACGAGCGGGCTAAAGGCTGAGGATTTTGCGTACGGCGCGGGCGCGCGCGATGGCTCGGTATTTTTGTTGGTGAAAAAGGCTGGCGGGCTAACGCTCTATAATGGCAAGGATGGGAAAGCAGTTACGAGTTTGGATCGGTTTAAGTTGAAGTAATGGCTCTCCTCAACAATCCACTAATCACTATCCACCATCCACTATAAGCTAACCATCTTCTCACTCGCCTCCCACAACCTCTTCGCCACAGATTCATCATGCGATTCATCTGACGAGCGTTTCTCTTTCATGTTGTAATGAAAATATCTTCCGCTCACGCCTTCCACGTCGGGCGATGAGGCGAGATAGATTGACGTGCGCGCGCCCTGCTCATTGGTGAGACGATGACGCATGAACGCCATAAAGATGTTCACCAAGAAACCATTGTTTAAAGCAAAGTTGCTCGCCACAAAACCGGGGTGCAAACAATTGGCGGTGACGTTTGTCCCTTTGAGTCGCCGCGCCAGTTCGTAGGCGAACAAGACATTCGCCAGCTTTGAATTACTGTATACCGACATGCCGTTGAAGAATCCCTTCTCGCTTTGCAAATCATCAAAGAGGATGTGACCGCGATAATGCGCGTTAGAGGCAACATTGACGACGCGCGCCTTCGGTTGCGCCTTGAGCATGTCGAGCAGCAAATCGGTAAGCAAGAAATAGTTGAGATGATTCAAGCCAAAGGTCATCTCGTAACCCTCCACCGTCGTCTTGCGCCGCAAGAAAATTGCGCCCGCGTTGTTAAGCAGCACATCCAGTTTTTGATAGTTGCTCTTGAATTCACTCGCCAACTTGCGGACTTCTTTCAATGAAGAAAGATCGGCGATGAGATACGAGATCGATGGGTTGCCCGTTTGCGCCTTAACAAGTGACACCGCCTCTGCCGTGCGGCGTTCATCGCGCCCCACCATTACCACTTCCGCGCCTAACTTCGCTAAACCAATCGCAGTGTGCAAACCAATACCCGCGCTTGCGCCGGTGATTAATACTGTTTTGTTTTTCAACATAATCAATTAACCGCCGAGACGCAGAGCACGCAGAGTTTTATTATTTTTCTCCGCGTTCTCTGCGTCTTTGCGGTGAGTATCAAGTGTTTACACCGGAACCGCTTCTGCCGTGCGCCCGTTGCCACCCACTTCCACTTTATGCCCATCTTCGCGGCGGAACTGGCTCATGTATAAGTTGTAGTAGAAACCTTTCTTCGCCAACAACTCGTCGTGCTTGCCGCGCTCGATGATCTCGCCTTTGTTCAAGACCAACACCAAGTCGGCGTTGCGGATGGTGCTGAGGCGATGAGCAATGACAAAGCTGGTGCGTCCCTCTAACAGTTGATCAAACGCCTTCTGAATCAAACGCTCGGTGCGCGTATCAACACTCGAAGTCGCTTCATCCAAGATCAAGATACGCGGGTCGGCGAGCGCGGCGCGGGCAATCGAGATCAACTGACGCTGACCCTGACTCAAACCGCTGCCACGCTCACCCAACACTGTTTCATATTTTTGCGGCAAACGTTCGATAAACGTATCGGCGTGCGCCAACTTCGCCGCCGCGATCACGTCGGCGTCAGTTGCCGAAGGCCGCCCAAAGCGGATGTTGTCCATCACGGATGCGCTGAACAAGAATGAATCTTGCAACACAATGCCGATCTGTCCTCGCAAACTTTCGGCGGTTACGTCGCGCACATCTACGCCGTCAATCTTCACCGCCCCGCCCGTCACATCATAGAAGCGCGGGATGAGATTGATGATCGTCGTCTTGCCCGCGCCCGTTGGTCCCACAATGGCAACCGTCTGCCCCTCTTTAGCTTTGAAGCTCACGCCGTGCAGCACGGGCGTGCCAGCTTCGTATTCCGCCGCCGCATTTTCGAATTCGACCTCGCCGCGAATCGGCGGCATCACTTTGGCGTTTTGTTTGTCCACGACGGCAGGTTGTTCATCCAACAAAGAGAAGATGCGCTCGCCGCCGGCAATCGCGCTTTGAATGTTCGTCCACATCACCGCCATTTGCTGAATCGGTTGATTGAAGCGTTGGACATAAGCGAGAAAGGTGATCACGAGTCCGAGCGAGACTGTGGTGCCGAAAAATGATTCGCCGCGCAGCAATAGGACGCCGCCGATGCAGGTGACAACCGCCAGCCCCAAATAACCGAACGCTTCCAGCGTGGGCGCCAGCGCGGACGTGAAGGCGACGGCGCGCACGTTGGCGTCGCGGTTGGCGGCGTTGGTCGCTTTAAAGTTTTCGATATTTTCTTCGGCGCGGTTGAAGGCTTGCACTTCACGCACGGCGGAGATCGTCTCTTGCAGTTCGGCATTGACGCTACCCATCTCTTTGCGCGTTTTGCGAAACGCAGCCCGCGCTTGACCGGAAAAGTATTGCGTGGCGATCATCATGAACGGCAACGTCACGCTGCTCAGCAAGGCAAACGGTACGCTCTTCGCCAGCATGTTGTAAATGATCCAAACCAACAGCAGCGTGCCACTCGCCACTTGTACCAACGCAAAACCCAACGCTTGCTCAATGGCGGTGGCGTCGTTGGTGATGCGGCTCATCAGGTCACCTGCTTCATGTTCGGCGTAATAGCTGAGCGAGAGGCGATGAGCGTGTTCAAAAACATCCACGCGCATCTGACGTAAAACGTGCTGCCCAGCCCAGGTCATTGTGAAGAACGTCATGCCGGTCAACACTGCGCCGCCAACATACAAGCCGATGAGGATCAAGATCAAGCGGCCCAAACCCGCCAAACGATCATCGGTAGTCATGTTGGTTAAAGTTTTGGTAGGTGACTTAAAATTGTTGGCGGTGAAGATCGTTTTGATCGCCCACTGCGTGCCGCTCAACTCGGAAGCGTCTGTGGCGAGCCAGCAGTTTGAAGCGGCGCTGTTCGATTGAGTTGGCGCGCCGGGGAAACTGCCAAATGAACTCGCCGATGCCGGAGTCAAATAACAATCCACGATCTGCCCGATGATCTCCGGCGATGTGACTTGCATCCACGTTGAGGTAATCACCAACAGAGCCGCCAACATCAACATGTACCAATACGATTTAAAGTAGTTGCCAAAGCGCATTAACGTCTCGCCTAAATTTTTAGGCTTGAGCGTTTCTTGACTCATAATGCGCCGAAGTTGTTCTTGATTGCCAAACATAGTGTGTCTCCGAAAGAAAGTAAAAGGTAGATACGTAATCAGGTAGGCACGTAGACATGCATTCTTCCCCACCCTCTTTCCTTTGTTTCCCTGTTTACCTTGTTTCTCTACTACCTGTTTACCTGTTTCCTTATTTCCCTGTCTACTTCACTCCCACCAACTCTGCCACTGCCTCTTCCGCCTTCGCATCACTGACAAGCTGCGAGTTGTAAATCTCGGCGTAGATCGGGCTGTCTTCCATTAAATCCTCGTGTTTGCCGCGCGCCACGATCTCCCCTTTGTCCAACACCAAAATCTGGTCAGCGTTGATCACGGTGCTGATACGTTGGGCAATGACAAAGCTGGTGCGGCCTTTCATCAATCGATCTAAGGCTTTTTGAATCACGGCTTCCGTTTGCAAATCCACACTGCTAGTCGAGTCATCTAAGATGAGAATGTGCGGGTCGAGCAGTAAAGCGCGGGCGATGGCGATGCGCTGTTTTTGTCCGCCGCTCAACGTGGTGCCGCGTTCACCCACAGGCGTATCGTAACCTTGCGCGAAGGATGTGATGAAGTCGTGCGCCGCCGCCGCTTTCGCCGCCGCGATCACTTCATCCATTGAGGCTTCGGGTTTGCCAAAAGCAATGTTGTCGCGGATCGTGCCGCTAAACAACGTGGTCTCTTGCAGCACGATGCCAATTTGAGAACGCAGCGAGTCGAGAGTCACGTCGCGCAGATCGCTGCCATCAATAATGATCTTGCCCTGCGTCGGATCGTAGAATCGCGGTAGAAGGTTGATGATGGTTGTTTTACCGGAGCCGGTAGCCCCGAGCAGGGCAACCGTCTCGCCCGCTTTCGCCTTGAAGGTGACATTTTTCAACACGGGGTCGCCGCCGCCGAAATATCTGAACGTGACATCGGCGAACTTCACATTACCTTTTACCGATGGCAAGGTGATGGCGCTGGGTTTATCTACCACATCATTTTTGGCGTCGAGAATTTCAAAGATGCGTCCGGCGCTTGCCGAGGCTTGCCCCAACTGTGTGATGATGAAGCCGAATTGAGCAATAGGGATGAAGAGATAGATCAGATACAAACTAAACTCTTGCCACTCACCGAGCGTTAACGTTCCGGCGATCATCTGCCGTCCGCCAAAATACAACGTGGAGGCTTGCCCCAAGTTGGCGATGAGGAAGACGAGTGGAAAGAGAAAGACAAAGATGCGGGTGACGGCAAGTTGCTGATACAAAACATCATCCGCCGCCTTATTAAATTTCTTTTGCTCTTGCGTTTCGCGCGTGAAGGCTTTGACCACTTTGATGCCCGCCAAATTTTCTTGCATCACCGTGTTGAGCGCGGAAAGTTTTTGCTGAACTTTGAGGAACAGCGGCTGGCTGATCACGCCGAAGAACATGAAGAGGACGAGCGCGATGGGCAGCACCGGGATCGCCGCCCACGCCAGTTGCGCGTTGGTGGTGAACAAGATCATCATCGTGCCAGTGAGCAAGATGATCGCCCCGACGAGCTGCAACAAACCTTGACCAATGAACAGACGGACTTTCTCCACGTCGTCGGTGGCGCGCACCATGAGTTGACCGGTCTGATTCTGGTCGTGATAGGAGAAAGACAAACGTTGAATCTTGGCGAAGAGATCGTTACGCAGATCATACGCTACGCCTTGCGAGTTGCGCTCTGCCCAATAGGCTTGCAAAAAGGCAAACACCCCGCGCAGTACAGCGAAGATCACGATGGCAATGCCCGCTTGAACAAGCGCGTTGGGCGCATTCGCCCCATCGGCATTTAATTTTGCGACAAGTTGATCTTTGGTAGTGATATCCGCCGGGAACTTCAACGCTTCGACAATTTTGGGGATCGCTTGTGACATGGCAGCCGCCGGAACTTTATCTAGCGCACCTAACACCGTATTAGCGATCACGCCTGAGGTCACGGCATCAATGATGCGGCGCACCATGGACGGCACGGCTAATTGCGAGAGTGTGGCGAGGATCAGAAAAGCGTAAGGCAGCAATGCCTGTCGCCGATAACGTGCTAAATACTTCATCGCCCGCCGCAGCCCGCCTTTGGGTGCGTTAGGGTCACGGCGGCGATTTCTAAAATTTGGATTCACTATGGTCTCCTGTAAAAATTTATGATTAAGATTGGGGCGCTTCGATCTTGCGCGCCGCTTCAACTAACAACTCCAGCGACACGATGACCTGTTCACGTTGTTGCGGACTCAAGTGCGCCGCCAATTCGTCCGTCCACTTGTTGCGCCCTTCTACACCCTTTTCGATCAACGATTTGCCTTTGTGGCTCAATTCGAGCTGTTTGGCGCGGCGATCTTGCGGATGCTCGTTTCGTTCCAACAATCCGGCGTGAACTAGACGATCCACGATCTGGCTCGCGCCGGCGGCGGTCACATCCAAGTACTCGCTAATTTCAGACATGCCGCAACCCCCGCCATGATAGAGGCGCATGAGGATACTGAACTGCGGCATGGAGAGCCCGAGTGATTTAACATAACGCGACCACTCGCGCATGGAACGATGCATAAAAACTTCCGACCAGTCGCGCATAGCGGCATTGAATTGTTTGGGGGATGACATAGTTAAGCCTGCTAGTTAGTTAAGTTGACTTAACTATATGGGCGGCGAAATGATCTGACAAGGGGGAGAGGCCCTAACCGAATGGGTAGTTGTTTGAAAGTGTGCAAAGGAATTGTGGAGGAGCGGGGTTATCGTTTGAAAAAGTTCGACACAAAGAACCATAAATTCGCCGGTCTCTCCGCTAAGCGTCTCATGAAATACGGATACCACTCCGTGCCGTACGGCACATACACGCGGAAGTTGTAGCCTTCGGCGGCGAGGGCGTATTGCAATTCACTGCGAATACCGTGCAGCATCTGAAACTCAAACGACGAGCGCGGGATATTTTTTTGCGCGGCGTAGTCTTTAATCGGTGCGATCATGCTTTCATCGTGCGTGGCAAACGCCGGATACAAGTCGGGGTTCACGGCGGCGGCATCTAACATGATCTGCGCCAACTTCACATAATTCGCATCCACGTCTTTCTTCAACGGAAACGCTTTATCGGCAGGCTCTTGGTATGCGCCCTTGCACAAACGAATCCGAATCCCGGCATTGCACAACGAGCGCACGTCTTCTTCACTGCGATACAAATACGATTGGATCACCGTGCCGAGATTATCGTAGCCCAAATCTTTCGCGGCGTACACTATCTGCAACGTGCGGTCGGTATAACCCGTATCTTCCATATCTACGCGCACAAACGTGCTCATCGCCTTCGCCTTCTCCAGCACGCGGCGCAAATTTGATAAACAGAATTCGCCGCCCAGATCGAGACCGAACTGCGTGAGCTTGAGCGAAATATGAGATGGAAGATTCGCGGCGGCAATCTCATCCAGCAAGCGCAAGTAATCATCCGTTGCGCGCGCCGCCTCTTCTGCCGTTGAGACATTCTCGCCGAGATGATCCATCGTGGTCATCATCTTTTTGGCGTACAGTTCGCGCATCACGCGGATGGCGTCTTCGATTTTTACGCCCGCCACAAAACGAGCGGACACGGTGCGCGCCACCGGGAAATGAGTC
>Ga0172368_10003250_pt1 | contig 19939 bp, 12 predicted proteins | sample Lak11m_FD_114540 | JGI IMG/M metagenome (GOLD analysis project Ga0172368, IMG submission 114540) | Freshwater microbial communities from Kabuno Bay, South-Kivu, Congo - kab_022012_11m | ecosystem: Environmental > Aquatic > Freshwater > Lake | place: Democratic Republic of the Congo: South-Kivu...
GCCAGAGCCGAGGTGCAGCGCAGCGCGGAGCCCGCGCAGCCTGCCAACCTGCCGCTGCCGGCGCGAGTGAGCAGGGATGAGTTGCTGCGGGATCAGGGGGCAGATCGGCCGACCGACTTGCCACGGGCCGGGCGGCCGGAGACGCCTGTGCAGCGCCGGGCGGACGAAATGGGCGAGACCCCCGCTGAAGCGGCGCAGCATCCTGCCAGAGCCGAGGTGCAGCGCAGCGCGGAGCCCGCGCAGCCAGCCGACCTGCCGCTGCCGGCGCGAGTGAGCAGGGATGAGTTGCTGCGGGATCAGGGGGCAGATCGGCCGACTGTCTTGCCACGGGCCGGGCGGCCGGAGACGCCTGTGCAGCGCCGGGCGGATGAAGCGGGCGAGACCCCTGCTGAAGCGGCGCAGCATCCTGCCAGAGCCGAGGTGCAGCGCAGCGCGGAGCCCGCGCCGCCTGCCGATCTGCCCTTGCCGGTGCAGGCGCGGTCTGAGATGCCCGTGCGAGTGAGCAGGGATGAGTTGCTGAGTGATGAGGGGGCAGATCAGCCGACCGTCTTGCCACGGGCTGGGCGTCCTGAGATGCCAGTCCAGCGTCGGGCTGACCAAACGGGCGAGATACCCGCCGGACCCGACCAGCGCCCAGCCAGAGTTGAAGTGCAGCGCAGCGCAGAACCCGCGCAGCCTGCCGACCTGCCGCTGCCAATCCAGACGCGGCCTGAGACGCCGGTGCAGCCTGCCGCAGAAGTGCCGTTTGCCGGGCCCGCTCGCCAGGAGCCCCGTCCATTGCGGCGATTGCACCTGGCGGATATCCAACGCAACCCGCTGGCGGATGAGAGCCGGCTGCCCAGTGCGCCGCCCCTGCCCAGCGCCGCAGCCCAGGAAGCTCAGCCTCAGTTTATCCCAGATGAGGAGACGGGCGAGCGCAGGTTTGAGACTCGACCGGCGAACGCCCCAGCTCCTGGCGCTGTACCAGTGCCGGCGGGCCAGCCCGGACGGCCTGTCCCACCCGTTCAGCGCAAAGCGGCAGGCCGCCAGGAGCAGACTGCTCAGGCTGAAGCCAGCCCGCCGGCTGGTTTGGGCGAAGTATTGGCAGCCAGACACACGGCGCGCACCTCGTTATTGATCCAGCCGCCCAACCAGGCGCAGCGCAGCACGGACGATGCCGAAGAGCCAGAAAGCAGGCCTTCGGTTTCGGTGACATCCGCGCAGCCCCCAACCATTTTGCCCCAGGCGCGCGGTGAAGTTCAGCGTGCGCCGGCGCAGCGCAGCGCGAACCTGCCGCTGCCCAGCCGTCCGGCTGCGCGGTCGCAGGACAGCGCGGCGGCCGTCTATGAAGCTTTGGTGAGCAGATCCACGGTGGCACAGGAAATTTCTGCCGCGGTCCCTCAGGCAACGGCGCAGCGCAAGCCGGAGCGGGCAGATCTACCGGGAACCATCGAGCCGGCGATTGTCAGTTTTGTCCAGCGCGCCTCATCGGCGGCGGAGGCGGAGGGCGGGACCGAAGATAAAAAAGAGGATGAGGTAAACCTGGATGAGTTGGCGCGCATGGTTTACCCGCTAATCAAACGGATGCTGGCAGTGGAGCAGGAGCGCCTGGCGCGGCGCCGCTAGACGATATTGATCTCTGGAGGAGACGACAATGGCAGATACAAAAGCAGAAATTTTTCAGGTAAGCAACACCAGCAATAAGGTGGTCTGCCAATTTAACCCCAAGGATTACTCGATTTCCAAATCGGTGAAATGGGTTTATCGCACCACCGATGGAAAAAATGTCGGGGATCCTGAGTTTGCGGGTGGCGAGGCGCAGGATTTCACGGTCGAGATCATGTTTGATTCGACCGATACTGGCAGCGATGTGCGCACCAAATACAGCGCATTGTTAAAGATGGCTGAGGTGGACACGACCACCCAAAATACCACGACCGGAAAAGGCGAGCCGCCCGAGTGCAAATTTCAGTGGGGTTCTTTTCTGTCGTTCACGGGGGTGATCAAATCGATCAACCAGAATTTCACCCTGTTTAAGGGCGATGGTACCCCGCTGCGCGCCCGGGTAAAGGTCACGTTTGCTGAGACGGCCGCCAACACCCAGGGTCAAAACCCGACCACGCGCACCGAAAGCCGTAAGGTGTGGGTGGTTAAAGAAGGCGAGACCCTGCCCTGGATCGCTTACCAGGAATATGGGTCGGCCAGCCACTGGCGGCATATCGCTGAGACCAACGACCTGGGCGATCCGCTGGCCTTATATCCCGGACAGGTGCTTAAACTTGTGCCGCTGCCCTAACCAGATTGGTTTTTGATCAGACTTTTAAGAGGTTTGCATGCCAAAATACAAAACCGATCTGTTGGTAAAAATCAATGGCGCGGCCGTTTCCGCCGATTTTTATACCAACTTGAACGAGGTGGTGGTGGATACCAGCCTGGGCATGCCCAGCATGTGTTCGATCCGCATTCACGATGACAACCTGACCTGGGTGGACAATGCGCTGCTTGATTTGGGCAAGCCCCTGGAGGTTTCGGTAAAGCTGGACAGTGACGCGGGTAACACGGTGGTCGTCATTTTTAAGGGTGAGATCATCGCTCTGGAACCTATGTTCTCGGCGGAAGGCCGGACGATGATGCAGATTCGTGGTTATGACAAATCGCACCGGCTGCACCGCGGGCGCAAGACGCGCACCTTCTTAAAGAAAACGGACAGCGAGATCGTGCAGTCGGTCGCGGCGGAAGCGGGTATAACGGTTGAGGTCGATTCAACCAGTTTCCGGCATGAGTATGTGCTGCAGTATAACCAGACCAACATGGAGTTTGTCATCTCGCGCGCCGAGCGCTTGGGTTACCAGGTGATTATGGCAGAAGATAAGCTGATCTGGAAAAAGGCAACCTATACCAGCGCGCAAACGCCGGATCTGGTATTTATGGAGAACCTGATCAGTTTTCAGCCGCGCTGGGCTTCCACGCACCAATCCGATCAAATGACCGTGCGCGGCTGGGATGTGGCCACCAAGGCGGCCATCGTCAGCACCAAGACGCCGAACAGCGCCTTGAACCAGGGCGGGATGACCAAAACCGGCGGCGCGGCGGCGCAGACGGCTTATGCCGCTGCCACGGAGATGGTCGTCGATGCAAATGTGTTCAACCAGAGCGAGGGTGACCTGCTGGCTCAGGGGGTGAGTGATTCGGTCAGCCGCAGTTTTATCGAAGCTGAAGGGATCGCGGTTGGCACTCCACAGTTGAAAGCGGGCGTCAAAGCCAATGTGACCAAAGTCGGGACGCGCTTCAGCGGAAGCTACCTGATCACTTCTGCGACGCATATTTACCGCGAGAGCGGTTTTGAAACCCACTTTTCGATCAGCGGGCGTCACCCGCAGACGCTTTCCTCGCTAGTTGGCGGCGAGGCGGTCACCCCCGAGGTGGGCAAGGTGGATGGCTATGTCACTGCGGTCGTAACCAACTTGAACGACCCCAACAACTTGGGGCGGGTCAAGATCAAGTACGCCTGGTTGGGCGATATTGAAAGCGACTGGGTGCGGATCGCGACCCCGATGGCCGGGCCGCAGCGCGGGTTTATGTGGCTGCCGGAGGTGAATGACGAAGTGCTGGTTGCTTTCCAGCATGGCGATATTCACCGGCCCTGCATCGTGGGCGCGGTGTGGAGCAATATAGACAAACCGCCGGTGGCGAACAATGTGGCCACGGCGGATGGCAAGGTCAATCAGCGCGTGATCAAGACCCGCCAGGGGCATCTGATCATCCTGGATGACAAACAGGGCGAGGAGAAAATATCGGTAAAATCGAAGTCGGGTCACCAGGTGATTCTGGATGATAAATCCGGCTCCGAGAATATCACGATTAAGGATAAGACGGGCAGCAATTCGATGGTGATTAAGTCCTCTGATAACAGCATGGCGATCAACGTCAACGGCGACTTCAGCGTGACGGCCAAGGGCAAGATCACATTGAGCAGCACGGCGGATATGTCGCTGGAAGCCAAAGCCAATACGACGATCAAAGGCATCCAGACCACTGTACAAGGTACAGCCAAGGCGGAAATGAAAGCGCCCAATGTTGGCGTGAGCGCCACGGCCATGACCGAAGTCAAAGGCAGCGCCATGGTGCAAATCCAGGGCGGGATCGTTAAGATCAACTAAGCAGCGAGGAGCAGAGCAAATGCCATTTCCAGCAGCGCGCGTAGGTGATATGACCGTGACCGGCGACCCGATCACCGGGCCAGGCGTGGCCGTGGTGCTGATCGGGGGCATGCCAGCATCCGTGGTGGGCGATATGGTCAGCGGGACGGTGTGTGTCGGCGCGATCACGGTGGGGTCCCCGACGGTTTTGATCGGCGGCCGTCCGGCGGCGCGCCTGACCAGCACGGTGGTCGGAACGAACCCTATCACGGGCGTGCCGGTTTCGACGGTGGTGGGGCCGCCAGGCTGCCCCACGGTATTAATCGCATGAGGGCCGGAGATTCGCGCAGGGATAACAGGTGATCCGTGGATAATAACGTTCGCGATCGAGAATTTATCGGGCAGGGATGGGCTTTCCCACTGCAGATGAGCCAGAAAGGCGGGTTTGCGCTGGCCAGAGGGGTGAATGACATCGAACAGGCGATCCGAATCATCCTGGGAACGGCGCCGGGGGAGCGCATGATGCGCCCGGAGTTCGGCTGCCGCATCCACGAGATGGTCTTTGCGCCAGATAACGCCAGCACGCGGAAATTGGTCAGCTATTTTGTCGAGGAGGCGCTGAAGCGCTGGGAACCGCGGGCTGAGGTGCGGGAAGTAGAAGTCACTTCTGATCCTGGGCGGGACGGCGCATTGATCATCAATATCAAGTTCCAGGTCAAGGACACCTATGATGAGCGCAGCATCGTGTATCCTTTCTTCTTGCAGGGCGAGGAAAACGGTTAGACCGCCCGCGGCGCAGCGCATCAACCACGCGGCTGGTTCGCGTGACATTTCACTGAGGAGCAGTCGGGTATGACAGACATGTCGCCAAATTTGGATGATCTGAGGTTTCAGAAGGACCTGGTGGATGAAGCCCGGCGGCGAATCATCCGGTATTGTCCGGAGTGGACGGACTACAATATCAGCGACCCGGGGATTACCCTGGTCGAATTGTTCGCGTTTATGACCGAAATGCTGGTCTACCGGCTCAACCGGGTGCCCGAGAAGAACTATTTAAAGTTCTTGCAGATGGTCGGGATGCACCCGCAGCCCGCCAGCAGCGCGCGCACCGAGCTGACCTTCTATCTGTCAGTGCCTTTCCCGCTCAACCCCGGCGATGATCTGCAAGCGGTAATCCCGCAGGGATTGGAAGTGACCACCCGGCCGACCGAAGAAGAGCGTGAAGTAACCTTTACGCTTGATGATCGCCTGGTGTTGAACGGCCCAACCCTGGTGCAGCTGCGCAAAGACACCGACTTTGCCAAGAATTACCTGACCCGGCTGGAAGTTGAACCGCTGGTCGTGTTTGGCGGATCCGACCCGAAACCGGGCGACACCTTTTATGTTGGTTTCGATCCGGCAAAGGATATTCGCGGATACATCATCCGCCTGACTTTTGAATGTGATGAGAGCCATGCGGTTGGCGTGCGCCGTGACGACCCGCCCTGGGTATGGGAGTGTTCGGTGGGTGAGAATGAGTGGAAAGAAGTCAAGGTAAGCGACCGCAAGGGCGAAAAGGATTCCACGGGCGGGCTGAATAACCCGCACGGGTCACTGGTGCTGCACCTGCCGTTAGAGTTTGCGGTTAACCAGGTGCACGACCGCAGCGCCTATTGGCTGCGCTGCCGCCTGGAACAGCGCAGCCCGGAGCAGGGCGCGTATGACGAGTCGCCGCGCGTGCGCGGGATTGAGGCTCACGTCCTGGGCGCCAAGGCCTGGGCCACCCACGCAATTGTTGTGCAGGATGAAGTGCTGGGCATGAGCATCGGTGAGCCGAGCCAGGTGTTCCGTTTGCAGCACGTCCCGGTGCTGTCCCTGCGCAGCGATGAAACGGTCGAAGTTGAGGAGCGGGTTGGTTCGGAGATCGTCTACCGCCGCTGGACCCGGGTCAGCGATTTTCCAAACTCAGACCGGTTTGACCGGCATTTCAGCCTGGATGAATCGACGGGCGAGATTCAGTTTGGCCCGGCTGTGCGCCAGCCAGACGGGTCGATCAAACAGTATGGGCGCGTGCCCGAATCTGGGCGCAGGGTGCGCGTCAGCCAGTACCGCTACGGCGGCGGCGTGGCGGGCAACGTGCCCGCCGAAAAGGTCGAGCTGATGCGTTCGGCGATCCCCTATATCGACCGGGTGATTAACTTCAAACGCGCGGAGGGCGGGCGCGACCAGGAGACGCTGGAGGAAGTCAAGATTCGCGCGCAGCGCGAACTGCGCGCGCAGGAACGGGCGGTCACGGCAGAAGATTTCGAAAATCTGACCATCCGCGCAAGCCGCGAGGTGGCGCGCGTGAAGTGCTATGGGGCCGGGCGGATGGGCAAGAATCAGGAGTCGCAGGCGCCTGGTTCCATCGAGCTTTTGGTAATTCCCTCTGCAAGCGACGCGCTGATCGCTGGCGATTTATCGAAGTTGATCATCAGCCAGGCGCTGAAAAACCGCATCCGCGAACTGCTGGACCAGCACCGTCTATTGGCGACGATTTTGAACATCCGCGAGCCGCAGTACTGCCTGGTCAAGGTCGACGCGGAAATTGTGGTGACCGAATTCAGCCAGCCCGACATTGTGCGCGGGCGGGTGAACGCGCGTTTGAAACGCTATTTGTGCCCGCTCAAGCTGCCCCTGGACAAGGGCCAGGAAGAATATCTGGACCCGGGTTGGGATGGCTGGCAGTTTGGGCGCGATCTGTTTGTGGTGGAACTGTACTCCTTCATCCAGCAGGTCCCGGGCGTCAAGCATGTCCTGGATGTGCACATCAGTTATAAAACCCTGCTGCTGGGGCAGGAGGTTGGTGAAAAGGATGGCGATGGTTACACCCGCCTGACCGAACGCAAGCTGAGCGTGGCCAACAATATGCTGCTGTGTTCGTTGGAACATGCCGTGAAAGTGGTGGAGGTTTGATGTCCAAACCCCAGGAACTTGCCGAAGCAGAGATCCGCTGCCAGATCGAACACGCGGCTGATTTTCTGACGCGCTACCAGGGTGAAGCGGTCACATTCCATACGCGCGTGAAAGTGGAGCGTGCCGTGGAGCGTTTCCGCGTGCGCATCGCGCTGCCGGCGGGGCTGGCGCTGGTAAAGGCGACCGCGTTGAAGCAGCCGCCGGGGATCGCGCCGCTGGTGACGCTGGTCGAGGGGGCTGCCCATGTGCTGTGGGATATGGAGCGCAAGGCAGCGTCCGAGAACGTGTATGAGTTTGAAACCGTAACGACGGTGTTGGAGACCAAGAAGGATCTTGCGCTGGAGAGCAAGGCCGTCTTGACCACCGAGATAGCCGGGCAAGGCGCGCTCGAACTGGATGAGCGCGTTACAATCGCTGTGCAGGCCAAGGGCAGGCTGTTGAAATATCTGCCCAGCATTTATGATGAAGATGATTTGATGGGGCGGCTGTTGATGCTGTTTGAGAGCTTCCTGAAACCGATCGAGAAGCAAATCAATACACAGCATTATTATTTCGACCCGCAAATGACTCCGCCTGAGTTCTTGAAATGGCTGGCCGCCTGGATGGGGATGGTGTTGGATGAGGACATTTCCGAGCAGCAGCAGCGAAAACTGCTGAGCGAAGCCTCGCGTCTGTACAAGCTGCGCGGGACGCGCCAGGGCTTGAAAGCTTACCTGGAGATCATCACCAACGGAAAAGTTGAAATTTCCGAGCATTTTTCGGAAAACTTCCGGCTGGGGCCGGAGAGTTACCTGGGGCCAGGCATCGCACTGGGCAAGGATAACATCCCTAACACGTTCGGCGTGAAGGTCAAACTGCCGCTGCCCAAAGGCAGCCCGGCGGAAGAGGAAAAAAAGCGTTGGCTGCTGCTCTGGGAACGCAAAACCCAGGCGCTGATCGAGGCCGAAAAACCAGTGCACAGTGGGTATGACCTGTCCCTGGAATATGATCCTGAATTAGCATGATTGGGGCGAGGCGAGTATGTCTGATGATAAATTCTTCAACGAAATTCCGCAAAGCCGGATCAAACCCATGGACGGGCTGGCGGTTACGGCGCAGATTTGGGAAGAAGCGCACAACTATCATTTCCAGCACCAGCGCATGCACAACCTGCTGCTGCATGGCAGTGGAATCGTCAGCGGGCTGAATGTGGTGGCCAGCGATCCCCCCGATTCATCCGTGAACATTTACCCAGGCCTGGCGATCGATGCGAACGGCAATATGATCGTGGTCACGAGGCCGACGGCTTTCCACTTTGGCCCAGCGCAGGGCCCGCTGTATCTGGTGATCGCATACGAAGAAAGCCGGCCCGAGCAGCAGCGCAGCGGGGGGCCGCTGTACATCAGCGCGCAGTATGGCATCGAAACCGTGTCCGCCGCCCCGCGTCCGCCTTACATCGAGCTGGCACGCATCGTGCGCACGCGCGAGGGAGCGATCAGCAATGCGGCCGCCGCCGATTCGCCGCTGGCCAACGAGATCGATCTGCGCTTCCGCCCCGAAAAGGAGCGCTCCTTGATCGAGCAGGCACCCTTCGCGTTGGTAGCGGTGTGTTATGCCGACAAGAACGTTCAGCCCGACCGCGGGCATGGGGTGCGCATGCTGGCGCAGCAGCTGCGCCAGGCCGGGAGGCGGGTGAACGTAGATGACAATGTGCCGATCGCGGCCGGTTTGCAGAAATATGACATGGTCGTGCTGGCGGCGCGCGAGGCCTTCCAGTTCTCGCGCGAGGAAATGAACCTGCTGTATGCGTATATGCGCGGCGGCGGGACCATTTTGATGGAGAGCTGCCTGCGCGCATACCCGGATGGCAATTCACCGGTTCAGGCGGTCTTCTTTGACCTGGCGAATTCGTTTGGGATTGAGGTCAAGGAAATCACGGCGGAGCATGAATTATTTGGGGGGCCGAACCTGTTTGCGGCCGCCCCGGCAGGTTTTGAAACGCGCGAAGACAGCGCGTTCTGGGCAGGCGAAGGGCTGCTGATCAGCGGCAAGGATTATGGCTGCCTGTGGCAGGGTCAGCGCAGGGGCCGGCCGGCCAGCCGCGAGGAAATCCGCGCCGCGATTGAATGGGGCGAAAATTTGATCCACTATGCACACAAGCGCAGGCGCGAGGTGCCAGCGACATGACCCAGCGGGAAGCATTGAGTTATAACCAGGTTCCTTATCCAAGCCTGTCCCATTATTCGACCCACCCGGACCAGATTTGCACGCTGGCCCGCCTGTTGGGCGTGCCGGCAGCGGCGGTGGAGGGCTGCCGGGTTTTGGAGCTGGGCAGCGCCGCGGGCGGCAACCTGATCCCAATGGCGTATGGCCTGCCAGGCAGTGAATTTGTCGGGGTGGATATCTCGCAGGTGCAGGTCAAGCAGGGTCAGAAGAAAATCAAGAGGCTGGGGCTGAAAAATGTCACCCTGCGCCAGATGGACATTCTCGATTATCCGGCGCCGGATGCTCCCGGCGGGCTGGGGCGCTTTGATTACATCATCGCGCACGGCGTTTTTTCCTGGGTCCCGCCCGCCGTGCAGGAAAAGCTGCTCGAGGTTTGCCGGGCTTCACTCACCCCGCATGGGGTCGCCTTCATCAGCTACAACACCTACCCTGGCTGGCATATGATCAACATCGCGCGCGGGATTATGCGATACCATACCCGCGATATTGAAAATCCCAAAGAACGGGCTGACAAAGCGCGCGAATACTTGCAGTTCTACGCGAAATCCAACCAGAACGGCCAGAATGGCTATTACGGTTTCTTGAGCATGTACGCAGATTACATCAACGGCGGGGCAGAAGACAACGTGCCGAAGTACGATTCGGCTCTGCTGCACGACGAACTGGAAGATCTGAATCAGCCATTCTACCTGCATGAATTTGTGGCGAGGGTTAAGGAACACGGCTTGCAATACCTGGGCGACCTGAACGCGGCTCGCCTCGATTCAGTGTCGAACGCGGTGCTGGAGGATGTCCAGAAAAAGGCCAAAGATCTGATTGAACTGGAGCAGATGACCGACTTCTTGCTCAACCAGACGTTTCGCAAAACCCTGGTTTGTCATCAAGAAGTCGAATTAAACCGCAAAGTGAGGCTGGAACAGGCGCGGAATTTCTGGTATTCCTCTGTGATCAAACCAGTTGAAGATACGCCCGATATTCACGGTCGGACGGTGGTGGAGTTTCGCAGCACAAACGGGTTGAGTCTGAAGATTGACCACCCGCTCAGCAAGGCCGCGATGATCTGCCTCGAAGAAGCCTACCCGCTTTCCCTGACTCTTGAGGAACTTACCAGGCGGGCCAAAGCCTGGCTGGAAAAGGACGGGCAGAGCGTGACCCTGACTGCGGCAGACCTGGGAGCGCTGGCGGCCAATCTGCTCAAAGCCTACAGCTATAACCCAAATCTGGTGGAACTGCATGTCTGGCAGCCCAAGCAGGTGCTGCAAGCGCAGGAGCGCCCATTCGCCAGCCGGGTAGCGCGCTATGATCTGTCACGCCAGGAGCGTGTGACCAACATGATTCACCAGCGCGTTTTGCTGGAAGGGCTGCAGCGCTTTATTTTTCCGTACCTGGACGGAAAACACAGCATTTCCCAACTGCTCAACTTGATCCTGGACGGCCCGGTGGCCGAGGGGACGTTGACGCTTGATGAAAACGGCAAGCAACTGAGCAAGAGCGAACAGCGCGCGGCGTTGAAAATTGAGCTGGAGAACACGCTGAGCTGGCTGGCACAGGCCAGTTTGCTGGTCGACGAATCGGCCTTTGGAGGAGCTGCCCATGGAAATTGAAAACAGGATTGAGGTCACCGATCGCGAAGGCTGGCGCAAGGAATTTGTGCTGAGCAAGCGCCTGATCTATATCGGCAGTGACAGCCGGAATGACATCGTCTTAAGTCCGATGCGCGGAACTGGCGTATCCCCCCGCCATTTGCAGCTGGTGGTGGCCCCGGCTGGGGTGATCACTTGCAGCGCGGTCAACCTCAGCCCGGTGGATATCGCTCTGGGCAGCCAGAAAGTTCTGCCGCCGAATATGGCGGCCGAAGTGACCGACGGCGAGAGTTTTAAGCTGGGCGATTTTACGGTAGCGCTGCATTTCCAGGGCGGCGCGCCGCTGCCGCAGACGGTGATTTCGAAAGAGGCGGCGATGCGCGCAGGGCTGAAGAACTCAGCCGGGGTTGGGCTGCGCCTGGCGCTCAACCAGGTGATTCTCAACCCGGACCGGCCGCTGGAAGGCATGCTGTACGTTACGAATCTGGGCGCCGTGCCGGGGGTCCAGTTCCGCTTGGGCCTGGACGGGCTGCCGGAAGACTGTTATGAAATCGGGCCGGCGCCGATTCTGTTCCCTGGCGCGGAAAAGGCCGTGCCTTTCCGGGTCTGGCATCCCCGCCGATCATCGGTGATGGCTGGCACGCAGCGCATCGCGTTTTGGGCGGACGCGCCCGAAGCGTATCCGGGCGAGGTGGCCACGCAGACCCGCGACATGCGTATCATGCCATTTTACAATTACACGGTGCGAATTTTGCCGGGCAAGTAAGCGAATGCGGGTGAACGTGCGAATTCTTTGGGTGTGGAGGCGGTCATGATCCTGGTCTGGGTGATTGTAGGCATCGTAATCATAGCCACGCTGGTGGCTGTCCTGTGGGCCATTTCGATCCGGAAACGGCGCCTCATCTCTGCGTTGCAGGTGGAGATTGAAAACCAGGGCAATATGGACAGCCGCTACCAGCTGCTGGTTGAAGATCCGCAAGCAGGATTGACCTATAAGTTCTCCTATAACGGTGAAGCGCTGCAGGGCGTGTTTAAGCCGGATGGAAAACTGCTCCCCGCACCGCCAGCCAAACGGTCACGGCGCAATTCGGACGGCGTGGAAAACGCGATCGGCTTCACGGGCGCGCTGGCCAACGTCATGATCGGGGCCGGTTCGCTGATGGGCGGGTTTGGCAAGCCGATCGTGCAGGCTGGCAATAAATTGTTTCAGGGGCAGGTGAACGCCGCCAAGGCGCGCAAGGTTTCGAATGACGCGGCTGCGCTGAGCGGGGGAACCGCCCCAACCGGGCAATATGATTATCAAACGCCCGGCGCCGAGCAGGCCTCGCAGGCGCGGCTTTCGGGGGTGATGTGGTCTGAGACGGCTGTGATCAAAGCTGGCAGCAAACTGGTGGTGGATTTGAAGGTGCACGCCGCATACTTCCCGCGCGATTTGGCCCATCCGTTTAAGTTGAAATCGCGCCCATCTGAGGGATCCAACCCGCCCGAGGTCGTGACCGACGGTATGGTGCAGATTCGCGGGGGCTTTTTATCGCATAAATTTTATCCGCCCGTCACCATTATCGGAACTTCGGCGCTCTTTCTGGCCTTTGTGTATTGGCTGGTGCGGATTGGGGTTCTGCAATAATTCGTAGAAGGGACGACAGCGATGCCGAATAGTGATCTGCTGGAAATCATCTACCCGGACGGAAATATTCATTTCTTTAACCTGAGCCTGGATAAAGGGATCACGACGATTGGCAGTCACCCTGATAACGACGTGGTGATCGACGGCCCGTCTGTGGAAGCATTTCACGCGGTGATCGACCACCAGCGCAAACCGTTCCGGATCGTTTTTTTGCATGAGCAGAGCATCGCGCAGACCCAGGGGCAGGCCCTGGCGGCCAATAATTTTCAATCCTGGATTGATTGGCAAACCATCGACCTGGATGGTTTTACGATCACCTTGCTGGAAGGTATGCAGGGAATGCCGGCCGCCATCGCCCCAGGCGGCGCACGGGTCGAGGCTGCGGCCGCGCCCATCGCGGCTGCGCCCTCAGCGGCGCCCGTTGCAGCAGCCGCTGCGCTGGCGGGGACTGCGGCCGCAGGCGTGGCTGGTTTAGACAACAATGTGGTGGTGGAAGATACGCCACCTCCCGAGCCGGTCAGCGGCGTCACGCGTCTGCCAGGCCGCCCGGCGGATGAGCCCGACGAAGCGATTGTGGTGGAGCTGGCCGAACGTGAGTGGACCGTTAGCGTCAACCAGGTGACATCCTGCGAATTGACCATCATTAACGGCGGCGAATATGTCGCCACGTTTGACGTGCAGGTGGTGGGGATTGAACAGGAATGGGTCAACATCTTCCCGGCCCGCATCAATCTCAACGAGAGCAGCCGCGGAGTAGTGACTGTCTCGTTTGTCCCGCCCGAGCTGCCCACCACGACGGCCGGCGTGCACCATCTCGCGTTTGTAATCACTTCTCCGCATTACCCCGGGCATGTGTGCCGCCTGGGCGCAAGCCTCACGATCAATCCGTATTACAGCTTCACGGTTGGCAGCCTGGAGCCGAACAAGTTCAGCGCGTCCTGGCGCAAGCCAACCGGCATGTATACGATGCCGATTCAAAACAATGGCAACAGCACGGCTGATTTTGAGCTGACCGCGTTGGATGAGGATAACGGCTGCGCTTTTGAGTTTCGCAAAGATGGTCAGGCCATCCCCGGCCGGATGGCGCCGATCAGCGTGCCTTCTGGGGAAACCGTGGTGGTCCCGGTCGCGGTTCGCGCGCACAAACGCGACCTGGTGCGGCTCAGCCCGCGCAAATTCCAATTCACGGTTAACACCCTGCTGCCGGCCGAAACGACGGCGGCCAGAGCAGTTTCCGCGACGTTTATCAGCAAACCGCTGTTTGGCCCGTTCAGCGTGCTGTTGGGCATCATCATCGCCCTGGCCCTGACCTATATCATTTTTATTCCGCGCCTGAATTCGTTTACCCCGAATCCGCTGGTGATTTCGCAGGGGCAGCCGGTCACGCTGGCCTGGAAAGGCTCAATCTTCAACGAAACCTACCGGCTGCGCTACAAGTATCCCGAGGATACGCAGTTCAAGGATCTGCCGGACGAGGTCAAGCCGGGTTCCAACCAGCTCAGCGTGATCCCGACCGGGACGTTCACGACCTACAGCCTGGTGGCGGGCAACTGGCTGAGCCGCCTGATCCCGATTCCCGAGGTGAGCAAAGTTTCGCACGCGGTCCTGGCGATCCCGGCCTACCCGGAGGTGGCCACTTTCCAGGTGGATAAGAAAGATGTCAGCCTGGGCGAGGCGGTGGTGGTGAAATACGCGATCAAAAACGCCACGAGCGGGACACTGACGGTCGAAGATGTGCCGGTGGCGCTTTCGGCGGAAGAGTTGAGCGGCGAAAAAACCTTTAAGCTCAACAAAAACACGATGGTGGTGCTGGAAGCGAAAAATGACAGCGGCGCGATCGTGCAGAGCGAGTACATTCACGTCTGGGATCCCAAAGATATCCAGTACGAGTTTAAGGTGGAGCCGCGCACGGTGACCAGCGGCAACCCGGTCAAGGTCAGCTGGAAGGTCAAGGGGCAGGGTTTCAACATCGACAGCGTGATTGTTTCGCCGTTCGCCGAACCGCTGCCTTCGGAATATGAACTGACCTATTACCCGACCGAATCGATGTATTTTGTGGTCAAGGTCAAAGTGCAGGATTATGAAAAGAGCTTCCCGCCGGAATATGTGACCGTGCTGCCGGCGGATGCCAAACCGACCATCGACTACTTCAAGGCCACCCCGCCCAAGCTGGCGAATGGCGGCAATGTCGAGTTCTCATGGTCGGTATCGGGGCCGATCGATTCGGTGGTGATCAGCAACAAGTCGGGCAAGATCAAAGAGAACCTGCCCGCCCAGGGCTATGAAACGATCCTGGTCGGTTCGTCGGCGACCTATATCCTGACCGCCACCAAGGGCAGCCAGTCGGCGGCGGCGGTGGTGGATGTGGTGGTGGAGAGCCTGCTGGATGTGAACATCCAGATTACTTCGATCCTGCCATCCTCGGGAATTTTGCGCAACGACAAGGTGTTTATCTATTATTCGGTCACGCCGAAGATCGCCAGTCCCACCGCGCCGGAGGTGAGCGGTTCGGTGGTCATCACGGACGGCTTCGACAACTGCAAGGTGGAGCTGCCGATCGCCAGCTGCGAGTTTGTCTTCCACCGCAGCGGCAACGACAAGAAACTGGTGGCGACCTATTCTGGCGACGCCAACTACCGCCGGACGACCTCCGCGCCATTCCCGAGTTCGGGGGCGATCTCGGTGATTGGCTCGACGGTTGATATCGCCAACATCACGTATCTGTACACCAGCGCGGCGGCAACCAGCACGCTGGAGCCGCTTGCGCCGGACGCCGATTATCCGTATGTGGGCCAGACCGGCACGCTGCAGTTTGACCTGATCCCCAACAGCGGCTCGACGCCGGTGCAGGGCGGGGTGGATGTCTTCGTGGATGGCACCACGCCGGTTTGTGTGGGCGAGAAGCTGAAGGTGGCGCAAGGTAAAGACGGTGACCAGGTTGGGCGGGGGACGTGTAAATTCACGTTTGACAGCAGCGGGGTCAAGATTTTCAAGGTCAGATACCAAGGCAACGAAATCTACGAGCCTTTCGAGACGGACGCCGACCCAGGCTTGAATGAAAAGCAAAAAACGCTGAAGTTCACCGTCAGCCCCGCGCCGACCAAGATTTCGTTGGTGACACAGACCCCGCCGAACTCGGCGCAGGTGGGACAGAAGGTGACCCTGGACCTGCTGGTGGCAGTCGATGCGCCAGGCGGCAACCCGGTGCCGGGTAAGGGTTTCCTGAAGTTGATTGACATCAACAATATCCAGTACTGCAACGTGGCGGTATCGGACAAGGGCACCGCGCGGTGCGAATTCGTGCCGACGCGTTTTTCCAGCAAGATGACCTTTAAATTTGAATCCAGCGCCACAAATCTGTATCTGTCTTCTCAGACTGATGCGCTTGGATATAAAATCGCCCCTGCGACCGCCAGTATTAAGGTGCGCTCGGTGGCGTTGATTCCGCCGGTGACGGGCCAGACCAACCCAATCGTCGGGCAGAAGCTTGGCATGTCGTACCAGGTCCTTTCAGATGGGACGGGCGGAGCGGTCAAGACTGGCACGCTGAAGGTCTTTATGAAAGATGTGACCATGAGCCAGCCGGGCGCTCCGGTTTGTACGATTAACCTGGCCACATCGAACCCGTACTGCGATGTTTTGGTCAGTTACGGCGGCGCGCTGCAGATCACGACCAGCTACGAGGATGTGGCGCAAAATTACCTGCAGAACAAAACCGCGACCTCCAACTACACCGTCAACCCGGCCAACGTGACGATCCAAAAATTGACGGCTGACCCGCCGTCGGCGGTTGAAGGGGCTTCGGTCAAGGTATCCTTCGACGTTGTGCCTTCTTTTGAGACGCCCCTGAAGCCTTCCGGTGCTTTCCGCGTGGCCACGAACGGCGTGGGCGAAGAGTGCACGGGGACGTACCCGGCGGTGAATTCCTGTTCGTTCAGCCTGAGCGGCAGCCCGATGGTCAGCCGGGTGATCACGGTTTACTTCGGCGATGGGCGCGACTACGTGGCCACGCTGGCCAAAATTGACCCGTACAAGGTGATTCACAAAACGATCACCACGGTCACCGGCAACACCGGCTCCCCGCTGGTGAATGGCAGCACCGAAATCACGTACTCGGTGGTTGCGGAGGAGCCGTCCTTGACGGTGACCGGAACGGTTTACGTGCATATCTATAAGCAAGGCGTGGAGTATGCCAGCTGTTCGGGCACGGTGGCGGAGGGCAAATGTCTGATGACCGTTTTGAAACCAGGAGAAAACACGGTGCGGGCTGAGTTCATCCCGGACAAGAACTCCGACTTCAGTTACAGTGTGTCGGATGACAAATTCAAATTGATCGTGTATAAGGTGGTCACAACCTTCAGCCTGGCCGAGCCGATCGTGACCAATTCGTATATTGACATGCCAGTCACGTTCAATGTTCACGCGACGCGCGCGCAGAAGCCCTCGCAGATCCCCTCGCCAAACGGCACGGCGATCATTTCTGCGCGGCGCTCCTCCGACGGCGCAACGGCGGTTTGCCAGGATGTGGCGATCATCGTGCCCACCCAAAACGACTACAGCCAGGGGTCCTGCACGATGCGCTTCCCCGGCGAAGGCAGCTGGAGCCTTTTCATTGAATATTCAGGCGACCCGTACTACGCGGCGATCACCACGCCGGAGTCGTTGAATTTCACCCACGTGGTCAGCAAATACCCGTCGATTGTGAAGATCGATCAGGCCACACCCAAGAATAACAACAGCCGCCTGGTCGACTTCACCTTCAGTGTCGTCAAAGGTTCGCCCTCGTACAGCAGCGCCATCACCGGCTCTGTGACGCTGTGGGTGAAGGGCAACCCGTCCTTGACCTGCACGGCGCCGATTGTGGCCAACCAGCAGGGCACAGGTTGGGAAGGTTCCTGCCCGATCGCTTTCCCGGCTGCAGGCACGTATGAGGTCTTCGCGACCTATAACGGTGATACGTATTACGAAACAGACGTCTCGGATTCAGCCTGGACAGTCACAATCCCCTGATCGCCGCAAGTCCAAAGGCAGGTTATGAACTCTTTTAGACGATCGATACGCAACAGCTGGCTGGTTTGGATGGCGCTCGCGCTGGTGTTGAGCACGGGGCTGGGCGCGTGCGCGCGAGTTCAGCAGGCCGCCTGCCCAGATTTAAAAGTGGGCGTGCTGTTCACCAGTGAAGATGATCTGGCCAAGTCTGAACTGGAGGCCGGTTATCAGGAAGCCCTGAAAGAGATCAACGCCAAAGGGATCGCCGGGGGCTGCAAGGTGGAACTGGTTTACCCGCAGAGCCAGAAAACCGCGGCGGATGAAGTCGCGCGCGACGTGCAGGACCTGGTCGACCAGGGCGCGCTGGTGATCCTATCGGCCCAAACCAGCGGAGCGTCCAAGCGCATCGCGCGGGTTTCGCGCTATTTGAACATCCCGGTCATCATCGCGGTGGAGACGGGCGATGAAATCCTGGAAACAACGGAAAACCCATGGTTTGTGCGGATTAACCCGGCCAACGCGGATTATCCGGCCACGGTGTTCAAGTTTTTGGCATTGAGCGGGATGGCCAGCGCGCCGCGCATCGCGATTGTGTTCGAGCAAAGCGAGTTTGGTGAGAGCGGCGCGGCGGATGTTGGCCAACTGGCCCTGGAAAATGAGGTGCCGATCGGGCTGTTCTACCGCTTTTCGCCCTTCCTGACCGACTTCGAAGAGGTCAGCACGCTGCTGGCCAGGACGGACCCGCCGGTGAACGTGGTGTATCTGATCAGCAGTAACCCGGCCCAGGCCAGGCAGCTGCTCGATGAGGTCAGCAACGTGCGCACGACCCTGGGGGCCACCCTGGCGTTTGAGTACATTTTCGGGGCGGGTCCGGCCTTCACCAGCCGTGAATTTTTTAACGATGGGGCGAATATTCCGGCCTCGCTGCCCTCCAACCTGGTGCTGGCGGCGCCCTGGGCGCCGGATTACAAATGGGGCGGACTGGCCCAGTGCGCGCAGGCCTCGCTGCCGGCCAGCGGCGTGCTTGGATCGATCGCCAACCCTTCTATGCGCAGCGTGCAGGGCTATGCCAGCCTGCGCCTGGCGGTGAGCGGGATCGAGCAGGGCACCAAAAAGAGCGGATGGAAGATTAACGACCAGCTGACGGTGAATGATTGGAAGGAAATGGTGCGCAACCCGGAGTACCTGGCGCTGTTCCGCGCCGAACTGACCCAGTTTTACCGCAACACCCGCACCTGCCAGCTGGGCACGCAGCTCTGGCCGGTCAGTTTCAACGCCTACGGGCAAAACCAGCGCCAGCCGCTGCTGGTGCAGATCAAAGACGGAAAATTTGAGACCGTCTTTCCCAAGCCTTAGCTATGCGCGGACAAGAGCAAGTCTATGATTAAACTCCTTACAGCTTTACCGGTGACCATTGACACTCCGCTTTCATCTCAAAAAACGGGGGGGGTGATAGCGAATTGCGGGCTTAGCCCGCAATTCGTTCTTAACTTCTCCCAGTTATTTGAGAGGAATCACACTCCGCGCATCATCACCACAGGAGCAGGTGCTATGAGCATGAGTAGATGCATGATCCATGTGGTCCTCATCTTTATCGCGGCTGCGGTCTTGCTGCTGGCCACGCCGTCTGCCGCGCAGGCGGCGAATTGCACCTGGAAGCCTGGCAACACCGGTAACTGGACCAATTCAGGCAATTGGAACAGCTGCGGTGGGTCGTATCCCAAGGCCAACAGCGACTCTGCCGAAATTAGCGACGGCAGCGTGACCTTGAACGCCAATATCACGGTCGGTTCGGTCACTTTAAACCCAGGCAGCGGCAAGACCGCGACGATCACTGGGACGAATAATTACACGATCACAACCAAAACGCTGGATCTGCGGATCAGGGGCACCATCTCCGGTACGGCAAGCATCATCGTTAACACGGACACGACTGCGTCCGCATGGAGCGGTGGCACAATGAGCGGGAGTGGGACGACGACGATCAACTCCACCGTGGACGATGCGCTGGCGCTCAGCGGAACCCTGACCCTCAACCGCACGCTGAACGTGACAGGACCCAGCACCTGGACCGACGCGGGTACGCTCAGCAGCACCACGACGGGAACTTTTAACAACAGCGGCGCATTTACCAAGTCTGGAACCGGCCTTTTAACAATTAGCACCACCACCTTCAAGAATACCAATGCGATCTCGGTCACCGGCGGCGAGATGGAGTTCAGCCTGTCGAGCGACAGCACAGGCACGTACAGCGCATCGAACGCGGCGACGCTGCGCTTTTTGAATGGGCACACGTTCGCCAGTGGGGCCAATATCAGCGGCACAAATACCGCGACGGTTGAATTTAAGGCAGGCAGCGTTTCTGTGGCCAGTACCTACGATGTGGCCGGGACGACCAGGGTCAGCGGGGCGGATGTGACCATGTCGGCTGCGACTCTGACCGACCTGGGCGCCAACCTGACCGTGACGGGTGGATCGCTGGA
>Ga0172368_10003251_pt1 | contig 19923 bp, 9 predicted proteins | sample Lak11m_FD_114540 | JGI IMG/M metagenome (GOLD analysis project Ga0172368, IMG submission 114540) | Freshwater microbial communities from Kabuno Bay, South-Kivu, Congo - kab_022012_11m | ecosystem: Environmental > Aquatic > Freshwater > Lake | place: Democratic Republic of the Congo: South-Kivu...
CTATGTTACCATAGACCACGTGAGGGTCAGTGTCGGGCGGGTGGCTAGCCCTTACCCGAGCCGGACTTGTACCGGCAAGAACCGCCAGGCTTCGCCTGGCGCACTATGGTGTCCCCGAATTACCGATGATGACATGTCCTCGTGAGCCGATTGGGCCATTTATGAGCCAATTGCGCCATTTTCATCTGTTGAGTCATTTGAGCCGTTTGTGAGCCATTTGTTGATCAACTCGTAGTGTGCACTGCGCCCTTTCCCGTTGGGGACAAGAACCGCTTTGCGCACCATCTCTTCCAGGTCGCGTTTTGTCATGGGGCGTAATGTGCCGGTACCATATATTTATATTACCACTTATTCGTTTTTGCCCGCCCCTCTGAAAATCGCAAAAAATAGGACATTTTCGGACATTTTCGGACATTTTCGGACATTTTCGGACATTTCAGCGCGGGATGAACTCAACGGTAGCCCGAACGGCATTTGACATGAGGAGGTGGCCGTTTCCCGGTCACCTCCTCACCCTTTCACCCTCTCACCCCTTCATCCCTCATTCCGCCGGGTGGACATAAAAGACCTTGATCTCTCCCGCGGCCAGCGGGACGCGGAATTTGCGCAGGTCGCTTTCGGAGACGGCGTCTTTGCCGGCGATCTGCATTGCGTGCACGGATTCCAGGTCGCGCTGCAGGACTTGATAGCGGCCTGCCGGCATGTTCACCCCCGCGTCCACTTCGATCGGGCGATCTTCCCAGTTGATCAAGCAGACGAACCGCTCCCGCGGGTTCTTCTCCAGGCAGGTCATCTCCACGTCGTTGCCGTAGTTGTTCAGATAGAGCAGCTTCTTATCGCCCAGCTTCTCATCGATCAGCGTGGTGACGCGGGCGAGGAAGGCGGAGTAGTGTCCCACCACGGTCACGTCGTCGCTAATGTAGCTCACCTTCCCGGCGTCCGCCAGGTTTTTGAAGAGCGGCGCCGCGTATGGCTCGCCCCATTCGTCCGTCTCGCCCAGTTGACCAACCAGCATGATCTTCGTCCCGCGGGCGGCGGCAGCGGCCAGCAGATCATAGGTGCTCTGCTTGATGCTGTAGGCAAACGGCAGAATGACCAGGTCATACTGTCCCAATAGCTGCGCGAAGTCTTCCGGATGCTCCAGCGAGTAGATATCGAAGGGGTAGCCATTGGTGAACAGCAGCTCGAGCAGCCACTTTTCATTCAGGAATCCCCGCGTCTGGTCCAGCGGATTGCCCGCCGGATTGTAGCGCTGCCGCACCTGCCACCAGTCCTCCGAGGCGCGCGACTTCAGCACCGCGACGCTCCGCGGCACGCGGGCATTCTTTACCCCCCAGGCGGACAGCGTGTCGAGGATGGAGAAGGCCTGCCCGACATATTTATCGTACCCGCCATAATGGGTGAAGTTCTCCCGCCAGTACATCGGCAGGCTACCGCCGTTCATAACCGCGCTGATGGGCGGTCCGGACATCCACACGGGCGTGAATGTGTGGAAATAGCCGGATGAGGCCTGCAGATCCGTCGCCCACGGGCAATTATGCAGGGAGTTCGATCCCCGGTTTTTATTAGCTGCGATCGTCCGCTTCGTCTCGGCGGCCGTCACGTAGTGCGTGATATTGTTGCTCGTCTCGTACCCGTACGCCCGGATGTAATCGAGATCGGCGGTGTGGCCGATGATATCGTGGGCGGCCCCGTAATCTAGGCGGTCGTTCCACAGCGTATCCAACGGCGTAATCGGTGTCTTTGTCAACGCTTTGGGATTCGCCGCCTTCACGGCGGCGGTGCCGTCCGCCAGCCAGGAGGCAAAGGCGTCGTAGGAATACACCATCCACTTGCGCCACTCCACGGTATCGCTCGGGCCGTCCGGCAGCGCGGAATGGTAGTGCTCCTGGAAATATTGACGGGTGAGCGCGCCGGCGTTCTTGGGATCGTCGATCAGACTCGGATACCCCGGCCCGCGCGACCAGCGGCTGAACTTCTGCTCGTCCCAGCCGATGCCCACGATGTCGGCGCCGGCCTGGGTCATCTCGCGGGCCGTCCCGGCTAGGTATTCACGGAACTCCCGATCGATATACGGCGCGTCCTGCGTCGAGGTGGCCGTTTTCGGGTATTCCTCAAGGGATTTCGGGTAGGGGTGGCGCTCCATGACCAGCACGGTAATGCCGGCCTGGTGGAAGGCGTCCACCACCTCCTTGAGCGCGTTCTCGCTGATGGTATATTTATCATACTGGCTCGGCCAGATGAGCGGCATCTCATAAAACCGCGCTCCGGTCGCCTTGCCGAAGGTCTTGGGCGGCCACAGGTTGATAAGGTTGCCGTGCATGCTCTTCACATCGGCGACGAAATCGATGAACGGCTTGAATTCCGACAACGGCGGGCGCGTGGCTTTGTCCATGTCGAGCCACTGCGAGAGGGAGAACATCCACGGTTCCGTATGGAAGCCTTTCAGGATCTGCTGATCGCGCGGCGCATCGGGTACATTGACTGCGGCACCCTGCGTGATCGCCGGCACCCCGGCTGCCGGTCCCGGCGGCGGCGTGAAGGCGACCGTATTCGCGGGCGCCAGCAGCCGGCAATCAAACAGCGAAATCGAACCGGCCGGATTGATCAGCGCGATGCCGAATACCTTCACCGGCGGCCAGAAGGTGTTGGTCACCGTGGAGAACGCATTGGAGGGATTCTTGAGCGTTCCCTGCAGATCCATCCGCAGCACGGTATCGTATTGCCGGTTGCCGGTGGTGTCGGCCGCGATGATCCACGGACCGTTGACCACGGCCCATTGCACCGCGGCGATGCTCTGCGGCTTGTCGAAGCGGAATTCGTAGCGCGTCACCTTCGCAGGGGTGCCGCCCTCCGGCGTGGCATAGGTCCGCAGTGCCTCGTCGTTATCCACAAAATTCCGCGCCATGGTGGTATAGGGCACGGTGGTAATATTCGCATAAGGGGCGATATTCGCCAGCGTTACGTCGGCCGGAATGTCCGGACCCACGTGGTGGGTGACCAACGCCACCTCGCCGGGCTTCTGCTCGGGCATCGGCGACTGCGTAATTGCCGGGGTCACCCCCGGCGCGAGGGGCCCGGTGATTTTCAGCGCGGCGTCGATGACGGTGTTGCCTTTTCGCGTGACGCCCAGCCAGAGCTCCCCGCCCTTCGCCAGCGTCAGCTTCTCGGTCTGGATATTGATCCCGTATTCGGAACACAGCCGCGCGCCGCTCTCGATACGCAGGCTGCCCGGGAAGGACACGTTGCCGGTCAGCACCGGGTAATGGGCGGCGCCGGCCGGAATCACGGCCAGTTCATCCGGCTTCGGCGGAGCGCCGGTGGACCAGTTGTCCAGGTTGTCCCAGTTCTCATCGACGCCCTGCCAGGTATCGGTGTTGCCGGCTGCCACGGCAGGTGCGGCCGAGATCAACGGCGAGGGCACCGCAGCCTCTTTGATGTAAAAGACGTAAGGTTTTTCCGCGGGCATATTCACGCGGAATTTCGCCAGATCTTTCGCCGTCAGCATGTCCTTCCCATTCAATGAGACGCGGGACCACCCGTTCTCATCGCGGGCGAAGACCTGGTAATTGCCGGCCTGCACGGCCACGCCGAGGTCGATGGCGATCGGCGTCTTCTCGGCGTTGACGGCAAAAACGAAATACTCTTTCCCGCTTTTGCGCAGCACGGTGGCGTCGACGGACTTGCCATACCGGTTCAACGTCAGGGGGTTGTCCGCGCCGAGCGCCTGCTTGATCAGCCCCGTCACCTTCTCGGTAAAGGTGTCCGCGGAACCCCAGGCCAGGATATCATCCTTCACCAGGATGGCCTTGCCGCTGTCCACCAGGTCTTTGAAGACCGGCGCCGGATACGGCTCGCCCCATTCGTCGGTTTCACCCTGGTGGCCGTCCAGCAGGATAAGGGTGGCGCCGCCGGCGACCGCGGTTTTCACCTGCGCGGCCGCTGCCTTGCTCACGGAATAGGCGAACGGCACGATGAGGACGCGGTAGCCATTGAGTTCATCGATCTGGTCGGGGCGATCCAGCCATTTCCAGTCGAAGGCATAACCGTTTTGCTGCAAGATATTGAACAGGGTTTGCTCCGCGAACCAGCCGCGCTGACTCTGCAGGCCGCGATCCCAGCTTTCGTCATGCTTGCCCCACCAGGCATTCACCTGCCACCAATCGAGGCCGGCGCGCGAGGACAGCATGGCAATCTTCCGCGCTGGGCGGGCGTCATACGCGCCCAGCGACTCCAGATCGTCGGACAACCGATACGCGCGCTGCAGCGCCGCGTAGCTTTCCGGCACGTCGCCGATCCAGTTGTACCGCCAGTAGTTGGCGCTGCCGGCGCCGTACATCCACGACCAGAGCGCCGTTTGATAGTAATGGAAATCCGATTCTTTCCTGCTCTCCATATTCCCCGAATAGATCATGGTGGCGCCGCGCCAGCCGTTCACCCCGGAGGCCATGCGAATGCCGTAGGGCCCCATGTAATCGCTGCCCATCTCGGTGATGCCCCAGTTGGCTACCGCCTGTTTCCAGGCGGGGGTGCCGCGCAGCAGCGATGGGCCTTCATTTTCAGCCTGGCCGCCCTTGTAGGAGACCATATCCCAGGGAATGGCATTCTCGGTGATATTGGAGCTCCCGGTGGTCGGCTGCATCCACATCGTGTTCAGGTAGACATCCCCTTTGACGCGGCTGTGCAGGTATTCGGAGATATAGCCGTAAACCCCGCAGATGCCTTCGTCCCGCAGGATGACCCACTGGCGGAACTTGAGGGAATCTTCCTCGCGGGACGGCACGTCGTAGCCGAACCGCTCGCGGTACAGTCGCCGTCCAGGATCATCCGCCGGCAGCGTGGCGAGGAAGGCGGGTTTGTAATACGACTCGTCCGAGCTCAATCCCACCCCGTCGGCGCCGCAGTCGGAGATGATCTCGCTGAGGATGGTGAGCCAGTTGTCGCGGAAATAGGTGCCGAAGGCAGCGCTCGGGTATTGCTTCATCCCCGGATAGCGGCTGGTCTCTTCCTGCGGGAAGTGCCACTTGATCGTCTCAAAGGGGGTGATATTGTGGATCAGCTCCACCACCACCTTGAAGCCTTCCCGGTGCAGCGCATCGACGGTGGCCTTCAGCAGGTTCGCCTGGGTGCCGTTGCAGACCTTACTCGGCCAGGGCATCAGGTTCCAGCCGGAGGAATTGGTCAGATCGATCTCGATCCAGGTCACTCCCAGCGCCTTCACCCCTTTCACGGTCTGTTGGAAGGTGGGATTATTGGCGAAATCCGGTATCTTCGCATCCTTCGTCGAGGCATCCACTCCCCACATCCAGAGGTCTGCGCATACCATCTTGCGGAAGCGCGGTTTCGCTGCCGGCGGGATCGTCACCGTCAGCGGTTGCAGCGAGATAGCCGGCACATTCTTGTCCGGCGCGCTCTCCAGCCAGTGGAACGCCGCCCACTTGCCAAGTTCCACCTGATTGGCCGCGTTCTTCAGCACGAGAATCTTCACCTCGCTGGTGAATGCGCTTGTGCTGCGAAAGCTGTAGAGCGCCTGTCCCTGGATGGCCTGCAGGCGGATGGCCATGACCGATTTTTTCGTTTCGACCGGCACCGATAACCAGCCCGGCCCTTTACCGATGCCCTCGCCATGTGCCAGCAGGACTTCATATTGGCCGTCGCCGTTGGCATCCCCACGGATCGTGAAGGCACTTAATCCCGCCCAGCCGGTCACATAAAACTGCACGCGGCTGATGGGCAACGGTTTGGGGAAGGAAAAGTTGACATTGCCTCCGCGCTCCAGCAGCGAGCAGTAGCTCAGCGAGGTGGCGGTATTGCCGTCGACAGTCAGGCCGGTGTTGAACGATACCGGTTCCGTGGTGATGCGGGTGAAGGGAGCGATGTCCACTTGCCCGGCAGGCGTCGTCACGCTTGGTGCGAGCGCGGGCGCCGGCGGCTGGGGAGGAACGGTCTTCTTCGTGGTGGTGAGGGAGATATCGTCGACATACAGCTTGCCCCAGATGCCCAGGCGGTCAGCGAGATCGACGGTATTGCCGACTTTGACCAGCACCGCGTCGGCGCCTGCCGGCACCTCAGTCGTCGCCTGGCAGCGCTGATACGTCTGCTCCAGGGCAAAAACATGCGAAAATTCTTTGGGCAGCGTGGTCGGGCCAAAGCCAAGATCCTGGGTGGTGGTTTCCAACGGCTTGCCGCCTTTGCGGAACTGAAACACCAGGTTCACCAGCCCTTGCCCCTTGCAATAGGCCGACAGCGTGCAGGACCGGGCGCCGGCGGGCAACATTACCTCCTGCGTCAGGTATTGCGGGCGTAAAAAATTCCACTCCTGCGTCAGCAGGCACATAGCGCGCTTCCCGCCGCGCGCATTGGCCACAACGGTGCTGGGCCCGGAAAGCTTTTCGTTATACTCCCGGTTCCAGGAGGCTGGTGCGCCGGCGTTCCCGAGCACTTCCAAACCCGGATTTTTCAGCAGGTTCTGCCCGAAGCCCGCCGCGGACAGCATGAGGAGCAACCCGCATACGGTCAGCAGGGCAAGGTTGAGTCGTCGAGACGGTCGCGGTGTGTCCATGTGATATCCTCCCGAATTACGGCGCCGATATATCTGCGCGAACAGGCCAGAGATGTGGGGTATCGTGTCTTTCGTGCGATGATGCCGGCTACCGTGGGAATTATGCACACGAGTGCATAATTACTATAACGCTTGCCTTCTCTGCTGTCAAGACCTGTTGACTGGATTATTTCGTAGCCGCATCCCTTTACGGGTGCGCGCTCGGTAGCCGCACCCGTAAAGGGATGCGGCTACCGACGGGGGGACGTGCAGATTATTTAGCAGAGTCGGGTACGGCGCCGTTGCCACCTTGCGTCGTCACGGAGAAAAGCGTTTTTTCGCCCCGGCAGACTCGTAAGGTTAATGGCGCATCGCTCTTCACCGCGTAACGGGTGAGCGGCACTCCCTGGGCGATCTTCGCCCGATCGACGGACAGCGCGCTGACATTTTCCGTCCGAATCGTGAGCGCGCCGTCCCGCAGCGACGCCTCCACCCGGGCAAAACGGTTGCCGTCGCGCGGGACGATGTGCAGCCAGAAGATGCTGCCGGCTTCGTCCGTCACCAGCGAAAGGGAGGGATAAAAGCGCGTCGACAATCCCATGCCCCCCTCGCAGGCATTCTGGTAATACCGGATCTGCTCGCATTCCCAGCTTGCGGGATAATTGAGTGGGCAATGGGCGGCGTTCAGCAGCCAGTGCACGGGCGGCAAGAAACGATTCTGTTTCGCCATCGCGGCATGCAGCGCCTCCGATTGCTCGGGCCGCACCCAGGTGTCATTGGTGCCGTGCCAGAGGATAAGCGGCACATATTGCAGGTTGGGGGCGTACGACAGTGCGGAGCGTCGCTGATATTCGAAGGCATTCGCCGGCACATACGCGCCGCATTCCTTCGCCACCTCCTCGGGAAACTGCGGCGATTGCTCGATCCATGACTTCAAATCTGAGATTCCCTGACCGGCGACCACCGCGGCGAAAAGATCGGGGTGCTTGGCCGCCATCACCTCCGCCAGCATGCCGCCCATCGAGCGGCCCGTGAGGAAAATCCGCGAGGCGTCCACCGGGTAGGTCGCCTGCATGTAGGCGATGGCATCGAGGATGTCATGCTGGGCCTCAGGCGCGGCAAAGGAGCTGGTGCCCGGCATGCGGCGCCCATGCAGCTCCGGCGTCACCACCAGCCAGCCGCGCTGTTCCGCTTCCTCGTAATACCCAAGGCCCCGCGCGACGAAGCGGTTGCCGCCCAGGCAATGCGCGACCACCAGCAACGGCACCGGCTTTCCATCTTTCACGGCCCCCGGCACATAAGCCGCCGCCTGCTGCCGGGTGCCGTCATAGGTACTGGTGAAGGTGAACTCGATCTCCCCGCCGAATGCTGCCATGCCGATCATCGACACCAGCGCAACGAGGACTGCCCGTAGCCATTTCATGCGATTGCTCCCGGAGTAGAGGTAACCTTGTGCCTCGCTTCAACCTGCCGATGACTCCCGCAGCGTCCCGTCCATCAGCCGCAGGGTGCGGTCGGCCACCTCCAGTGGAAAATTACCATGTGTGGTGACCACCAGGGTGACACCGCTGTCCCGAACAGTCGCCAGCAGGCAGTCGAGAATCTCCTGGGCTGTTTCCGGGTCCACGTCCCCAGTAGGCTCATCGGCGAGCAGCAGGCGGGGAGAGCGCACCAGCGTGCGGGCGATGGCCACGCGCTGCTGCTGGCCGATGCTCAGCTCCGCCGGGAGATTCTCCAGGCGCTCCTTCAGCCCGAATCCGGCCAGCATGGCGGTCACCTTGGCCTGCCGTTCGGACGGCCCCATGCCGGTGTGGAGCAGCGCGGCCTCCACGTTCTCGAAGGCTGTCCACTGGGACAGCAGGTTGAAATTTTGAAAAATAATGCCGATCTTCTCGGCGCGCAACCGGGACAGCGCTTCATTGGACAGCGTGCTGAAGTCAATGCCTTCGCAGCAGATCGTGCCGGCCGTGGGACGATCCAGTCCTCCCAGCAGACCGAGCAACACGGATTTGCCCGCTCCGCTCCTGCCGTGAATCACCACCACTTCACCCGGCTGCACCGCCAGATTCACGCCCTGCAGCACCGTGATCTGCCGGCCGCTCCGGGTGCGGAACGACTTCTGCACGTCGGTACAGTGCAGTATCGCGCCGGTAGTGGTGCCCTTTTCCAGTAACGCCGTCATCGTTTCCCCTTTCACTTGCTCACACTTGCCGCAGGGCGTCCGCCGGGCATTGGCGCGCGGCGTGCCAGGCCGGGATCAAGCCGGCAATAATCCCCCCGGCTATCGCCAGGAGTAAACCGCCGGCCATCACCAGAGGGGATAACGTGATCTGCACCATGGCGGTGGCGCCGATGATTTGCCTGATCGGGGTGAATAGCAGAATGACGACCGCCAGCAGGCACCCCAGCAACCCGCCTAACACGGCCTGCAACAGGGACTCGAGCACCAGCAGCGACACCACAATCCGATTCGTCCACCCGAGCGCCTTCAATATGCCGATATCATGCCGGCGCTCCAGCACGGACGCCCATTGCGAACGCAGAGCCAGCGCCACAGTAGCCAGGGCAATGATGATGGTCAGCAGCCCGACCGCCTGCTCGTTCATGCCCATCACCTGCACGGCCGGTTTCCAGCACGACGAGCTGGAGCTGATAGCCTCCGGCAGGATGGACTGCACCCGGCGGATGGCATCTCGCTGCTGCTTCGCGTTGGCAACCTGGACGAGGATGATATTCATCCGGTCTTTCAACGGCTCCGTAAGATGGGGCGCGATCACCCGCTCGGCCTCGGCATAAGGCAGGTAGACGTCGGCCTTCGCCGGTCGGTCGCCGGGATTCACGATGCCGATGACCGTGAAGGCCTGATCGTCGATTAACAGGAGATCGCCGACGTGCTGCCCGCGCTCGCGGGCATACGCTTCTTCCAGCAGGATTTTCTCCGAATCATCGGGCCGCAGGAAGCGCCCGCCGGGCAGCAGATCCGCCGGCGCGCAGCAGGTGGAGCCCACCACCGAGCTGTCGGAAAGATCGAATCCGCCGATGGTAAAGGCGTGCCCATCGAACTTATCGCGCATTTTGAAGAGCAGGTAGGGGGAAATCTCTTTAATCGCCGGATACGGCACGATTTTTTTCAGATCGCCGGGTTCCAGCAACTTGGTGAAGACGCCGTTCGCGATGAAGCCTTCATGGGCGCTGTCCTTCACCATTGCCGCGCATTTTTCTTCCACGCAGCGTGGAGCGAAGGCGATAAAGTGGGTGCCGGTGGTGGCAAGGACTTTCCCGGCCGCGTCGCGCGCAAACTGCATCAGCGACACCATCACTATCAGGATGGCCACGGTCAGGGTGAACCCGATCAGGTTTGCCGTCGTGCGCGCCTTCCGCCGTTGAATCTCACGCCAGGCACAGTTGAATAAATCGGACATCAATTTCTCCGTCACCAGGCGGAAAGAATCCAGGCCTTTCGGGGGACTGTCCCCGCAGCTAATGCTCGTCTGCAGGGAACCAGCGCCACCACAGGGACTGTCCCCTCTGGTCAGCCTTCCGGAAGACTGCCCCAATACCGTTCAATTTTCGATAAAAAATTAATATTTTCGATTGCTTGTTCTCTGGCAACCTTGCCTGACTGCAGCATGATAGGACTGGTGCATTCGACAGGCAATCCAAAATCCAAAATCCAAAATCGAAAATTGCGTTACTTATCGCAGCATTCAGCACTCGCATAAGGCACTATGCAGCGGAACCCCAGGCTATCCTTCTCTGCCGCATCGAGGGCGAGTGGAACCCGGCGCGCCACCTGAAAGGTCGCCGGCGCCCCGAGGGAGTAGCTGCCTCCGCGAATGATGTGTTCGCTGCCGTTCGCCGGACCGGTCGGATTTTTCGCGGGCGACTTGGCGTAATACCCGGCGTCATACCAGTCCGCCACCCATTCCCACGCGTTGCCGGCCATGTCCATCGCCCCATACGGACTGGCGCCTTCGGGAAAACTCCCCACCGGCTGCATCGTGCCGGGGCCGTTCTGGTGATTGTTGCATTTCGCCGGGTCCCAGGCCTTACCCCACGGAAAGGTGCGCCCGTCCGTGCCGCGCGCCGCCTTTTCCCACTGCGCTTCCGTCGGGAGTTGTGCCCCGGCCCATTTCGCGTAAGCCGTGGCATCCTCCCAGGAGACATTGACGATGGGATAATTATCCTGCCACCCACCCGCGGGCTCCTTGACGGGCATCGCGTGCCCGGAGGCTTTGCAGAATTTGCGGTATTGCGCCACCGTGACTTCGTCCTTATAAATATAATACGCGCTCAGGAACACCGTATGCTGGGGGCTTTCCGCCTTCAGCAATCCCGCGTCAAAATCCAGCGTGCCCTTTTGCAGGCGCTTGATCTCCGCGGACGAGGACCCCATCACGAATCGTCCCGCCGGCACCAGCACCATCTCCGCCTCATCCTTCGGATGGATGCGGGTGGCAAGCGGCTTGGTTTGCTGGCCGAACGCCGCAAAGCGATACGAACACAGCACCAGCCCGATGGCAACCAGCAATACGACGACAATTAGACTACGCATAAAATATCCCCTGAACCGGCCGAGCCGGAACAATTAGTGATTAGTTGTGACGGATTGCTACGTTATACTGCGTCAGATTATCATAGCGCCCGTTCCGGTGGTTGAGTAGGCAGGGAAGCTTTTTCGAAAACTCTCCATCGTTCCCGCGCCGTATCGAAACCACCGCGATCTACTGGAATGCCCATCTTTACCCGCGGTGGTTTCGATACGGCGCGGGAACGATGGAGAGTTTTCGAAAAAGCTTCCCTGCCTACTCAACCACCGGACTCGGCGCATATTCACCAATTCAAGGTACATCGTGATAAACCACTCACCACTCGCCACTAACTTATCACTTATCACTTATCACTATCCGCCACCCATGGCACCACGCACCGGAATCCCCGGTTATCCTTATCGATCGTATCGGGGCAGAGCGGAAAACGGCGGGCCGCTTGAAAAGTCGCCGGCGCTCCGAGGCAGTAGCAACCCCCGCGAATGACATGTTCGCTGCCCCGCACCGGACCGGTCGGATCCTTCGCGGGGGATTTGGCGTAATACTCGGCGTCGAACCAGTCCGCCACCCATTCCCATGCGTTGCCGGCCATGTCCATTGCCCCATACGGGCTGGCGCCGGCGGGGTAACTCCCCACCGGCATAGTCGTGACCTGCCCGGCGTCATGGTTATGTTGATAACTATTATTGCATTTCGCCGGGTCCCAGGCCTTGCCCCACGGAAAGGTACGTTCGTCCGTGCCGCGCGCCGCCTTCTCCCACTGCGCTTCTGTCGGCAGTTGCGCCCCGGCCCATTTCGCATACGCCGCGGCATCCCGCCAGGAGACATTGACGATGGGATGATTATCCTTCCACCCCCACGCGGGTGCTTTCACGGGCATTTTGTGACCGGTCTCATGACAGAACTGACGGTATTGCGCTACTGTGACTTCATATTTATAAATGTAATACGCGCTCAGGAACACCGTATGCTGGGGACTCTCCGCCTTCAGCAACCCCGCGTCAAAATCCAGCGTGCCTTTTTGCAGGCGCTTGATCTCCGCGGCCGATGATCCCATCGTGAATCGTCCTGCCGGCACCAGCACCATCGCCGCCTCATCCTTCGGATTGGCCTGGATGGCAGGCGGTGTTGTTTGCTGGCCAAATACCGTGAAGCGAGGCGGGCTCAGCACCAGGCCGAGGGCCGCCAGCAGCACGATTATGACGATATTTCGCATTGCGTATCCCATTGTTCTGAATCGCGAACACCCCCCGGTATTTCGAGGGGCGCCTGCGGCAAATCCTTCCGGGGACTGTCCCCGCATCTACCGCCCGGCTAAAGAAAACCAGCGCCGCCGCAGAAACTGTCCCCCCCGGCAAACCCCTCGGGGACTGTCCCCGCATCTAACGCCCGGCTGAAGAAAACCAGCGCCGCCGTAGGGACTGTCCCCTCCGGCAAACCCTTCCGGGGACTGTCCCCGCATCTACCGCCCGGCTGATGAAGACCAGCGCCACCGCAGGGACTGTCCCCTCCGGCAAACCCCTCGGGAACTGTCCCCGCATCTAACGCCTGGCTGAAGAAGACCAGCGCCGCCGCAGGGACTGTCCCCTCCGGCACGATTATTGCGGCGTCGGCGTGCTGACCGGCGATGGTGTTATATGGTAGCTGCCCTCCGATGACGACGCCTCGTTGGCTTTTTCGATTTCTTCCTGCGTTGGCGGTTTCATGCCGGGTTTATACCCGCCGGGAACGATCGGCACAGTGCCCGCGGCCGGTTCCTGCACCGGCTTTCCCTCATACTCCTTGATCGTTTCCTGTGAACCGTCACGTCCCGCGGCCAGTGGATCGGTGCCGGTGGTCGCCGTAGGCTGCGTCGGCCCGTTATTGACAGGCTGCGCCGTCTGGTTCGTTGCTGTCCCTGGAGTCGCAGTGGGTGTGGTGCTTGCCGGCGCCACTGGCTTCTTCCCGCATCCCGATACCACGAGCACCAGCAGCGCCAGGCTCGCGAATCCGACAGACAAGTAGTTTCTCATGGTGGTACTCCTTTCCAATTAGCATCTCGCGGGCGCACGCATAATATGCGCGATCATTTGCCTGGAGATGCGGTCTCCCCGCTATTGCACGGGCACCCCCCGAAGGGGTGGATGAACAATACCTTGACCTCTTCCGGCGCCAACGGCACGCGCATCCGGCGCAGGGTTTTCCCATCGATGGATGATTTGCCGTTGATGGTCACTTCCGTGGCGCCCTGTAAATCGCGCTGCAGCATCTCGTATTGCCCGGCCATCATTTTCGTCAGGCCGACATCGACGGTCACCGGACGATCGGTCCAGTTGATCAGGCATACGAGCTTGCCGAGTAGTCCCCGCTCCCGCACCGTCACTTCCACGTCGTTGCCGTAGGTGTTGACGTAGAGCGGATTCTCCGCGCCTAATAATTTATCAAGCTGGCGGCAGAACCGATCCTGCACCTCCTGGTACTGCCCCACGCGCACGATATCATCATCAAACGTGCTGAACTTGCGGCCGGCGATGGCATCGGCGAGCAGCGGGCGCGGATACGGGGCGCCGTATTCATCCGCCTCGCCCTGGCGCCCGAGCACCAGAATCTTCGACCCGGAAGTCTGCGCATTGGCGACCAGCGCGGCGGCCTCTTTGCTCATGCTGTAGGGGAACGGCATGATGACCAGCGGGTAATTCGCGAGCTCGGCGAGATCTTCCGGATGATCCAGCGAGAAAACCTCGAAGGGATAGCCGCGGCGCAGCAGCATCTCCATCACCCAGTCCGTATAGTGATAGGCCCGCGTCTGATCCATCGGGTCGCCGTCTTGCCCGAATGCCTGCTTGATCTGCCACCAGTCCTCCGAGGCGCGCGAGACCAGCACGGCGATCGTCGGCGGCGTGTAGGCAGCTTTCGCCCCCCAGGCGGCCAGGGTGTCGATGAAGCTATAAGCCTCTTCGACGTATTTATCATAACCGCCGTAATAGATGAAGTTGTAGCGCCAGTAGGCCGCGGCATCCGCGCCGTTGATGATGGCGCTGATGGGCGGACCATACATGAGGACCGGCGAGAAGTAGCGGTAATAGCCCGGAAAGGTCGCGGGATCATTGGCCCATGGGCAATTGTGCAGCGAGATCGCGCCCCGCTGCTTTGTCATCCCCTCCGCGCGTTTGACGTTGTAGGCCGTCACATAATTCCCGAGCTTGGAAAAGGATTGATACCCGGAGGCGCGCAGGAAATCGATATCCGCCGTATGCCCCACGATGTCATGGGCCACCCCGTGCCGCCAGCGATCGTTCCACGCATTGTCCAGCACGGTGATCGGTGAATTGGTGATGACATCAGGATTCGCCTGCTTCGCAACCGCGGCGGCGTCGCCAAGATACTTCGCAAACTCTTCGTAACTGAACAGCACCCACTTGCGGAATGATTCCGTATCCGCCGGCTGATCGGGAACCTTGCAACCGTAGCGGGCTTCAAACGTTTTGCGGGTGAATTCATCGACCTGCGACGGCAGCTTCAGGTTGTAATACTGCTCATCGAAGCCGACCCCCACGCCGGCCGCGCCCGCCGCAACCTCCTCCTTCACCACACCGTCCAGGTATTCCCGTTCCTGGCGCGTCACATACGGCGCATCCTGGTCGCGTGTCGGGGAGGCGGGCATATCCTTCAGCTCCTTCGGATATGGCACCCGGTCCATCACGAAGAAGGTGATGCCGTTCTTCTTGAACGCCTCACTGATCGCCTGCAGCGCATTCACGCTGATGCTGTGCCGGTCATACTGGCTCGGCCACAGCAGATTCGATTCATACGTGCCCGGTCCCTGTGTCGCGAAGTCTTTCGGCGGCCACATATTCACGTAATTGGCATGCAGCCGCTTGAGATCGGCCACGAATTTCATAAACGGCGGATATTCCGCCAGCGGCGGGCGCGGATTGGTCTTCAGCCAACCCTGGATATCGATCATCCACGGCTCGATGTGAAACCCCTGGGTGAATCGCTGATCCACTGTCGGCGCCTCCACGGTGGCGGGCTTGCCGGACTTCACCTCCGGCACGCCGCGCGCCAATGACGGCGGCGCCATGTTGAGCGTCACTGTCTTCTGCGGCGCCAGCAACTGCACGTCGAACAGATACAACGGACCGGAGGGATTGACGAGTTGGATGCCGTAGACCTTCACCGCCGGCCAGAAGGTGTTGTTGACCCATTGCGCGGATTTCCAGACGCCGCCGGGATTCTCCAGCTTCCCGCGCAAATCCATGCGCAGCACCCGGTCATAAGTTCCCTTGCCAGTGGTGTCGGCCAGCAAGGCCCACTTGCCGCCGGCCACCGCCCAGCGGATGGCGGCGATCTGCTGCGGTTTAGCAAAGCGGAAGGTAAAACGCACGGCCTTCGTGGGGAGTCCCGACTCCGGCTCGACCAGCGTGCGCAGTTGGGGGTCCGGATCGATAAGCCGGTTTCGCAGCATCGTCGTGTAGGGGACGGATGCGACATCGGCATACGGCGCGATGTTGAGGAGCGGCACGGTGTCCGGAATCGCCGGTCCGATATCGTATCCGGTGATGGCCGGGCACAGGTCCGGCGTAATCGGCGTCGAGAGTTTGAGCGCCACATCGATGACGCGGTCGCCCTGCCGGGTCACGCCCAGCCAGACTTCGCCGCCTTTCTCCATCGTGATCTGGCCGCCGGTCACCTCGAGCGCGCCGTTGACGATCAGCCGGGCCACGCGCCCCAGCCGAAATTGCGCACCCTGCACGACCAGGTCTCCGGTGAGGGTGATGGCGTCCGTCTGCGTGACGATGCCGTCAGCCTGGCTTGCCGCCAGCGTCAGGGAGGCCAACTGCGCCCCGCCGCCGGTCAACGGCGTCTCCCGAGTGCAGGCGCTGAACGTCAGGGCGGGCGCGCCTTGAATCGTGCCGGTATTGATGAAGCCGCCCTGACCCGTGGCAATCCGGGCGCCATCGCCGGTGGCATCCAGTGTGCCCGCGTTCCGCACTCCGCCGGAACCGGCCAGCGCGAGTTGATGACCGGCCAGTTTGAGGGAGGCGCCGCGTTCCACCGTGACACTGCCCCCCGCCGCTGCGTCCGCTTGCAGCGCCGGATAGGCTTTCGCACCTGCCGGAATCACCACGTCGCGCCCGTCTGTCGCTGTGGGCACGGCAGCGAGAGACCAGTTGTCCGCCGCCGACCAGGCGGTCGATGCGGTGGCGCTGCGCCCTTGCCAGACATTCGCCTCGCACCATGCCTGGGAAGCGCAGCAGAGGGTGAGGACAATAGCGGCAAAAAGCGCCAGCAAACGTACCATCAGATAATCCCCCTCCGACCCATGATAACGATGATCCGGCTACGGCCTCCCGCGGAGCTGCCCCCGGGGAACCGCGACCTTCCTGCCGGCAAGCCGTCTCACCCGGCAGTGGGAGAGGGGGCCTGTGTCTCCTGAACGATGACTCTATTCATTTATATTATACGCCAAACACCGTAATTTTCCTCTACAGCGCAGGCTTTTTATATATGAACTTTTTATATATCGGAACTCTCACTGAGCGAAGCATAATAATGAAAATCAGCCGGAAATCAGGAATATTTATCGGTAACCTGTCTTGCTCTTCACCGGATACTACACCACCATCCCAATAATCCTATTTCTTCACCATATTCTTACTCATACTCATACTCATACTTTTACTCTCACTCACTCTCCCCCATTCCCCGGTTAGCCGAGTAATAGAGCGCATAATAAGGCCTTTTCCCCTATCCATCCCCTTCCTCTGTATACCAATAATTGGAGGGAGGGTAAACGTAAGAGTCAGCGGAAACGACATCCCCGCGAGCGATTACAATCATACCTATTTTTATTTGGAAATGCGAACGATCGGAGTACCGTTTGACGATGACATTTCCGGTGTTTCACGGGCGGTAATCCGGAATATTTATACCGTACCGGGAACAGAGCGCTTTATGAGTAATCCTGACTGACCGTTCGCCGCTGAAGCTTGCATAACATCGGAAAGGCGCCGCCTGCTACAACGCGGTCGAGCCCGCAGGGCGGGCTCGACCGTGTCACAATAGACCGTCTGCCGGTGTGATGATGTTCATCCATCCGGGACATCGTTTGCCGGCATGACCCGCGGGGCACAAATCGTAATCTCGTATCGATTGGCGCCCCGCGCGTTGCATGACGCTCCTGGTTAGTTATACGAGAACGTGGGATCGATGAAGTAGCCCATCGCGCCCGTTCCGAAGGACGTACCGTTGGCCGTCCCGCTCGGCGCTACCCCGCCGATCCAGTCCTCGTTGTTGGGATCCCACAGCTCGACCTTCGCCGGCGAGAGTGACTTCGCCGCTGAGTCCTGCACACCGCCCATGTAGACGAGGGCCTGCCCGCTGTTGACGGCGGGATGCTGCAGCACGCACATCACGCCGGTATCCGTGCCGACGACCTGCATCATGCCCGTGTCGCTCCACATCGGGTACCCGGTGGGGGGATTCCCCCACCGGCCGGTCGACTTGAGGAACCACCACAGCGGCCCCACTTCGCCGCAGCAGCCATTGGCCCAGCCGGCAAACGCCGTGGTGCCGATCACCTGGTCCGGCTGGCTGTTCACCGTCTGGTCGTTCGCCACCACATCCAGCGAGGTATCCACTGTCGCCAGATTGGCAACAGGTCCGGCGCACGGTTTTGACACCAGTTTAATGGTGGCGATGCGGTTGTTGTTGATGTCCCGAATCACGATGCCGATAATCGGATCCTGGCCCACCCATCTCCCGTCCGTGTAGCTGGCCAGCCGCTTCACCAGATTTTTGTAGCGCCAGTTGACGGTGAAGGCCCAACTGTCCGTCGTCTTCGTCGCCGGATTCCAGATGCTCTTCGGGATGTTCGCCATCGTGAACGTGATCGGCGAACTGCCGCAGGACAGAATGGCCCGCCCGCCGCCGTAGGTCTGGATGTCGTTGTGATACCGCATCACGTTGTTGGGATTCGGCCACTGGGCCGGGCGATTCCCCGTGGTGCCATGCAGATTGGGATTGATCTGGTAGCCTGCCGGCGGCAGATACTGGTAGTTCCCCGGACTGATCTGTCGGATATCGGAGAAGGTATAGGGCGTGCTCCACTGGGTCAGATCGTACCCGTCAAGGAAGCGGAGCAAGTTGCTGCCGGTCGCATACACATAGGCCGGCGCTCTGGACTCCCGCGTCACATGCCCGTCTGCCCACCCCACGTTCACGGAGCCGTCGTGGCGCATCGCCAGCGTATCCGGATACAGCAGCCGCTGTTTCTTCGGATCCTCGGCATCCGTCACTACCACGGTCTTCGTGGGCGCCGGCAGGTATTTCGAGTTCGTCGCCACGTTGAACAGCGACTTGTTGTAGCCGTACCCGAAAGTGCTCTTGCCTTTCGTTGGGCAATAAAACACATCCGGAGACATGCTGACTTCCGACCAGACGTTCTCGCCGGGAAAAATGCCGTCATTGTCCTGGGCGGCCATCGAAATGCCCACGTCAATCTGGCGTAAATTGCTCGTGCACTGCGTCTGCCGGGCCTTTTCGCGCGCCTTGGCGAATACCGGGAAAAGGATTGCGGCCAGAATCGCGATGATGGCGATGACGACTAGTAATTCAATGAGCGTAAAGCCACCTGATTGTCTTTTCATTGGAAACCTCCTTCTCATGTCCCTCGCGGGCTACCATGACGCCATCAGGGATTTCAGCGGCGGCAGGTCATAGAACTTCGGGGATTGCGCGTAACTGCCGGCGCCCGCCATATCATCGGGGATGAGCCCCTTGAAACGGATTTGCGGCGCTGACGTCGACGGCTGGAAGGTCGCGTCCATGTAGACCAACTGGCCGACATACTGGGCGGCTGTATAGGAACTCGTCCGGTAGATGATCGGACCGCCATTGGTGCCCAGCACCCGCCCGCTGGCGCGCTTCAGAATCACCGTCAGCACGCCGTTTTTCACATCCCCGGTGTAGCTCTTCTGTATACCGCGCTGCGCCGCATTCACATAGGGCGAGGGATCGCCGAAGACGATGATCTTGCTGGCGTTGTCGATATAGACATAGTTGCCGGGGAAGGGGCCGCAATTGACTTCCCACGCCGGATGCCCGGACATATGCCCACGAAATGCTCCGCCAATCTGCATAGTGGAGTTGACGGCGCTGGCCGTCGAGCTCATGCCGGCGATCACCAGCTTGAAGACGGTGGTGGTGCCGATGCTCGTACAGGAGCACGGATTGCCTTCCGAGTCAAGCTGCCAGAAGTTCCCCATGTGCAGCCGGACATCGGTGCAGTCCCAGACGCCGCCGCCCAGCGAGCCGGAGGGCGGAACATCGCTGCCCGCGTTCGGGGTGGTGAGCAGCTCGCCACTCCCGTCATACCCATTGTAAAGCAGGAAGGGGAACATGTCCTGGCCGGCCGCCGCGGCACTGGTATACTTGGAGAAATCCCAGTAGCGCCGTCCCGTCACGCCCATGCCGAAGGGATCGGTACCGGTGCCGGCATCGGTCTTGGTCATCATGGCGACATGGCCGTCCGCGAAGGAGGCGATGTAGCTGTTCCCGTGGCACGGATCGGCCTTGTCATACGACCCGACGGTGTAGGAGCCCGGGAAGGGATTCACCGGGTCCCACGACGAGGCGTTCCCGCTCGGGCTGGACGCCTCCTGGTCGATGGTCAACTCTACTTCCGGGGGTGAGACCAGCGCGCCGACCGGCAGTCCCGATTTCTGGCCGTTGTCGTTGGCATACAGATTAGCATTATAGCCATAATCCGGGGCAGAGGAGTTGCCCTTTTTTGCCCCCGTCGGGCAATCGAACACTTTGGGGTCCCCGGTTAATCCGGTCGCCTCGATC
>Ga0172368_10003254_pt1 | contig 19913 bp, 19 predicted proteins | sample Lak11m_FD_114540 | JGI IMG/M metagenome (GOLD analysis project Ga0172368, IMG submission 114540) | Freshwater microbial communities from Kabuno Bay, South-Kivu, Congo - kab_022012_11m | ecosystem: Environmental > Aquatic > Freshwater > Lake | place: Democratic Republic of the Congo: South-Kivu...
CCGGTATCAAATCCTTAACAATCCCAGTATTTTCATCAACATTCCAACTATCCAGATCGATGCAATCTTCATAATTAGTATCATCAGCCCAAGCCAATGAATTGGTAACCACCCAATCCCCCCCGGGGATTACTGCATCCGTAGATATCGGAAAAGGAAAAATACCATTTATTATTATGCCTGAAAGGAAACCCTTCATCTCCGTGGCAGGCATTAGCAGATACATTATTAACTAATTCGCAATTGGGGATTAATGAATTTTCAGTAATCTCGCTAATCACATTGCAGTAATCAGTCCTGAATGTGCAATTGTTGTTACAACTTAAATCTCCTGAAACATATCCTAGACTGGTACAAGTTCTACCATTCAGATCCGTTCCATCGCATTGTTCACCGGTTTCTATAGTTCCATTACCACAAGTCGAAGCCTTGACGAAAGAAAAAGAAAATAAAAAAAACAATAATGCAAAAAACAAACCGCTACATATTTTCCGGAAATTATTCATGTATAAATTATAACATAAACAAAACCGCTCCTTCCAGAGTGGCTTTGTTTCAAAATTAAGCAATCTTGGTTATTTTAACTTCTGTCTGAAGTTGTCGATGTCCGAATTTGACCTTGTACCTTTTCTTGGGCTTGAACTTGATGCCGGTGACCTTTTTGCCTTTGGCGGTTTTTAGGATTTTAGCTTCTACCTTGGCTCCTTTAACATTCGGCGTGCCGATTTTGGCATCTTTGTCATCCCACAAAAACAAAACATCTTCAAAAACCACCGTATCGCCTTCAGCGCCTTCAAGCTTTTCGATTTTAATCTTATCTCCTACTTTAACTTTATACTGTTTTCCTCCAGTTTTAATGATAGCCAACATATTTTAGGTAAATCAATAATTATTATACTAAGGTATTGTACATTTTTAGGCTTGATTTGTCAACACCCGGCTTCTAGACAAAGCCCATAAACACGGGTAAAATTATATTAATGGAAAAAATTAAACGCTCTATTTTCTTTTGGTCACTGGTTCTGCTTTTTTTTATTGTCACTCCGACCGTTATCCTGCAGGCCCGCGGATACCGCTTTGACTTTCATCGGGGTATTTTTGTGCATAGCGGCACCATCACCCTGAAAGCCAATCCGCAGAATCCGGAGATTTTTATCGACAATAGTCTTGAAAAATCCAATCTGAACCGGATGAATAACACCTTGAATGTCGGCGGATTGATTCCGGGAAATTATGGCGTCAAATTGGCCCAGGACGGTTTTCAGACTTGGGAGAAAAAAACCGATGTCCACAGCGGGCTGGCCAATGAATTTTGGAATGTCCTTTTGGTCAGAAACAATTACGAACAGAAAAACTATAACGCCGCCAGTATCGATAAGTTTTTTATTTCCCCCAAGAATAAGTTTATTGCCTACACTGTGCCTGCCGATTCGGCAACCGGTGTCAATATTTTAAATATTAACAATAGCCAGATAACTAATAATTTTTCCTTTTCCAATGCTTCTTTTTCCCAAGTTGAAAGGAAGGAAAATATCGAATGGTCTCCCGAAGAAGATTATCTTTCAATTCCGTTAAAAATTACTTCAGTTTCAAAAACTACCAAAAAAAGCGAATCTAGATTCTTTTACTTTATCGCCGATATCGCCAATAAAACCACCCTGAATCTTAATGAATTGTTAAAAAAAGATGACATCAGGAACGTCCGTTGGGATCCCCAGCAAAAAGATTTTTTGTTTTTTCTGAGTGAAAACTCTCTTTTTCGGGCTAACATCATGGATGCCGGAAACCTGGTTTTAATTGCCCAGGATGTGTCCAGCTATGACCTATCCCGGACCGGGATTTATTACGCCCAACAGTCCAACGAACTGGTTTTTAAAACATCCTTGGATGGTCAGGCGGAAAAAATGCAGCTCACTGATAGTTTCCCGGGGGACATCAAAAACCCCAACGAAAAACTGATCGTTTATGATGAAAAAAGAATAGTTTTTCTCAGCAGCGACAAAAGTCTCTACATCTACAATAACGGCGACCAAAAACTTTATTTTAGAAAATTAGCTGACTCCATTGAAGGCATGCAATTTTCCGATGATGGAAAAAAATTACTTTATTGGACTAACAATGAATTGTCGGTTTATTTTTTGACGAACTGGGATGTGCAGCCCACGCGCTCCGAAGATGAAGTGAATACCGTTACCCGCTTCATGAGTAAAATTGAAAATGTCCAATGGTTTAAGGATTATGAACATATCATTTTTAATGTTGGGCCGCAAATCAAAATAGTTGAATTGGACCCGCGCGATCATTATGTGTTTATGGACATTGTTAAAACAGCAAGCGATGGCTTTATAGCTACTTATGATAATTCGCTTGAATTATTGTTTTTCGTGGATAAAAAAGGTGAGCAAACCGACCTCTATTCCATAATCTTTCCGGAAAAAACGACCCTTTTCGGATTCTAAATAAATTTCAAAAAACGCCCGGAGGCGTTTTTTTATTACCTTTTTGCCCACTGTGGAGCCCGTCTGGCTTTTTTGAGTCCAGGCTTTTTCCGTTCCACATTCCTGGCATCTCTGGTCAAAAATCCCTGGCTCTTCAAAATTTTTCTAAGATTAATATCGAATTTAATCAAGGCTCTGGAAATTCCCAATCTTATCGCTTCCGCTTGGCCGGTAATTCCGCCTCCGGAAACCTTGACCGAAACATCAAATTTTCCATCTTGCCCGGCGGTAACCAACGGCAACATAGCCAAGTTGGACAGCCTTTCAATTCCAAAAAAATTTTCAATTTTTTTATCATTGACCATTATTCCTTTCTCTGACTTTTCTACCGGATAAATTCTGACTTGGGCAATGGAAGTTTTTCGTTTTCCCAATCCATAGAAATAAGCCGCAGCCTTTTCAGCTTTTTCCTTGGTTTCCTTAATAACTTCTTTGATCTCTTTTTTAGGAGAAGTTTTTACCTTTTTTTTCTTTATAGTTGTTGGCATATCGATTAGTGGGTTATTTCAATTTTATGCTTATGATCAGCGTTCTTATAAATGAGCAGCCGCTTGATCATTCTGGGTCTTAGTTTATTTTTACAAAGCATCCCGAAGACTGCTTCCTTGATAATTTTCCTGGAATCCTTGGCCATTTGATCCTTTAATTTAGTCGCGGTTATCCCTCCCGGATATCCGCTGTACCTGTTATAAATTTTCCCCTCGCTTTTGTTTCCTGAAACCGCGATTTTTTCGGAATTCACAACTACCACAAAATCTCCGGCATCAATATGCGGATCAAAATCAACTTTGTTTTTTCCCCTGAGAATCTTGGCAATTTCGGTCGCCAACCTTCCCAAAGTCTTTCCTTCGGCGTCGAACAAATGATATTTTCTTTGGATGCTTTGCTTCATAAAATTAATCTATAAATTCAATGACTGCCATTTCAGCGTTGTCGCTTTTTCTGGAAGCCAGCTTAATTACCCTCGTGTATCCGCTGTTTCTTTTTGAAAATCTTTTAATAAACTCTCCGCTAACTTTTTTTACCGCCATGACCGGAATTATATTGTTTAACTCCCGGATGACCGCTACCTTGTGCTTTTCATCCTTAGTCATCGATTTGGCTTTTTTAATGATCGGATCGATAAAGCGCTTGAGTTCTTTGGCTTTAGCCAGAGTGGTAGTTATTTTTTCCTGCATGATCAAACTGCCGAGCATTGTTTTCATCAACGCTTTTCTTTGTTTTCTGTCCCGCTTAAATTTTCTGTCCTTATTTTGATGCTTCATGGCCTATTTTTCTTGTTTTAGATTTAATCCGAATTCGCCGATGGCTTTTTTAATTTCTTTTACTCCTTTGGCTCCCATACCATCCAAGTCCGTCAGCTGTGCTTCGGTCAATTTGGCGATATCACCCAGATCGGTAATCTTATTTTTTTCCAATACGTTTAAAGTTCTGGTGGAAAGTCCCTTTAGGCTGGTCACTTCTGTTTTCTTCGGATCTTCTTTTTCCTTTTCTGCTGCTTTTTCGGAAGTTTTTTTGGTTTTTTCGGCCTTTTCTTCTTTTTCCGGTTCGCCTGCTTCCTCCAGTTTAGCCAAAGCGGAAAATTGATCCATAAGGATGGCCACCGCTTTGGAAAAAGCCTCTTTCGGGTCGATGCTTCCATCGGTTTCGATTTCCAGGGTTATCTTTTCATAATCGGTCTTTTTTCCGACGCGCATATTGTCAACGATATAATTTACCCTCCGGATCGGAGTATAAATAGCATCCAGCGCGATAATGCCCACTTCCTTTTCGGTTTTTTCCTGTTGCTCGATCGGAATATAGCCGATTCCGCTTTCAACTTCAATTTCCATCTCGAGCTCGCCTTTGGGATTGGTAATGGTGGCGATATGGCAATCTCCATTAATCACTTCGATATCGGAAGGGCATTCAAACATTGAAGCGGTAACCGATTTTTCTCCCTTAACCTTTAAAGTCGCCTTTACCGGTTCGTCTTTATAAGCTTTAAAGCGGACTTGTTTTAAATTTAGGATGATTTGAATCACGTCTTCCAGCACATTCGGAATAGTGGAAAATTCATGGGTCACCCCTTTTATCTTGACGGAGGTAATAGCCGCGCCGCTCAAAGAAGAAAGCAAAACCCTCCTCAAGGAATTGCCCAAAGTTGTTCCGTATCCCGGATAGCAGCCTTCGATTTCAAATTTACCGGCTTTTTCATTTAGGCTGGTGAATTTTGGCTTATGCGGAATTGTTATTAGTTGCATTTTTTTGCTGTTAGCTAAATTTTAATTAGCTAGCTTATTAATTTTTTATTTGCCCCCACACCAATTAAGTATTTCGTTTCCTAATTAGGCGCGGTGGTTAGCTAAAATAAATTATTTAATTTGATAAATTTTGAAATTTTAAAATCTTTTTATCCTTAATTGGTGTGGGGGCAAGCTTATCGTGAATAATATTCCACAATTACCTGCGCATCAACATTTATGCCGATTTCATTGGCTTTCGGAGTTCCGGTAATCTTGCCTTCCGATTTGGAATTATCGAAAGTTATCCAATTCGGAAAATCTTTCTTATTTTTCATCACCTGCTCCAAATTCTTAAAATAATTTTTTTCTTTCTTGGTCTGATTTATCGAAATGACATCGCCAATCTTAACTTCATGGGAAGGAATGGTTAATTTTTTGCCATTTACAGCAATCAAACCATGATTGACGATTTGGCGGGCCTGCGACCGTGAATTGGCAAAGCCGATCCGGTAAACCACATTGTCCAGTCTTTTTTCCAATCTTTCCAAAAGAAGATCACCGGTGATACCCTTTTTATTTTGGATGTCCCGATAATGTTTGCTGAATTGTTTTTCCAGCACCCCATAAATCCTTTTGACTTTTTGCTTGACTGACAGCTGGGTTCCGTACTCGCTTTTGTTCCTGGACATTTTCTTACCGTGGACTCCCGGCGCTGAAGCCCGGCGGATCACGCCGCACTTTGGACTCAAACAGCGGTCACCTTTAAGAAAAAGCTTTTCTCCAGCCCTTCTGCATTTTTTGCATTTCGCATCGATTGATCTTGCCATAAAAATAAATTTCTAATTTTTCTAAAATATTTTAAATTATATCCTTCTCGGTTTCTTGGGGCGGCAACCATTATGCGGAATCGGAGTCTCATCCTTGATTGAAATTAAATTAAAACCATTGTTGGAAAGCGCCCGGATAGAAGCTTCCCGGCCGCTACCGACACCTTTCACATGAACTTCCAAATCTTTGAGGCCATATTTTCTGACTTTTTCACTCACGCTGGCAACTACTTGGGTGGCCGCGTAAGGAGTAGCTTTCTTGGCTCCCTTAAACCCCATCAGTCCGGAGGAAGCCCAGGCTAAAATATTGCCGTTTAAATCGGCAATGCTCACGATGGTATTGTTATAAGTGCATTTGACTACCGAACGGCCCTTGAGGATCTGCCGCTTTATTTTTTTGCTCTTTTTTTTCTTTTCGGCATCATTATCATTTCCGATTTTAGACAGATCAGAAACCTGCGTTTCTTTTTTTGGAGCTTTCGCTGTTTCGTTTTCTTCAATTTTTTTGACTTCTTCTGCCATAAAAATTAGGTATGATTTATATAAATTATTTTTAAGTCTTTTCGCTTTTAACCCGGCCACTACCCATCGTCCTTCTGACATTGCCGCGGACAGTCCGGTTATTTGTCTTGGTCCGTTGGCCTCTGACCGGCAAGCCTCGCTGATGGCGAGTGCCCCGATAGCAGGAAATTTCCTTCAGCCGCTTAACATTCGTCCTAACTTCATGTTTTAATTCTCCCTCGACTTTCAGGGATTTTTCGATATATTCCCGAATCTTGTTGCCTTCAGCGTCGGATAAATCCTTGGTTCTTTTATCCCGTGAAATTTTAAGTTCTTCCAAAATTTTGACTGCCGTTGAACGGCCAATGCCAAAAACATAGGTTAGTGAAATTTCTATCCTTTTTTCATCTGGAATATTTATTCCCGCGATCCTTAGCATAATTTTTTGTTAACTGAATTTAGCCTTGCCTTTGCTTGTGCTTTGGATTGGAACAAACGACAAAAAGTTTGCCTTTTCTTCTGACAATCTTGCACTTATCGCAAATTTTTTTAACGGATGCTCTTACTTTCACCCTATTTAATATTAATTTATATTGCTACGTTCTACCCCAATACTATTTAACGGGGTGAATTATTTTAATCTTTGGATTATCCGGCCCTTGGTTAAATCATAAAGACTCATTTCCACCAGCACCCTGTCTCCGGGAAGCAAACGGATATAATTTACCCGCATCCTGCCGGAAATGTGCGCCAGAATCGAATGACTATTGTCCAATTTGACTCTGAAAGTCGTGCTTGGCAAAGTTTCTTCAACGATGCCTTCTAACTTTACTATTTCTTTGCTGTCTGACATAAATAAAAAAATAGACGGAGATTTTTGCCAGCCGCTAAATTAAGGTTTAATTAAAACCAGCGGGGAGGCCTTAAATCTATCCAAATACCGGAATTCCGAAATTCCCTCTATTTATTATATAAAATATGTTTTTTAAAATCTTTATCAATAATAGCCAGTTCCTTAATTATTGTCAAGCTTAATTTCTACCCTATTTTCATAGCTGGGAATCTTGCCATTAATGAATGGCGGCCAATAAATTATCTCATATTTACTAATTTCCGGATAAGTCTTTAAATAAGCCGTTAAATCCTCTTCATTCTTCCCAAGAATTCCCTTTTTCAGATTTTCCGTGTCAATGGTTGATCCGATTTTTCCTTGACCATTGACCCGAAAAATTATAGTTCCTCCGGTTAAATCAACATCGGCTTTTCCATAATCCACGGTGAGATAATTATCCTCGGATTTTTCTGAATTTCCGACCGAAGCATTCAATTTGGCGTTTAGGATGCTTTTTACGTCGTTTTCGGAAAAAATTAAGACATTGGCTTTGGCGCCAACTGTCACGGTAAAACTCTCCGTTAAATCTCCCTCCGCATTGGATGTTTTATAGGTTTGATTGCCAATGCTTATCGCATCGTCCAAAACAATATTTTCGCTTCCGATTGAATCTTTGGTTTTTTGTTTTATATGATTGTTAAGCTGAGCCGCTACTTTATTTTTCGCATCATTGATATCCGCGTCAGTAATGGCTTTCACGGTTGAACCGTTATTTCCCCCGCCAGTCATTGATTTGAAGGATTTGGCGTAAAATTTGGTATATTTTTCATTGCCACTGCCTTTAAAGCCCGGAATGGTAAAACTGCTCGGTCCAATATTATACTTGTCACCCGCTTCATCAGCTATAACATCGGCTTCAATGGCTCCCGGCTTTGTTTCTCCGCTGACTTGCGTAACACCCGGAACCGTTATCGACTTCACCAAGCGGAAAATCAAACCGCCCTCATTTTCAAAGCGAGTTGTGGCCACTAAAGATTGCGATTTGTCACTAAATTCGTTATAAATCGTGATTGTACCTTTGGCTTTTTGATTGGTAGAATTTTTACCCCCGGAAGCCGAAAATGTTTGGGTGAGTTCATCATCAACACTGACCAGTTTGGCGGGAATATTTCCATTGGTAAAATCAACCGAGGTTGTATTCACACTGCCTTTGATTTCCGCTTCGACGCTTTGGGATTTATTTTTCGCAAATATTATAATAGTAGCCTTGGGTAAAAAAAGATAAGCCGCTATCAAAGCAACAACTATAGCCACAACACTGCCAAAAACAAGCAAAAATTTCCAAACCTTTCCGCCGACACTAACGTTTTTGTAATCATTTTCTCTCTTTTTATAGGTACGCTCACTATTTTCGTTATTAAAAAAACTCCTTATTTTTTCCGTATCCGGTTCTCTTGCCTGTAGTTCGGACAAATCTTGGGTAAAATTTTTATTGATTGAAAATTTATCGGGAAAACCAAAATCTTGTTTTGAAACCACTTTTTTTTCTTCCTGTACCATCGGGGTTTCTGTCTTTTCAGCCCTGACGATATCCAGCGAAGGGGATCGCTTGAAAAATGACTTTTTTCTGGCGTCTTTTCCAATCCCAACAACCAGTTCCTGATTAATCAGTTTTTCTTCCGCTTTTTTACTAATTTTTTGTTCGGCGATTTTTATTTTGCGTTCATTGAATTTATTGTCGTCAAAATATCCATCAGAGCCGATACTGTCCAGTTTGCTCTGCAAACTTCTGTTATCCGGATTATTTTTGATCATAATATTTTCCATCGGTAAATTTTTCTCATCTTCGTCAAAAATCATTTCTTCTCCCTCGATTTCATCCATTTTTTGCTGCACTAAAATGCCGGCTTTTTCAACCAAAAGTTTTCCCAGTTTATCCTGAGTCACGATGATTATTTCTTTTTTCAGCCTGTCCGCTTCCCTTTTAAGCAATTTTAAATTGACCATGCTCTGGATGATTAACGCTCTTTTGGGCACGACAATAACCACCTCTTTGGCTTCCGACTTTCTCATCCGGTCGACGATGGAAGTTATTTCTTCATCGATGTCGATATAAAATGTCTGGTGCATTGTAATTAATTCAAAATTTAAAATAAAAATTTAAAATTTATGTTGCATGCTTCATACTATATGTTATATGACTTTATTTCTGCATCATTTTAACGGCCCGTCTTAAAATATTGGCCATTATTTTTTCTTCGCCCACCAGGTCCAGCGCCAAATTGGCCAAACCCATCGGAGTAATATCCTGAGGGTCTTTTAGCTCGCCAGTTTCATCAATTATATTGGTTATATCCCTGGGCTGCAAAAAACTTATCTGGGGAAATTTGGGAAAAGGCAGATTATCGATCCATTTTTTGGAACTCAAAGCTTTTTTTATTCCCGGCAGGCCAGATCCACCGCCGCAAAGGAAAAATCGGTAAGGCAATGTTTCCGATTCCGCAAATTCTTCCAGTGCCAATTCGACCCCGCTTAACCAGACGTCGCAATCGGCTTCCAATATTTTCTCGATCTTAAGGCTCACATCGGCTCCCAATTTTTTTTCGGCATATTTTATTTTTAACATTTCCGCTTCTTCAAAGCCAATTCCCAGTTCCTGGACCAGGCGCTTGGTAAAAGCTCGGCCGCCTAAAGCGAACATCTTCGTCCCTTCCAAGCCGCTGTTTCTGACTACCGCAATATCCGTGGTGCCGCCTCCGATATCGATGAATATCGCGTTGAAATCCAAAACATCTTCAAAGCCCATCGATCGGGCTACCGCATACGGTTCGGCGGCAATGCTCAAAAGTTCCAAATCCAGCTCTTCAGCAATAGTTTTCAAAGCTCCCAGATGGATCATGGGCGCATAGGCGTTAAAAATCGCGATGGATACGTCCCGCCCTTGGAATTCAATGGGATTAGTCACCCGATAACCGTCAATTCTGACATCGACAATCGCGGCATTAATCAGTTTTACTTCGATTTCGCTGTGTCCGGTCTCCCAAGCCAATTGTTGGCGGATCCGGTCGAAAGCCTTGCATTGGACCTTGTGGATAATATTTTTCAGTTCCGGCAAATCAATTTTAATTTCCGGATTTATTCTTTCGTAATGGACGGTGGTAGTCGTTCCCTTGACCAGTTCCCCGGCAATGCCAATGATGGTTTTTTCAGCTTTTTTTACGCCAGCCATTTCCTTGGCCATTTCGATGGCTTTTTTGGAATTTTCAATCACTCCGGAGATATCGGAAACTGCCCCGTTTTGCATATCCGAAAGTTTTTGCCGCACCCGGCCGACGCCTTTGACAATTCCATTGCCGCTTTCCTTATCAACTTTAAAAACCAAAGCCTTAAGCACTTCGGTTCCAATATCCAGCGAAAGCAGGTAATCCGGCGTGCTTTTGTACCCTAAAATTTTGGAAAAAATTCCCATTGTGAATTTCCTATTTATTTTATTCAATTATAAAACAAATTGACCTAATTTACAAACAAAAGAGGCTGCCTATTTAACAGCCTCATGCCCTGAATATTTAATGTGGGCTAATTTTATTACTAAAAGGCTCCCTGCATACAACATGGGAGATTATTCAGTTACTGCTATCTTGTACCAAGGAGTTGAGAAGTTATTGCTCGGCATATCAACATCATCCACAGAGAATCGGATCTGGTAATCATTCCTCGGCGATAGGAGTATTGATGGAAGTAACCAACCAACGAGTAATTTATCGCTTGCATTTGGATTGAAAAAGCCATTGACTCCATCAATCCACTTGGACGTAAAAGAAAGTGGCGTGGAAAGACCTGGATATGTGACTTCAACTTTTAATGAAGCTCCATTGATGCCGGTTTCATCTTCTACTTTATAGAAAATATAATCAGTGGAAGCAGAAAATGTAACCGCCGTATCTTGGTTTAATAACTGGCCGCCTTCTTTTTGCACACCAGAAATTATTGGAGGTTTAACAACTGTTATATTATACCAAGAAGTTGTGAAGCTATTGCTCGGAGTATCCGTATCATCTACAGAAAATCTGATCTGGTAATCATTTCGGGGTAGCAGAAACGCAGACGGGAAAAACCAGCCAACAAATGATTTTTCATTGCCATTGTTATTGAAAAATCCATTATCGGCAGCTATCCATTTGGGCGTGAAAGATAGTGGCGTATCAAGACCAGGATAAGTCACCTCAACTTTTAAGGTGGCGCCATCAAGTCCGGTTTCGTCAGTTGCTTGATACAGAATGTAATCATTGTTCGACGAAAAGACCACGGGTACGCTCTGGCTTAGAGCTGTTCCGTCACTTTTTTGGACATCAGATATAAAGGGAGGGATGACTGGTTTTGAAGAAATATAATATCCATTATTTTTTTCATCATTCCTGTTAAAAGACCATTCCATCGTTGATTCTGAAAATGGCTGGTCAATATCCCAGACATACAAATAACCTTGCGAATCTCCAGCCAGCAGCTCAATTTTCCCATCTTTATCTAAATCAGCTAATGCAGGTGAAGTCCTGATAGCAGAGCTGATTTTTTTAGGAAATCCCTCTATCATGGAGCCGTCGGCATTAACAGCGTATACCCAGCCCGTGTCAATAGAAATTATAATGTCTGGCTTGGCGTCACCGTTAATATCGCCCGAAATCGCAGCACTTTCAGCCGAACCCATTTTTCCATCACTATCGTTGTACCAAATTTTCGGCCAACCACTGAGATAAGTCCCATCCTTATTGAATACATGTGTCTTCCAATAGTTACCAGCATTGCTAATTATTACTTCTGGATAGTTGTCTTGATTGACATCTGACAAACTCACATAGGTTCCCTGTTCAATATTTTTATTAGTAGCTTTGGGCCAACCCGGATACAGCGAACCATCATAACGCCGCGCATAAATATTGGAATCTTTGCTGTAACTGACAATTTCCTGTTTCCCATCACGATCCAGATCACCAATGGCGAAATGAGAATGATAATCTCCGCCAGCCTGTGGCCAGCCTGGTAAAATTTTTCCTTGATAATCATAAACATAGACTTTATCATCAAAACCTCCAACAGCTATCTCAAGCTTTCCATCACCGTTAATGTCGGCTATGGCTTCATCATTATCTGCATGGAAAGCTGAATTTGATACTGGCCAGCCAGGCAATTCACCAGAGAGAGTGAAAGCGTGCATCTTACCAGCTTCGGCTACAATTATCTCATCGATTTTATCCTGATTTAAATCAGCCAGTGATATATACCATCCCCGATTGCCAAGCGCCCAACTTTTAACCAGACTGCCATTACTCCGGTAGGCAAATACTCTTTCATCCGAACCGCTTATTAATCCCAATATTGAAGCAACTATTTCAGCCTTACCATCGCCATTGATATCACCGATTGCCAAGCCATACGAATATGATGCGTCCATCCTTATGGGCCATCCCGGATAATTGGAACCATCCGCATTAAGAATATAGATATACCCGGAACCACCAAGCATTATTATTTCGTTCGTACCATTACCATCCAGATCATAAACAAAGGGTCCGTTTACAACTGAATCACCGGCTATTCTTTTGGGCCAGCCAGCCTTGATTGAACGATCAAAGTTAAACTTAGTTGTAGAAGTGTCCTGCCTAACACCGTCCGCATCGACAGTTAATTAAACTTCATATGTGCCATCGGTCAAATTGTCCAAATTAAGAGTCGCTAATTCACCGTCTATTACTGAAATGTTGTGGCTAGCCAAATCTCTCCAAGTTGTTTCTGAAACAGATTTATATTTTACATTGTATCTAATGCCAAGGGCAGTGCCGGTAATTTTCAACGGTTGGAACGGGTCAACCATAGAATTGGTAACCGGATATTTGATAAGTGCAAACAAGTCCGGAGTGCCGGTTGCCTGTAAGGCCTTGAATGCATTTATTCGGCCACTACCGATAGGTAAATCAGTCTGAATTTTGTCAGCTGTATATTCGATCACGTTGCGGATAGTAGTTGAATCAAAATCAGGATTTTGCGCCATGACCAATGCCGCCAGACCAGCCACGTAGGGTGCTGCAAAAGACGTTCCGCTTGCAGTAGTATAACTTGAACCGGGAGAAGTTGTCAGTATGCTGCTTCCTGGAGCTGCCACATCAACCCAAGAGCCCCAATTAGAAAATACGGATCGTACATCACTGGAATCCGTCGAGGCCACGCCGATTAAATTTTCCAGCGCGCCTGGGTATCTTTTATTATCAGTACTATCGTTACCTGCCGTGGCAACCACAACCATACCTCCTGAAGCGCACAAATTGACAAGGTCCTGAATCGCCGCATCCCAATATTGGTCGTAACCGTAATGGCCAAAACTCATATTGACCACATCCGCACCATTTTCATAAGCGTAAGTTAAAGCAGTGATGATATTTTCAGTCGTATAGTTCATTCTTAACGGCATCATTTTAACTTTCCAACTTATACCGGATACGCCAACCGCATTGTTGCCCACCGAACCAATGACACCTGCTACTTCGGTTTCATGAACTTCGCCATTTTCAGGGGCTGGATTATTATCATTGGAATAAAAATCCCATCCTTTTATATCATCGATATAACCGTTACCATCATCATCAATCCCATTACCTGGAATTTCATATGGATTTGACCAGATATTTGCCGCCAAATCAGGATGGTTATAATCTATGCCCTGCCCGATTATGGCAACAACTATGTCTGAAGCGTCATGCCGGATGTCCCAGGCCTTAGCCGCTTGGGTTTTCTGATGAGAATATTGGTTGCCAAATTTGGGATCATTGGGGGCTGTATCATCAGGAGTGAAAATCCAGTTCGGTTCCACATACTCAATATTTTTATCTTTTTTATAATCATTTATTAGGTCTTCAATTGGAGTATCTTTATCAAATTTTAATAAAAAAATATTGGAAAGATCCTTGATTTTAGAATCTTTTGGGGTTCTCTTGGCCCTCTTTGGATATTTATTTTTTATTTGTTCTGCTTTCTGCTTAAAATCCAGACTGACACTATTACCGTTTTCGTCTGCTGAAGTATATTCATTATTAATAATGCGCTCTATTTTTTTTAGGCTATATTTCTTGTGCAATTTCTCCAATGAATCTGGTCCCTTAAATTTTGTAACTTTTTCTCCATTAACTGTTTCTTTTGTTTCAGTGATATCTGAGCCATCTTTAATTTTGATAATTAGCTGACCGTCTGCATATTTTGATGCCAAGTTGGGAAATTTTTCATTAATACCGACTAATTCCGAATCTGCTGATTGATTTTTATCAGAGCTGGCTCGGGAAGTATTGAGACTAAATCTAAACCTGTATTTGCTGAAGAATAAGTAAACCACGGGAGTCATGGCAATTATGACAAACAGGGATAAAAAAATTATTTTTTTCGGGCTATGAAAAAAAGATTTGTCCAGTGGGTCTCGGCAAGACATATTTTTGTTTATATTTTTTAGATACTCGTTATTTTTTACTTATTTTATCTATGTTTTTATTATACACCTATTATTTACTGAAGTTATACACAGAAGATTTTTCAAGCTGGATATTATTTTTATTCTAATATTGCCTTTATCCTTCTCACTCCGGCCGAGCTGGATTCTTCTTTGGTTATTTTAAATTTACCCAACTCTGAAGTGTTGTCCACATGCGGACCGCCACAAATCTCCTTGCTGAAATCATTAATAGTATAAACTTTTACCTTTTCTCCGTATTTGGATTCAAAAACTCCCATTGCATTTTGTTTTTTAGCTTCATCAACAGTCATTTCTTCGCAGACCACCGGAATATTTTTTTGAATCTGCTCATTGACCAAATCTTCCACTTTTTTTATTTCCTCCGGTGTCATTTTTTGCGGATGGGAAAAATCAAAACGCAATCTTTCAGTGGTAATATTGGAACCTTTTTGCAAAACGTGATCGCCCAAAACCTTCCGTAATGCCGCCAGCATCAAGTGCGCCGCTGTGTGCAGTTTTTTGGTCGCGTCACTGGTATCAGCCAATCCGCCTTTAAATTGTCCGGCCGAAGCGGTTCGGGAAAGCTCCTGGTGTTTTTTAAATTTTTCTTCGAATTCTATTTTATTAATCTCGATGCCTTTTTCTTTGGCTAGCTCTTCGGTCATTTCCAGCGGAAACCCATAAGTCTGATATAAATTAAAAGCGTCTTTGCCGGTAATCGCGGTTAGTTTTTCAAATTCCTTTAATCCTCCGGCTAAAGTTTTTCTGAACCTATCTTCTTCTTTTTCCAATTCTTCAAAAATTTTACTGTTTTCCAATTCCGGATATGTATTTTTATAAATATCTGCTACGACTTTGCCTATTATTTTGCAAAAATTATTTTCCCCGCCTGCATCGCTATGCGAAGCATTGCGGGCAGGTATGCCTAAAATTTTTCCATGCCTAATCGCCCTTCTGATTAATCTTCGCAAAACATAACCCTGTTTCACATTAGACGGCGTAACGCTATCTGCGATAATAAAGGTTGCCGCTTTCAGATGATCGGCAATGATTCGGAAAGATTTTTGATTATCTTCGTATTTTTTATCTGATATTTCCTGAATTTTTTCAATTATCGGCCAGAATAATTCAGTTTTATAGTTGTCATCGAAACCGTTTAACGCCGACAAAACTCTCTCCATGCCCATCCCTGTATCCACATTTGTTTGTTTCATCGTGCTATATTTTCCTTCAGCGGATTTATAATATTGCATAAAAACGTCATTCCAGATTTCTACCCATAAATCGTTGTCATCATTAAAACTTTCCGGAATTTTATCCGCGTCACCTGCCCAATAAAACATTTCTGTGTCCGGTCCGCACGGTCCTTTTTCCATTCCCCACCAATTATTTTTCTTCGGAAATTTCGCAATTCTTTTTTCCGGAATGCCTAAATTTTTCCAAAGTTCATATGCCTCTTCGTCAAAAGGCGCTTTTTCATCACCGGCAAAAACCGAAACTGCAATGCGATTTTTGTCTAAACCCAACCATTCCGGTGAAGTCAAAAATTCCCAGCTCCATTTAATAGCTTCTTTTTTAAAGTAGTCGCCGAGCGACCAATTGCCCAACATTTCAAAAAAAGTATGGTGCGTCGCATCACCCACTTCATCAATATCTCCTGTCCGGATGCATTTTTGGACATCCGTTAGTCTTCTACTACCAGGATGTTTTTCTCCCATCAAATATGGCACCAGTGGATGCATGCCGGCCGTAGTAAAAAGCACAGATGGATCATTTTCGGGAACCAAAGACGCCGAAGGTATGATCGCGTGCCCTTTGGACTTAAAAAAATCTAAAAATTTTTGCCTGAGTTCTTTGGCCGTCATAATTCCTATATATCCTTTCCTATTTAAGTCCTCCTAAATCCTTTTTAAGATGTTTCAGCTCATCTTCTTGCCTTTCTATTGCTCTATCAACTTCGATCATTTCTTGCTGATTTTTTACAATTTCCTCTTCAATTCGGTTTTTTTCTTTTTCTAGCTGGATAATTTTTTCTTCTTTTTCCGTCTTCTTATCCAAAAGGTCTTTGAGCCCAGAATCAATGTCTTTTATTTTTTCCTGTATCTCATCTATTTTATCCCGAATTTCCTGCTGAATTAAATCCGCCCGTTTTTTTAAATCATCGTTTGCCATATTTTTAGCCTTTAATTAAATTTAATTTCTTTTTAAGCCTGGTCATCTCCGCTTCCATCTGCAAAATTTCGTAATTGAGCTTTTCCAGCGCCTCTCTTTTTTCTCCAATCTCGATCCTTATCCTTTCTTCATCTTTTTTCATTTTTCTTATCTCCGCTTCAATTTCTGTTTTTTTTGTCAATTTTTTCCGATAATCGGATTCCTGCATTATGATATCCCGCTGCACATCGCTTCTCTTGCGATGGGCATCGGCGCTATTTTCTTCCTGATCATCCGCGCCGCCTTGAACATTTTGAAAGCCTAGGTCCATATTTTTATTGCTTATTTTTTGTATTTAAATTTATTCAAAAATTTTCCGTATATATTATTCTCTTCCTCCGGCACTTCATTTTTTTCATATTTATCCTCCACTCCGGCACTGGATAAATTTTTTGCATGCTCATCAATTATTTTTTTCTCTTGATCAGTTTTTCTCAAATCATCTTTTTTTAATATTTTTTCCTCAAGGCTGGTTTTGACCGCTGGTTTGATTTCGGAAACATTGGTTTCGGCTTTATCTGCTGCTTCATGCTCTTTCTTGTGTGAAGAAATATCCCTCAATTTTTTTACATATCTTTTGGAAAGACCACCCATTTTAAGTACCCGCCGGCCTTGTTTTTTGGTCGCGTAATCATTAAGGACCGCATCTTGGACGTCATTAAAAAACTCGTCGGTTGTATAACCCTGCTTTTGATTTTTAAGCATGCGACCTTTCATAAAACCGCGCGCGCCCCTTCTGGTAAGGCCAAATTCTTTGGCTATTTTTTTTGTATCCTTGACGCTTAATTCCCGGTCTTTGACTGCATGTTTATTTTTCACATAACCCCCGGATGTTTTTTGTCTAAATAATAGACCCATATGAATAAAATTAGGAATAAAAAATTATTTTTTATTCATCGGCCGCAATAGCCATTTTTGATTTATAGAAAAAATAACCGACAATCATAAAAGTAACCAGTGGCGACATCCAGCTGGGAATTTCCATTCCGAAACTGTCCAAAAGCATTATGCCTCCCAGCAACAAAATTGAATACATAGCGCCGTTTTTCAAATATTTATATTTTTTTATCCTCTCAATGTTTCCGAGCGTCAACTGCCTGACCACTAAAGCCCCCAGCCCATTTCCCAGTAAAATTAACGGTACTGCCAAGGTGAAAGCAAACGCGCCCAAGACACCGTCGATTGAAAAAGTGGCATCAATTATCTCCAGATATAAAATCTTGCTCAAATCGGTCAAATTTTTATTTTTGAGCCGCTTTTCACTCTCTTCGGCATTTTGCTTAAAACCGTGGGTAATGAAAAAGGCCGTTGAACCGACCACGGCTCCAAAGGCCAGCATGGGATTTTTTTGCAGGGCATACCAGACAATAATTGCCAATAAAACAGAAACGACAGCGAAAAACCAAACCGACTGCGCGTTGAAAAATCTTTCGCCCGCCAGTCCGTAATTTTTGGGTTCGGCAAACAGCCAGTGAAAAAATAAAAATACCAGAAAAGTTCCGCCGCCGATGAGCAGGATCGGCGCTGACGCTTCGACCGCTTCCATAATTTTGGGATCGCTGCTGAAAGTGGCTGTTAAAGCCCCGATCGGACCCAGTGAAGGAGTAAATACCCAGACGATCAGCCACGGCAAAAGTCCCCTTACTAAAAAAACTGCGACGATGAGTCCCCACAGCAAAAACCATCTTCTGGATTTTTGTCCCATAGTTGAAAGAACTTCAGCATTGATAACTGCATTATCAATGCTGCTGATGGTTTCAAATAAGGCCAAACCGGCCACAACCATTATTATCGATATTATGCTCATTTGTTTTATTTACCCCCACACCAATTAAGTTTTTATAATATATTAATAAAAAATAACACTTTCTGGTAGTCGAAATTAGCTATTTAGGTGAATTAAATAAATTTAATTGGTGTGGGGGTGAATTATTCCTCCGCCGATAACTTCGCCCCGTCCTTTATAAAAGACTGCCGACTGGCCTGGTGTTATCGCTCTTTGAGGATTATTAAATTTTATGTTATATGTTTTATGCTTTGTGTTATACGATTTAATTATAGCAGAAACCGGCTTATTTCGGTATCTCGTTCTGACCAAAATTTTAGCCGGTAATTTCGGCTCTTTACCTAGCCAATTGGTCATTTTTGTACTCATTTCACTTGAATATAAAACAGACGAGTTTTTTTTATTGGTCACTTTTAGAATATTTTTCTTAGGGTCTTTGCCGCAAACATAATACGGACCGCTACCGCCAATGGCAATGCCTTTTCGCTGCCCGAAAGTGTAAAGCGGCAAGCCCAGGTGCTCTCCCAAAACATTGCCTTTTTCATCGGTGATTTTTCCTTTTTTGAGCTTTAGGTATCTTTTTAAAAAACTGGCGGTATCCTTGTTCACAAAACAAATGTCCTGCGATTCCTTCTTGTCAAAAACCGGCAATTTTAATTTTTTCGCCATTTCCCTGACCTCGAATTTTTTGTATCTTCCGATCGGAAACAATATTTTGGCCAGTTGTTTTTGGTTAAGATTATACAAAAAGTACGACTGGTCTTTTTCTTTGTCGCGAGCTGCAAGTAATTTATATGAAAATTTTTCCTTATTTTTTAACTTTTGACTTTTAACTTTTGACTTACGCGCCAACGCGTAGTGTCCGGTTGCGACATAATCCGCTTCCATTTCCAGCATTTTTTTAAGGAGAACTTTGAATTTGATTTCCCGATTGCAGACAACACAAGGATTGGGGGTCCGGCCGTTTTTATATTCCCGCAGAAAATAATCGACAATTTCCTTTTTAAATTCTTTCTCAACATTGGCTGTATACAAGGGAATTTTAAGCAAGCGGCAAATTTTTTTCAGTTCCTGATAAGATTCCAATGAGCAGCACTTATTTTCAACTGATTTATCTTTGCTGGGTTCTTTCCAAAAATGCATAAAAATGCCTATGACTTCATAGCCTTGCTGTTTCAAAAGCGCCGCCGCGACGGTCGAATCCACTCCGGAAGACATGCCCAATATTACTTTTTTGGCTTGTTTCTGCATTTTTTTTATCATAACATCGGTTTTTTATTAAGACAAATTTAAAAAAACAAAAAACAGTTTGCCGGCCGCTTTTTAACTATTTTAATTTCAATCTGGCATCAATATTGACAATTGATGATTGGGTGGTAGTTTTTATGATTTTTTCGCCAACAATCATAGTTACTAAAGTGTTAGATTAATTAGCGTTGTTTACAAAAATTGTTAAAATAGTTAATAACAATTAAGTAAACAGCTATGATTATCCACAAGGGAACTCGGCTTACGCCGAACCAAAGAAGAGAGTTGGCGGA
>Ga0172368_10003255_pt1 | contig 19907 bp, 13 predicted proteins | sample Lak11m_FD_114540 | JGI IMG/M metagenome (GOLD analysis project Ga0172368, IMG submission 114540) | Freshwater microbial communities from Kabuno Bay, South-Kivu, Congo - kab_022012_11m | ecosystem: Environmental > Aquatic > Freshwater > Lake | place: Democratic Republic of the Congo: South-Kivu...
AAAGAGCATGTTTTTTTTCATAATATCATCAATTGTAAAGGATAAAGTTAATAGTTGTATTGAATGCATTATTATGAAGGTCTAAATATCTATTTTTAACAACAGAAAGTGGCAATTAAGCCAAGATATTCAAATTGAAGGAAATAGAATTTCATTTTCCGATATTTCAGGGACTTCTTTTTCAGCAGATAAAATACTTATGGCTTGTTTGACCGCTGAGGTAGGAATGACGAATTTACTGTATTATCCCCATACAGACTCTAAAGGCCACATTACTTCGACTTCCGTGATGGAAGTTTCACCATATCAGCGATACTTGATCGAAAAAAAAGCTCGTGAGGTTTTGGGAAAAGAAAAAAAACTTGATGTGTTATATCCTGATAAAAAGGGCGTATATAAGGGAAATTCATACACTGTTAAATATAACACAGATGGATCAATTGTCTGTTCATATGATGCTAATGGTAAAGTTTTACGAACTTTTAAAAAAGGACTTCCTGATTTTCCTGTTGGAAGTAAAAAGGTCAATATTTACTATGATGAAACAACAACGAATGCAACCGCTTACTATACTGATACTCCTGACAGTTTTGTTGCATGTCCAAATCTTATTGAACGTATCAACAGTCCGCCAGATCCAAATAGGTTGTCACCGCGTGAAACAGCTTTATTAGTGGGTCGTCATGAATTAAATCATGCATTATGGAAAAAAATACCCGAAATAGAGCGAAAAAAAATAATGGATAGTTTTTCAATGGATAATTCATTATTTAAACAGTTTGTTGATAATTTGCTTACGCAGGATGTATATGTTCAGGGAGCACAAAGAGATCTTGTGGATAATCCGTCAGCCGAATATTTAGAGGTGACAGTTGGAGGAAAACCAATAAAGATAGGGAAAGAACGAATAGTAAACGAACTTCTTGCGTATGCAACATGGGATGAAGTTGTTGATGGGACGACCGCTTCGGAAAGATTAACTCGAATTGGTCTACTGAAAAAAATAGTATCAAGGGGTCCACATGGATTTACATATGATGATAGCGCTGTTCAATATCATTTAGCCGCACAAAAATGCTTGGAAAAATTACCCGATCCTGTTAAGAAAAAAATAAGATCACATGAGTTAGCTCAAGAAAGAGGATCAGCTAGCTCTGAAGCGTTCAAAAGAAGTTTCAATGTTGCTCTCGCAATCATTAACGGAGAGCTTCATTAATTATATGTTTTTTACTCGCAATAAAATTTATTTTGTGCTACTATTATATTAATTACTAATTAATAATATAACAGTATGTCAGACATAAAAAAACCATCAAAATTTGGGTTAGGGGTATTATTTGGAACTCTTTTAGGAGGTCTTGCAGCTTTTTTCCTTTCCCCAACATCAGGTCCGGAAAACCGTGAATTAGTTGCAAAAAAAGTAAAAGAGCTGGAAAAGCTACTTGCGGAAAATGAATTGGATGCAAAAATAAAAGAAGTTTTTGGTGAAGTAACGGAGGAAACGAAAGCTTTATATGTAAAAGCAAAAAAAGAAGTAATCAAAAAACTTTCAGAACTAAAAGAATCCATTGAACATATTGATCGCGAAAAATACGGAGAAGTAGTCCATGAAACAGTTGAAATACTTAAAAAAGAAGCAAAGAGAGAAGCAAAAGATATGGAACGACTAAAAAATCAATTGTTAGCTGAATGGAAAAAGCTTCATCCTGAACCAAAACTGATTGCGAAAAAGAAGTAAGGGATTATCTGTCATTCCTGCGAAAGCAGGAATCTACTAGATCCCGGCCTTCGCCGGGATGACAATTGAAATTCAAAGCGACTTGCTTATCCAATCCGCAATGGGTTCAATATTAAACGAAGACCAGTGATTGTTACAGGAGTCATCAAATATAAGAATCTGCCATAGTTTTTCTTAATTTCAGTGAAATTGTTTTCGAAAGTAGAAAATCTGTTTGATGTTATTATAGAAAGGATAGCAAATGGATCAAGAAGATAATATTTTACTAATTTTTTCTTTCAGAACAGGGATATCAGTTATCATGCAGTTCCAAACAATCTTTAAATCAATATCCATATAATCATGGATAAGAAAATTGCGGAAATCGCTCATATCCCGCCACTTTACCTCAGAATATTTTTCTTTAAATGTTTGATCGATGTGAGATGTTGCTTCTCCAATTATCTCAAAATAACGCATAACAGCAGCTTGATCCCATTCATTATTTACAAAATCATCATATGATTTATGGGAAGTATAAAAAGATATTTTTTCAATTGCATCACGAATATGTTTTACATAGGCTGTATTATCTTTGTTCTGCTTCATAGAAGAGGTTTTTGATTACTTAAAATATATTCTTTTAAGTATTTGCTTATTCCGTCATAACTAACTAAATCAACTTTTTTTTCCAATGCGTTTTCAAGATCCCGTTTTAATGAAACTACTCCAATTCCCATATCATCTGGAGGTTGAAATAAAATATCAACATCGCTTTTCTCGTCGAAATCCCCACGCGCATATGACCCAAACAATGCCGCCTTTTTTACCTGATATTTTAACAAAATTGGAATAATAGTCTTAGACAAGTGATTCATATCAACAGTATATCATAAAAATATTATAGCGATTTGCTGATCCAGTCTGCGATTGATTCGATATTAAATGATGACCAGTGGTTATCTCCGATTTGATAGAGTGTTGCTCCTAGTACATATGAATCCTGATTGATTTGTCCGTTAAACCAGCTTAACCAGTTTTTATAGTCGCCTTCGCTGCCTCGCGCATTCCAACCACTTGTCTTTGGATTGCCATTTTGATCAACTCCAGCCTCAGAAAGAATAAACGGAAGGGATGAAAGCGATCCGTCAAGCTCCGCTATCGCCTGATGGATTTGCCGGTAGCGAAGGGAAGTTGCTACTTCCTGGTTTACGTCCGTTGAATAATTCAATGTATATGCATGGTAGCAAAAAGCTCCTCCCAATGACTTTACTTTTTGAAGAGCAGGTAAAAAAGGAGTAAGCTCTCCCTTTAACTGATTATAATCACCGGGTGGATTCCCAACGGGTATGCTTGCGATACAGGTGCGAAGGCCTGCTGTACTATAAAGATCGGTAAGTTTGCTCCAGAATGTATTAAGCCAGGTCGTATTTGCGCTGCTTTCCCATCCCGGTGTGTTGTCTAGCTCATTGGGTGTTTCGATAAAATCAAAGAGTTTGACGTTTTCTCCAAGTGCCGATAGCACGGGTTGTACCACTGTCTGAAAAAATGATTGAGCAGCTTTATCCGGATCATCTGCAAGGCTGAATTTGACGCCGCTTGTACCTATGTACGCTCTCAAAACTGCAATCCCCTGAGGGTTTGCCGATTTGTAGTCTATTATTGCGGCAAGGGTATTATTAGATTGCGGATCCATTACTTTTAGTATGCGAGGTTTGGATGCAACTATTTGTTTGGCGCCTTGCGAATAATCGGAAAGAATATAAATGCCGATCTTTCCCCGCAGCAGTCCGGGGGAAGCGGGAAGGGGTTGAATTACAAAAGGTGGAGTGGGAGGAACTGTCGGATACTTAGAAAGATCGATATCTGATATATCATCCATTTGCGGCACTGAAAGAAACGTAGAAAAAAGCTTCAACAAAGAACTTAACTTTTTTACTTCCGGACTTGTTACAGAATTGCTTGTTGAGCTATTTGTTGAATCATCGGTTGTTTGATCTACTATAGTTTCCTGCAGACTGTTGCGGATCTCTTCGTCTTGTTTTTGCAACTGCGAAGAAAAGTAAGCATTATAGTTTTTTTCGGTATATTGATTTCCGAGTATGGTAAAAGAGGATGATGGACGGGAAGAAGGGTCTTGTTGGACAGAGCTATTTGATTCATTTTGACCGCCGGTATTTATTTTCGATGAATTCTTTGATGAAACGGAGGAACTCAAGTGAGTAGATGTTTCGTTTTCACCCTGTTTATTTTTTGGTTGTGTTAGCAGAGTCGGTGTCGGACCATAAGTTGTATTTGTACTCTTTTTTGATCTTGTCAAAAGCCAGATGAAAAGAATAAGGAGCAAAAGGAAGATAGAAGCAACTGCAATGACTACTCCGATAATATTTTCTTTTTTCATTGTATTATATGGTGTTTTACTTGATTTTTATTATCGTTAGCATGATTACTACGTGGTAGGATGAGTAAAACAAATATGAAGAATACAGTTAAACAACAGAATCCAAAATATTGTAGATATTGAGGGATATACATTATTACAATAGTATCTGATTTTTCATTTAATTCCCACCCATTCATCCAGTTATTGATGAGAACATGGTTATTGAGCTGTTTTCCGATAAGGGGAGATATAAATTGAATCAAAGGATTATCTGCTGAGAAAGATGGTGGGAGTGTATACGCTTTCCATCCGTTGTGAAACGATTGAGAAAGGGTGATAAAAAAAGGTTGATCGTTGGGAGGAAAATCATTAATTGAGATTATATATGAATCTGGATGAGGGTGTGATGTTGTATAAGATCCAATATTTGTTTTACCAATAGAGTTAAAATTTCGTTCATTTACCTGGATATGAGATAAAAAATAATAGGGAACAGGGTAAAAGCTTATCTTTCCGACCTGGTTTATAGAATCAAAGTCGCCTTGCGAAATATTGTCTAACGTTATGTTATATCCGAGTCCATATTTTTCTCTGGGGGGGACAATAAAATATTGTGTATTTATATCTGGTTTTGCAACAAGGTACGTTTCTGTTTCTGTTTTTTTTGAAGTAGTGTTATAGATACTAGTGAAAAGAGGAGAACCTTCAATATATTTGTTTTGAATCGATATGACGTAGGCATTTTGTTGCGATAGATCGGGAAAGGAAAACTGGAGGCAGTTACTGGATTGACGTGAAGCTAATTCGACTAAAGAGCCATCGATGCTTTTCTTCATATCACCCGTATTAAATTTATTGCAACTAACAGGGAGAGAAGAGCTGTTAACTTGAACTGGTTCGACTACTTTGCTGTATATTCCATCTTGTTTGGGTATTTGAATTTCCAGTATGGAGTTATTTTGGGAGGGAAAAATGGGAATTTCAATTCTGGAACTTACTGATGATGTTGCGATGAGTTTTCCATTAAGTAAGATATTTGCATACATAGGAAGTTGTTGAGACAGGTTGTTTTTATTGAAGTTTACCGTTTCATAAGGCGTAAGAGGAGGAACTTTAAGTACACTTGCTGTTGACCTGTTTGGAATAGTGCTTCTAAAAATATACCAAAAGTCAGTCTCTTCAATGACAAATGGAAGTTCATCATTTTTTCGGTTAGTAAGCAGTGATCGGAATGGAAAGAAAATGTTGGTGTCTTGACTGCTAGAGCCCGTTATAGATTGATAAGGACCGTAATAAGCATAAGCGGCATCATAACCACTCCATGAATATGGGTTGACTGAAGGAGGCTGAGAAAGAATCGAAATATATTGTTTTATGGGGTAGGAAGGTTGGAATTTATATACTTTTATTCCTCCAAATTTTTTTTCCAAGAGGATTTTATATGATGATTCCAATAATTGTTCAGTTTGTGCAACATACTTCTGTGTCTTTGGATTATTAGCAGTCAGCATATTATCACTTATGATCCAACTTATGCCGTATTTATCAAATATATTTTCTAATTGGTTGAGATTTTGTGAATATATAGCTTGTGAAAGCTCCCAATAATAATTTTCATTGTTCCTGCTCCACACATCAAACGACCTATCCATGATCGGTTGAGGAATGCCATACCAAATAAACCCTGAACCAGTATATCCAAACCGATAGGTATACCAGCCGTCACTACTAAATTGGGGTAGATTAGTGATTCTTCCGTCAGGCATGTTTTTAAAATAGGTAAAAAGATCAAAATATTCTTTTGGAATAGAAGTTTTTAATGCAGGATATATCAAATTCCCTTGCCAAATGGGGAAAAGATTTATAGAAAGAATAGCAAAGAACGCGAAGATAAATAAAATATTGACATATTTATGAAGCCGAACCGTAAGTCGCATTCGTGTAATCAAAAAGTGTGTTCCTACAGCAAAAAGGATTGATTCAACAAAAAGGAGTGAATTGGCAAATTTGGTAAATAGGTTTCTAAATACTTGATGAAAAAGGTTGTTGGAATGAAGTAGGTGATTAAGTAATGAAAAAGGAGGCACATTAAAAGCCAGTAAAGAAAAAAAGATCAGGAAAAGAAAGGTCAATACTCTAAAGTAGGGCTTATGGAAGGTTTTTATCGCTCCAATTGCCATGATAATAAAGGAAATAATCGCTGCAAGAACAAACAAGGGCATTGTGGTAAATTCTCTCCATACTCCCATAACATATTGTGGGGTATTTTGAACTGTTCCTATATAATCAAACAAAAATCCTTTCAACATAACAATATCTTTTATGTTCCCGAACTTAACGTTTTTTTGAAATATATCTTCGCTAAATATAAAATTAAGATACGAGCTAAGTTGTGAATCAATATTTGTGTGTACATAGTAAATAAAAGGAAGAATCCAGTAAAGATTAGCTATAACGACAGTTAACAGGAGAATTGAGATCGTTTTCAATGCCTGAATTGATCTGGAAACTAATACGTGTGTAAAGAGGAGTACAGATACGATAAGTCCATATACGACAAAAAGCGTTGGTATATAAAATGAGATTGATCCAATAATGTGAATGGCTAAGGCAAATAAAAGGCGTTTTTTCGACATTTTTTCCAGGCAGTAGTATAAAGAAAATACCATCAAAGGCAAAAAGGCATAGTAAGCAGAAAATGATTCGTAAGGAGTATAAAATATCTGTACAGTAGCAATATGGAACAAATAAAAAAGTCCACCAATACATCCGATAGCGGTTTTTTCATATAGCGTGTTATTTTTGAGAAAAATATATTTAAGTAGTGTATATACACCCATTGGGCCTAAAAAAAGCATAAACATAAAAAAAACCTTGCGAATTTGGAAAATCGGTAAGATGAATGATAGTGGAATCATGATAATTTCCTTAAAAAGTTCTGTTGCGTGTGCATTACCAGCTGGAAGACCAGTCCCTTGATACTCTTGCCATGTTGAAAAGAAAGCTCGAGAAATATTAATACCGTAGTTGAATTCAGGGTGCAGATTGTCCCATCCAGAAAGAAATACGCCGCCTTTCAAATTGGTTACATAGATACAACCGATACAAACAAGAAAAAAAAAGATAACTATCAAATCAAATTGTTTTGATTTATTATTCATGCAATACAAGGTGTTATAATGAAAAATATGCGGTCATCAGGTATTTTTTTAAATGATTTTGTTGAGAAATGTATTTTCATTTTTATTACGGGAAGTATTATCGGATTGTTTTTTCTTTGGTTCATATGTAACGTGGTACAGACGAACAATTATTATCTTTGGATAGCTGCTTTTCCTGTTGGGTATATTTTTTCATCCCTTTTATCTTCTTATTATCCATTGTATCACGAGAAAGTATCAGTTATTTCAATTGTTGGTTATATTTTATTGTTCTGCTGCATAGCATTTGCCAGTTTGTATTATTTGGAGCCGATTATTCGATATCCATTTTCCGCAATTGGGATCCCTAATAAAGATTTGCATGATGGTATAGCAGCTTTTATTGCTGCATATGGACATCCTCCTTCAGATGTTGGCGCGAGCAATCATTTATCAGCCTTTATTCCCAATACGAATCAGGGGTTATTTTTGGGTTATCCCAACATGCTACATGTTTTTGGTGCATATCTTATCAAACTTGGTATTATGGAATTTTTTGCAAACTGGATCGCTGTATTATTTGTTCTTATTTTGACTTCGCTTTCCTTATATTTGTTAATTAAATATTTGTGGGGTGATACGATACTTGCCGTATTGGTTTCCGGACTTTTTATGCTTTCAAGTTTTAGGATCCCATTTGCTGCATCAACATCAATACCGATGTTATTTGCATATGCTTTAGTAATCCCAACCTTGGTAATTTGTTTTATCAATATAAGTCAAAGTAGGGGAGTATTGTCCTATGTATTTCCGATGGTGGCAATTGCTGTACTTGCTGTTTCGTATTCTGGTCTTTGGATCGGCATCTTTGGAATACTTATTTTTTATTTAGTTATTCTCTATTTTCTGCGAGACAGGAAAAAGACAAAAAAGACAGTGCAACTTATTTTTATATCTATTCCTTTGTTGATATTTGTTTTATATTTTCAAAAAACGATTTACTGGCAGAATACTTTTCCAACTGCACGCGATTATGATCCATATGAGCTTTCTCAATTCTTGTTCCCAGTTGACAAGCCTGAATATATGCTTTTTTTTGCTATTTCCCTGCTAGTTTTTATCTATAAGCTAGTAAAAAGAAGAGAGATGATCAGATCTTACGATTCCGTTGCATTTGTTTTTCTTGTCGCCAACATCTTGTTGTTTTTCTTGTTGCCTTTTGATGCAATCTTTCATGCACTCAACCATGTTTTTACTCACGATAGTTTAATTCACGTTAACCCAAACGGTTTGTTTGGAGGATTAAATCATCAAAAAGTATCAAGACTTGCATTATTGCAGCCATTTTTTTTTATTATCGCTTTCTCAGCTATGTTTGCACAGGTGAAACAGAATGGATTAAGATACTTTCTTTGTATAGCTTTATTGTTGACAATCGGTATTTCAAGATTAAGTTTCGATATATATAATCCGATTCAATTTGATTCTTTGCGCATTGATAATGACCAATTTGAAAACGATCCTTTTGTATTATTGTCACACTCTCGCTTTATTACCCCATACAATCTTTGGACACAAGACATTATGAATGGACTTGTTTTTTTAAAAACGAATGAAATATATAATAACAATACTGTTCTTTTATTTGATTCGCGAGTGTGGAGTGAATCGAGTATTGCTGGATGGACATCTGTATATTTAAAGAAAAAAGTTATTGGTTTTCATGGATCTTCTGAAAAACAAGTCGTAGATAATTTTGACGGTACAACAAATTCTCGTCCCTCATTGTTATTGGTCATTGATCCTTTAAAACAAACAGGCGATACGTTATCAAAGTATAAGTATGATTTTAAAAGCGGCGATGTAGCAGTCTATCATATTGACTAGGTGGGGAGAGGACTATTTATTGAGAACAATTGAATATATCTCCGAATCATCGTTTTTCCAAACGAAATCAATCGTGTATTTATTTTTTGGGATTGTATTTGCATACAATAAATTGTTGGGGATAAACTGGTAATACATACTCACATAGGTATTATTGTCAACCGTTTTATTTGAAAGTAAGGAAAGTTGTTGACGGGGTTTAAGAGTGATAAATAATGGAGGATTAAAATTAGCAACAAGATTGTGATCCTCCCCCAACTTCCAAGCTGGGCGAATGATACTGCCTTCTTGAGTGGAGAGAGCAAAGTCGTTTATTTCAGATGGCCATAATGTCATTCCAACAATCTCCAGTATACCGCCCTTTTTCGCGACGAGCTTAGAGTGTATTGGGGCTTGTCTCCCGTACTCAAACTTATGGGTTATTACTTCGTTTTTTTCTTGATCAATAAGAGTATCTGGCATGATGGTATTCCAAAATGTTCGTACGTTATAACACTCTTTAAACCACCAGAGTTCGCCAGGACCTTGTTTGTGAAGGACAATGGTTTGAATTTTCAATTTATACAACCGTTCAAGCTCAGTTTGTATTTCTTGCTGTGACATCATCGCATCGGGTTGGGTATTGTTGCAGATAAATCTGTGGATAAACTTGTTATTCCACAGCGTATAAATACTGTTTGTTTTTGCAGGATAATGGAGAGCTCCATCAACGATAGACTTATCCCATACATAGGGGAGAGAAGCTCTTCGACTATGGTCTGAAAGGGGAATTTGTAGGACTGCCTTTCCTGGAAGGCTCTTAACGATATTTCCAGCTTCAACAGGAAGTGGTTTTGTAACTTGTATCCGAAACAAAAACCTCTCGCCAATCAAAAGGACAATTATAAATAGAAGGACAACTCTAGGTGTTTTTATTTGGACAGATGAAATTACGATTGCAGTTAGTAAAGAAAAACCGACAAAAACTCTTGATGGTTCGGGAATCAACAAAAAAGGAATATATTTGCCAAAAATGACAGTTGCAGCAACAATAGCAATAAGAATTCGGCTGCGGACCGATAGCTTATTTTGAAAAATAAAAAATAGAATACATATATTTCCAACTATCCCATAGGCGGCAATTCGTTCAAGTTCGTACGCAGAAGGGTTTATTTTGCTCCACCATATCCCGAGGTAAGAATTGGGAACAATAAAATCCCACAACGATGGAATATATAGCGGAGAATTATTATGGACCCCAAATGTCATAAACTGATGGGTAATAAAAGCATAAAAATATCCATAATACATATAAAAAAAGGGGAGCGCAACAATCAAACTTGATGCAGCAATATGTATCAATTGATTGGGCTGTATTATTTTTTTAAAAACGAGGAATATTGATTTAGGGCATATAAGTAAGCTTACAAATAGCAATATAATAAATATCTGTGCGAGTTGTATTAAATATTGTAGCGAACCACCTGCAATAACAAGAAAAGATCCGAAAAACAGTAAGTAATCGCGAAAACGATTCAATCTGTTTCTGTTTATGTTACTGAGAATAAGAGTAATTGCATATGCCAGGATCGGAAATCCGGCAATGAATGATAGATTAATATGTCCGTTTAATCGTCCAAACACATAGGGAGACCAACCAAATAGAACAGCTGGAATAAGATAATACGCATCATATTTATTTGTTTGAACAAGGTAGCCGATTTTTTTAAAGCAGATATATCCGATATAACAATTTGCCCAAAGAATCAAGATAATAACGATATTAAAAGCAAAAGGGAGGGGAACAAGATGACCAAGTAATGCGCCGGTCAGAATAGGCAGGGCACCGTCAAAGCCAAAGCTGAGGTCAAATCCAACAGGATATTGAAAAGTACTGGTGTGTGCAAAAGGATGTTTGAGAGCGTCTATATTCTGCTTAACCAAATACATAAATCCAAAATATTGGTGATTATCGCTACCGTCGCCGATTAATTGGGTGTTCGGATTGATTGTCAATATGTGGCTAAAGAGGATAGCGAGTACGAGAATGATAGTCGCATATTTCATATTACTATTCATTATAGTATGTATGAGGAATGGATTATGAAGAAAAACGGTAACTTTTTAGATTGAATGAAGATGTTTTATGGGAAATACCTATTGATTTATCATAACTATTTATACAGTGGAGATATTGTCTTGCAATGTATTTATAGTTTCTAGTCAGTTTCATTTGTTGGGAAAAAGTCGTAAGTTTCTTGAGACGTAATTTTTTTAATCTCTTCATCAACGAGAGATCGGTTGGATTCATAAAGAGTTCATTACTTTTAATTTTTACATTTTTCATAGTGGATCTAAAATCAGAGGAGTAGGTATATGGCATTAATTTATTTGAAAGGAGAACGGGTTTTTCTGTCGAAAAAGCAAGAGAAAGAGGGCCGGATGAAGACATCATGACACGATAGGGAAGGAAGACGAGGTCGGCAGCACAGTAGTATTTTGCGATTTCATCTTCAGGTACAAATCCGGTGAGAGTGACATTGTCTGGAATATGAATAAAACGCTCTAGATATTTTTTATAATACATTTTGTTTCCGCTTGTAAATGAAGGTCCTCCGGCAATGATAAAGTGAACATTTTTGTTTGTCGATTGACGTGCAAAACGAAGAACCAAATCTGCACCTTTATACCAGCTGAGATATCCAAAAAATAAAACAACCTTTTTTTTCCGTGGTAATCCTAGCTGTTTTTTTACCTGTGTTTTATCAAATTTTGTTAAGTGTGTATCTACTCCGTGAGGAATAAATACAATTTTTTCTGTTTTGGCATGAGTAATAGAAAGGAGAATTTTCTTAAAATATTCTTCCGTTACGATGACGTTATTACTTAACTTTGTGATGAATCGATAATAGAGGCGAAGCCCGTAGTCAAAAAAGATCGTTTTAATCGATTTTTTAGCTTCCCATCCAAGATGGCCAGTAAGGCTTTGTAAATTTTGGACCACCTGGTGTAAAACGGTAAACTGTCTTTTGTGTAGTATTTTGTTTATCAAAAATACGAATGAAAATGCAATCGTATTGATAACAGTTCCAAATGAGCCGAATTCAAACTCAATGATGACGTTGTTTATGTGAGAAAAAGCAAAAAGTAGTCTACACAAAGAAAAAATCGATAAGGGGTTTTTTCTATCAATAATTCGGCACACCAAAACGTTATTTTCTTCATAATACTGAGGTTTGTTACCAATTTTAACAGTCAGTACGACGTATTTTCGTGTTTTATCCATTTGTTCTATGGTATTTTTCGTAAAACCCCCAACTGCGCATACATTGTTACTGTATTTCATGTTTTTTTCAGGATATGATGAGATAAAAATCGTAGATTGAGGCAGATTATACTTTTCTATAAGCTTTTTCATATATCAATTATTATATATGATTTTATCATATTTGTCAATACTATAAGATAAAAAAAACTCTCCCTTAAGAGGGAGAGTTTTAATAATTGGTTTTTCTCGCGTCTTATTTCAGTTGTATCCAGCCTTGTCCGTTATGCCAACTTACATGGTTGACATCCTTACGAGATACATCGCTTTGTGCATCCTGTTGAGATGCCGCTTTTGGATCATCAGTACAAACAGGTATTAAAGATGCTTGTTCAAATCCGTTTTTTCCAATATCAATTGTTGTAGCACTTCCAGAAGTAAACCATGAGCTTCCTGGTTGCGCATCAGAACCACCACCGGTTCTTACAAATCCACGCATTTGTGGAATAGCAGGAAAACTGAAACGTGAAGGCCACTGACTTTTTGCTTCGGCCCATCGGTCAAAGTTATATATAAGACTTAAATCAGTGACAACGGCGTTTGATGCGTTATCCCTAAATACTCCGTTATTTAAGTCGTAATGAACTTTATCTGTTCTTATAGGAAATGCTTCCAAGAGCAATTGACCATTCCATGTGCCATCTGTGATTACTGGAGTCCACCATTCTGCCTTTGTCGTATTCCCGGTCATTTTTACTGCTTCACCAGGAAAAAGGGGAGCGCCAACTGGTATATTTTCTGTATTGATCCTAATTCCCGCTTGGGTGAGTGCGGAGATCATATTTCCATTTAACTGTTGAAATTCACTGGTTGTGGGATTATAAAACATAATATCAATATTGTTTCGTTGTGCATCTGCGTTCCAAGTGTATTCGCGTATTGCATTATGCCACGCTTCGGCGACTGACTTAGGAATGTTAGTTCCAGGGATACATTCTTCACAAATAGGAGAATATGCAGCTTGTTCAACACCCTCTATTGCGATACCTGGTGTTCCAACATTGAAACTGACATTTGCCTTTTGTCCAGGAAGAACGTCTCCACCTCGTCTTGCAAACATCCAACCATTGGGATCAGTGAGAACGACAGTTTTATGTTGAACTCCAGCTGATTTATCAAAGATCTCATCATGATTATATGTAATAGATCTGTCTGCTTTTCGGTGCACTTGTCCGTCAAATGTGATACCAGCTTTCATTTTATTAAATCCTTCTGCATCCCATCCACCGTTCCACCTTCCATTTGCGTCAATATGACGGACCATCTGCCAGGAAGCGTATTGTCCACCAATTCGTTTGCTTGCCTCCTCAGGTGTTTGAGGCCAATTAGAGGGCAGTTGGCATTCAGGATTGGGTCGAGGTAAATCATTTGGTCGAGGTGTTGGTGTTGGGTCAATAGGTCGTGGTACTTCAGTAGGAATTATTCTAGGAGTTGCTGTTGGTACAGCAGTTGGAGGTATATATCGTTCAGCAGGCGTAGCAGTTGGGATTAATTTTTGCCCGCCTGGTGTTGGGGTTACATCACATCCGCAAGGGGGATTATTGACAGTAACGTATCCGGTAGCAGCAAAAGCAGTGGCAGCTAAAGCAAAAGCAGCATTTTGTGCCGCTCTAGAAATATGAACCTCTTGTCGAATAGAACCTTTTAAAAAATCTGACATAGTCAATAAATAAATTTATTAATACCTATAGTATAACATATTTTCAGATATTGTCATATGTATTTAGGAAGAAGAACTAAAATATATAGCTTATAGAATATAGTTATATAGTAATCAAGAATACCAATCTGATACAATAATATATTATGGTTGAGCAGCAAACACAACAATCCCAAAGTCCTTTGAATAGGGTACTTCATAGGCTTGATCGTTTCAGCACATCAAAGCCCGATTTGCTTCAAACACCTGCAGAAAGACACCTAAAAGATAGGTGTAGCAGCATAGGAACATTTATTGAATACTGGCGGATGGATCGTGCCGCCGCCGCGCAGCAAATTCGCGATGCAGTTGATTATTACCAAAAATACGGCCCTGAAGATAAAACGGCGAAAGAACGATATCAAAATATGCTTGTTGGCTATCTGTTTGTGGTAAACCGAGCCTTGTTTTCTGGAGAAAAAGGTTCAATGGACTCATATGATAAGCAAAAGGAAAAACGGCAGATTGAGGCGGTATTGCGCGCGTCAAACGGTGAACATCTTCATATGGGTACAGGAGAGGGGAAAAGCACTGTTGTAATACCCATTGCAGGCATAGTCGAGTCTCTGATGTCGGCGAGAAAAGATGTGGTTATATCAACTGCAAACGGTTTCCTTCTTGATGAATTGAGGGTAAATACGGAGAAATTTATCGGTAAGCTTGCGCAGTCGGAGTTTTTCCCCGATACCATCACATGTACAACATCCAAAGGAGAGGAAACAAGCCATGTTCCCGATCCCACTGCGCAAGTTGCAACACGCGAGGCTTTGTCGGATGGAATATATTCTCAAAAGACGAAAGAGAGGATGGAGAGGGAAGCATGGGGCGATTTTGGTAAAAAACATCCTGATAATACACCCCAATACCTAGACGTTGCTCCTCATCCGGATATGTCCCGTATCCATTTCGCGACGGAAAAAGACTTGGTTTTTACCTATATGGATGATCCGGAAGCATTTGCTTCACATTGTCCAAAAATACTGATGGATGAGGCTGATGTTCCCTATAATCGGGGTACGCCGTATGTGAAGGATAAAATGACCTTTACTGCAAGTCCGGAAAGTGTGCAGGAGGCAACAGATGAGTGGATTTTATATAGCATGATTGCTGATCAGGTAAAGCCTGCTGATATAGTAGCTGAGTCCGGATCCTATGAGCTTTCCTCTCAAGCTCGAAGTAGGATTGCTAAATTGGACTTTGACCATATTACAAGAAATATTAAAAAAGATATGCTTACATATAGCTGGTCTGAATCTTTTGCAAAATCGGTCAATCGACTATGTGAGCAAACAGGAGTTACATTTAAACCGGGAGAAAAAAAGGCTTTTATGCTTAAGATGATAAAACGAATGAAAGAACAATACATATCGGGTCCGGCAGGAAATACAGATTTTGCTTCGATACTTACCCATATGGGAGATTGTATTGCTTCCATGATAAAGGCGAGAGAAAGAGCATATACCATAGGTCATGACGGGCGCGTGGTTGTGCGTGATAACTATATTGACGAGCTATTATTGTCTCACAAATATGGAAGAGATCAACAATTAGCTGCTCTCGCGGTTGCCGGAAGATATGAACTTCTGGAGAGAGATGTTGCCTATAGTTCTCTTCATTTTCAGTCGTTTCTGCATGCACTCGCAGATAAATTGACTTTATTTTCAGGTACCCTCATGTATCCAGGCGCTCTCAAAGGCAACATTCAAAAAGGTTCTTTAGCTTCCTTTATTGAGCGTGAAACCGGGAGGAAAGTAGTATTGATTGCTCCGCCTGAGATAAAAAAGGTGCCGAGACCAAAGTTATTTGATACTCCTGAAGCAGCAAGGATAGGTTTAATTGATAGATTGCGAAATGATGTTGTGGGCGATAATAAACCGATTCTTGTAGTAGATTTTTCCAGTATAACAAACGCACAGAAAACGTATGAAGCGTTTGTAAAAGAATATGGTTTGGATCAAGTCGCATTTCTTCCGCCTAAACCCTCAGGAAATTTAAAGGAAGAACAGGAGTATGAAGCAAGGCTTAAGGAAGTGACAAGAAAACTTGCCGCAGGGCAAATAAAGGTAGCTGTTTCAACGGGTGCTGTAGGAACGGGTGTTAATATAGTGTCACCTGATGGCAGTTTTCCGGATTTACGCGTTGCCATACTTGGTCTCCCGCAAAAAGAACAACAAATAGTACAGCTTATCGGAAGACGCCGAAAGAGTGATCTTAACGCAAATAATCTGTATTATTGGCATTTTTCTCGTGAGGAGATTGACCAATTAATTAGCATTTATGAGGACGATCCTCGTTCGGGTAGGATTTATTTGGGTCGCGATGACAGAAGTCGTCAGATGGTTTATAAAGAACTTGATAAAGTCAAGGATGATCCTGAAAAATTACTTCGTTTTGTTATCGAACTTATGCGGGTTAATCAGGCTCGTGTTCAGGAAAACGACAAAATTACTATCCAGTTTGACCGCTTTTATGGACTCGTATCCGGGCTTTGTGAACATGAGCTGAAGCAGAAAATTCGGGAAGAAATACTACATATTCCAATACACAGAAGTGTAGACATAGAATCGCGTGTTCCCGAACCGATATCTGATGCCGAATTTGAAAAATTATATCCAAGCGAAGATTTCCATACTCAGATTCCAAAACAAATAAGCAATCCTAAATTTACTAAAGAAAGCATTGGAAGTGTTTCTGACGGTATACCTATATTTGAAAATGATCATAAAACGCCCTACGAGCTATATTTTCGTAGAGATGAAAATGGTAAGTTGATTTATGCCATTCGAAAGCTACATCCAAAATCACTTCGTATTACGCTTATAGGTCAGGAAGGAGAATCGCGTGAAGTGAAAGCAAATAATGGATTAGACATTGGAGACGCAGTTGCTTTTCATATTCGACAATCAGATACGGATAAGTATTATCGATTAGAGCAGAGAGATGGAAAAGTGCAATTATGTGAAATAACCGAGCCTAAAGAGATTACACAAGTAGTTAACAAGCAAAAAGTACATACTCAGATGAGTAGAGGATTAACACCGGTTGACCGTGATCTTACTGCAAAAGAAAAGTTTCAGCTTGATCGTTATTTTGATGCCTTAGGTCTGCCTTCTTCGCTTTTTTGGAAGTTGCAAAGGAGTCTGCATATGTATAATCCCGGATCATCCACTGCTTTTACCAATGATCCGGAACAGACTCGTTTCCAAAAATGGTGCGAGGAAGTATTGGCGGGATTTCCGACACATGCAGTTGGGTATGGCATGAATCCGAGTGCAATTTCGCCGCTTGTACAAACAATGAATGATTGGTTTTTGCAAAGCAAAAAAGAAGCACAAGAGTATGTTGATACCAGATATGCTGAATTTATTAGCAAGGGATTTGACGAAGAGGGTAATTTGAGACCAATACTTTATGACAAAGAGATAGAGGATCCATCGGGCTATTATGTTTTAGATCCTGGTTGTACTAAGGATAACGATGGAAATACAATTATTGGTTTAGGCGAATCACGGGGAAGATATGCGCTTGGATATAAAAATGCGCAAGGAAGAATATATTGTTTAAAGGATTCGAGACTTGGAGATGATGTTGATCTGTTTGTAGATTGGACCCACACTCATGGAATAAATGTATTTAGTGCTGCTTCTTCTCCCGGAAGAAATATGTTTTTTCTTAAAATATAAAGACCTATATTTATAAATATATAAATAAATAAATGGGTATAGCGTATGTTTAAACAGTAAAAATAACTTTATCCACTTATAATACACAATATCCTAAAAAATGAAGCTATAAGATAAAAAAACCGGACCTTCCGGCCCGGTTATATGAAAAAAAGAATAGTGAAATTATTTTCTCCGTGTCAAAGTTAATCTTAGGCCCGCTCCTAAAAGTCCTAGTTCTGTGAGCATAAGTGCAAATCCCATTTCAGGACCCGCTTTTGGAGTTTCTTTAGGAGCTACAACCTCTTTTTCTACACAAAACTGTGCAATATCATCATCAGAAACATTGCCGTTATATGCCTGTGCTTTATTGGTAAGACAAAATAAGCCCTTATCAGATGGCATCTTGTCTTGAGAAGTGAGCTGCATTTTGAGAATATATGTTTTTTCTTCATCTATTGCAAATGATCCAGCATCAAACGTAATAACTCGGCTGTTTGAGTCAAACGTTCCTGGTCCTTCTATTGGTTCAAGGTAGGCGGGCACATAATCTTTGACAGTTACATTTGATATTGATGTATTTGATGTATTTTTTACTTTGAGTTTAAACATTACTTGATTTCCTGGTTTGTATCTAAGGTCAGCAGGGGAGAGATTGTCAACATATTCATAATTAATAACCCCGCCTTTCGTTTGAACACCGCCGCCTGGTTTAGCAACCATTTTATCTATAAGAATGTTAAGTGATGTAGGAGGATTCTGTCCATATTGACCAGAATCAGCAAGTACAAACGGTGTTTGGGATAAAAAGCAGAGAGATATGGAAAGTATCGCCACGATACAAAGATATATTTTTTTCATATGATTGTATTATACTACAGGATCTAATGTTCGTCAACTATAGGTCGGTATAAACAAAAATGAGTTGGACAATATTTTATCACCTATGAGGTGTTATAAAAAAACATATCTGATCACCTCGAAGGCGTAATCTCATAAGGTATAATGTTAGAATGAAACTAAATGCTCAGGAAATGCGTACAATTGATGAAGATGTGGTGAAAGCACAAATAAACAACATAAAACGCCACCCTATCTATTTTATTTTGGAAAATGTCTATGACACTTACAACGTGGGAGGGCTGTTTCGTTTGGCTGATGCAATTGGTGTTTCAAAAATGTATCTATGTGGAGAAATGGAAATTCCTCCAAACTCTAAAATAAAAAAAGCCTCAATTGGAACGTATAAAGTAGTACCGTGGGAGTATAAGAAATCCGTAGCTGAGGCGATTGCAGATTTAAAACGGGATGACAATAATAAAATAATGCGTGATAAACAAATCAAAATCATAGCTATTGAACAAGATAAAAAGTCAGTTCCCTATACTCAAATTCAGTATTCATTTCCTATTGCTTTGATTTTGGGAAATGAGTCGTATGGAGTCCTTCCGGAAACGCTTAAGATGGCAGATCATATTGCTGAAATACCTATGTGGGGAATAAATAAAAGCCTTAACGTGATAGTATCTGCAGCGATTGTAAGTTACTTGATAATGTCAAAGCTAAAATAGCTATTTTAGCCTATTATATAGCTCCGATTTGCACCTCGTAGGTGAAGCGAAGCGGGAGAGGGAGCCCAAAGCGGGAATCGGACCCGCACTCTAGCCCTTACCAAGGGCTTGTTTTACCACTAAACTATTTGGGCTGTCACTATACAACTCCTAGTCCTGACATCGGAATAAAAAGGGGAAGTATAAATCTGAGGACAGGTTGGAGTACACCATCGAGCAAAGATGTACTTCCTATTGGGATAATAAGCAGAATAAGGAAAAGCATCCCATAACGTTCTAGTCCATACCATTCCTTTGCTTTTTCCTCAGGAAGAATACCTCCGACAATTTTAAAACCGTCAAGCGGATGGATGGGAATAAAATTAAATACGCCCAAAATAAGATTCATTTGAATAAATCGCATAAGAATAATACCACCTATAGTATACAAAAAGGAAAGATTATAAAATGTGAACAATCTAAGAATAATAGACAATATAAGCGCCAAAATTATATTTGACATTGGTCCGGCAAGTGAGATAAGGGCAGCATCTTTACGGGGATG
>Ga0172368_10003257_pt1 | contig 19898 bp, 20 predicted proteins | sample Lak11m_FD_114540 | JGI IMG/M metagenome (GOLD analysis project Ga0172368, IMG submission 114540) | Freshwater microbial communities from Kabuno Bay, South-Kivu, Congo - kab_022012_11m | ecosystem: Environmental > Aquatic > Freshwater > Lake | place: Democratic Republic of the Congo: South-Kivu...
GCTTATCAACACTTTTAAAAGCTGTTTTTAGATATTTGTTCCAAACTTGATCGGCCAAAAGTAGCTTCTTTTCCCGCTCATCTTCCTTTTTTTCCGACTTACCCACCGCTGCTAATTCTCTTTTGTTAGATGCTGCTTTTTGAAAAGAATCCGAATCACGAATTGCATCGATATAAGATTCTAATTTGAAAATATTTTTGACCACGCGACTTAATTCTTTTTCTTCGGCGGCATTTAAGGACTTTCTGGCCAAAGTTTTTTCCACTCCGTTCGAGAGCAACAATATAATTTTTTCCAAATTTTTGACCGTTCCAACTGGATCTTGCTCAAGATTATCCTCAACCTGGAGAGCAAATTCGTTCAAGTTAACTTGCCCCACTTCTTGTTTGACTTCTGGCAAATCAATACTGTTAATATCTCTTTCCATGGCCAACATTTCTGCGCCAATTAGATTCAAATATACTCTTTCACCGGGATATAGTTCGCGACAGCGATCCATAAAAATTTTTTTCGAGCTCAAGTAATGGTTTTCCGCTTCCGGGTGAGATTCTGGCTTTGCTCCACTTATGGTGCGCATTTGTTTTTGCCAGGCCTCCATGTTGTTGAATACCATTAATAAAGAGCGGGAAGCGGACTCACTATTTTGGGGATTGATCCGTCCATTTCTCACTTCATTGAGATCGTGTTTAATTTGAGTTAACTGTTCAGAATTAACTTGATCTTTGAGTGGCTCAAATTCATCTTCTATCTGGCGCAAATAACCATCAAAATCTACCTGAAACTCCACGTTTTGACGCGCCTGGTTTGCCTGTATTGATTCTGGACTTTGACTTACAAGCTCTTGTTCTGTTTCGTGATTATTCATTTTCCTCCTTGTATTTATTTAATTATACGAGATTGTTTTATTTTAAACAAACAGGATGGATAAATCTTTAAAATTAAAAACACCATCTCTATTATTGGTGTTTTTAATTTGCGGATTTTCGGAATTTACTTATGAAAGAATATCTATATAAAAATGTCCGCAAAAACTTGGTAAGTTTTATATATAAAACCAGCATTATCCCAATTCGAAGATAGGTATATTAAAGTAAATAGTGTTAGTATAACTGCGATAATAAATGTTAATAAAAAAGTTTTTGATTTAAAGTAATGAAAAAAACTAAACGTGATTCTATTTTTTTGGTACCATATAAGCCCGACAATAAGATGAACTAATACATTCACAAAAAGCACAAATGGCCATGAAAGTAAAAATACCTCAGGAATCCCATTAGGTCTATATGGCGCTATTGCGTAAACTTGAGGGGTTGGAGCCGGTAATATAGCCATGACTGGCGGAGTTTCGGTTCGATACATCGGTAAGCCGATAACATAAATAGTTGGTGTCTTACTTTGTGCCGAAGCGTTTGCCACCCAAGGCAATAAAGAAATTAAGACCAACCAATTATTTTTGATGAATTTTCTCATATCCCTCCTTAATGAGTTCGTAGTAACATTTTTTTAATCTCATTTTATCCCCCTGCCACAAGTGTAATCCATCGCCGGAGCAAAAGTCAAACCATTGGCAATCTTTACACTTTCCTGTTTTTTTCCATGAAATATCACGATAATTTTTGAAACCATTGTTCCAAAGGTTCATGATGTTATCTTTTTTTACATTGCCTTCAATCATACCATTGATCAGAGGACAGCCATTTACATCTCCATTACTCAGAATTGCTATCGAATTAATACCCGCTGGACAGAAAAAACCCCAATCACGAACATCGTATTCAAATTCTGGTCCGCAAAACCACATTTCATTCAGAGTAACTTTAATTCTGTTTTCTCTTCTTTTTTCTTTAATGAATTCGAGCACCTGTGCCATTTCCTTGGCATTAAGACATATTTTAGAATCGTTCCCTGCTCGTCCCACCGGAGCAATTGGCATAATACGCCACTGATCCAACTTCAAGACTAAAACCTGCTGATAAATCTGCTCTAATTCTTTAAGAGATCGTGGGCTAACCGAAGTAATGGCTTCAACAATTTCAAAACAATTTGCTTCCTTGAACAATTTTAAAGCATTAATTGCCTTGTTAAACGAATTTTTATTATTACGCATCCAGTTATGAGTTGACTCTACCCCATCAAGACTTACCGCAACAGTTTTCATACCTGTGTTTTTCATCTTATTTATAACTTTTTTATTAACAAGCATTCCATTTGTCACCACCCCCCAAGGGAAACCTAATTTAGATGCATAACCCATTATTTCAAAAAGATCTTTTCGGAGCAAAGGTTCCCCACCGGTAACTCCAATCATGACCTTTTTAGAATTTATTTCTGAAGCAATTTCCTTAAAGCATTTTTTAACTATTTTGGTGCCTAGCTCTTCCAGAACGGTATTTTCACCACAACTTAAACCACAATGCTTACATTTAAGACAGCATTTCAAGGTTGACTCCCAGAAAACAAAACTTAACGGATGAGTTCGACGTTGATTTTCTAAAAACCGCTTATTTAGAACTAAACGACCAAGTTTACTAATTTTAGTTAAAAAATTTATTTTAGACATAAAGAAAATCTGGCGGAGAGGGGAGGATTCTGTGCTATATGCGCACCCGCCTCTGGCGGGGAACCCCAATTTTTACATGTTTACATGGCGGAGGAGAGAGGATTCGAACCTCTGATACCCTTACGGATATAACGCTTTTCGAGAGCGCCACGATCGACCACTCTGTCACTCCTCCAGATAATAATTAATAATTTAGAATGAATAATGAATAATTGTAGAAATCGCGGCGAAGCCGCTCCTTAATTATTAATTATAAATTAAACATTAATAATTCTATATTGGTTCAATTCTAATCCTTCTGGCCGAGTCTTCGCCAATCGAATCCGACTTTATACCTTCAAAATCTTTGAGCGCCATATGCACTAACCGGCGATCATAACTGGACATGGGGCGCATCTCTTGGGCGTAACCAGAATTTTTGACATTTTCTGCCATGGCTACAGCTAACTCTTTAATTTCCACTTCGCGTTTTTCTTTATACTCATCCACATCCACTGTTACAGGTACAAATTCTCCGGCTTTTTGAGCTGCTATTAAGCGAACAAGATACTGGATCTCAGCCAATGTCTCCCCCATCTTGCCAATCAATAGTCCGGAATTTTCAGAACTAACTTTTATCCAATTTTCTTGAGTTTCGCTAACTTCAACTTTAGCTTGAGGATCTAAATTTTTAAAGAAATCTTGGGCAATTTTTTCTAAATCTTTTTTATTCATATTTCTCCAATCATCAAGATACAAGATACAAGCACCAAACAATATTCAATTATCAATCTTCAAATTTGGTTATTGGTCATTAAGATTTAGAATTTGTTTGGAATTTGTTTCTTGGTTATTGGTTATTTTACTTTTTCTTTCTCACTGTAATTTCTACACCTTTTTTAATTAGCTTTTTCTCTACCTTTTTATCAGTACTTTCCTTTAGTATTTTAGCGGTTTCGGTTTTTGTCTCACGACTCACCCACCATTGCTGACCGATCATGAAGGCAGTGGTAACAATCCAGTACAAAGGTAAGGCGGCCGGGAAGCGGCCGGCAATAAATATGGTCATGGCTGGCATTAAAAACATCATTTGCTTCGACAGCATAGCCGGCATTTCTTCTTTTTCGCCCGGTTTGGTTTTGGGTTGCATTTGCCATGACTGGTAGAACTGCAATAATCCGGCAATAATTGGTAAAATATAATATTTATCTGGTTTACCCAAATCAAGACCTAGAAACATGGTTTGAACAAACTCTGGCCGCGGCATCCAGCTGTAGAGAAGATCAAAACGAGTCGTATCCAATCCGTTAATAAATACATAGTAAAGAATAATTAGAATTGGTAATTGAACTAAAAGCGGTAGACATGAGCCAAGAGGATTAATCTTATTGTCTTTGTAAAATTGAGCCATGGCTTCGGCTTGTTTTTGCTTATCGTCTTTATACTTCTCTTGGAGCTCTTTAAGCTGTGGTTGAAGATCTTGAATTCTTTTTTGCTGGCGCGAAGCATTTAGACTTGAAGGTAAGAGGATTATACGAATTATAACTGTCAAAGCAATAATTGCCAGACCAACATTATGTCCAGGAATAATGAATACTAAAAGAATTAACGCATTAAAAAGCGGTTTATATAAAATTAGTTTAAGAAATGCCTTCATTTTTTTCCTTTAATTTAAAATGTAAATATCAAAATGAAAAATGACAGTGTAAAATGAAAAATTATTAATAAGTCCCAAGGGGACACCTTAATTTTGCACTTTGATTTTTAAATTTTTAATTTATTTGACTGGGTCATCTCCACCTTTATTCCAAGGGTTGCAGCGTAAAATGCGCCAAAAACCCAAGCAACTCCCTTTGATACTACCGTATTTTTCGATTGCTTCATAGGTATATTGGCTACAACTTGGTCTAAAGCGGCAAAACCCCTGAGGATAACGGTGCTTCATGGGGCCATGATCATAACTCAAGGTGCGTTGGTAAAGTTTAATCAGTTTAAGTAGCAGCCACTTCATTGTTTAGCCTTAAATATTTGTTCCATCGCGGTTAAAAATCCGGATGTATCATATTTTCTAAACAAAATGGTTAAATCCATATTTTTATCCCGCCAACTATCCAAGGAAGCTAAAATATCATAGATTTCGCGGCGAGCACGGTTACGGTCTACGGCTTTAGCTAAGGTTTTTTTTGGAATAATCACCGCGAATCGAGCGTGTGTAGTTCTATTATCTAGAATTCTGATTAAAAAATTGTCAAAACGGAGAACGCGTCCTTTTTTGTAGACTCTTTCCACCTCTTTTTTTTGTAGACGAAATTTACGAGCTAACATAATGAAGTCTTAATAAGTATTTAGTATCTTGAAGTAAGTATTTAGTATGAAAATTTATACTTTATACTTGATTCCAAATACTAGATACTACTTAGACTGCTATTTTCTTTCTACCTTTAGCACGTCTGGCTTTTAATACTTTAGCACTGCGTTTGCGAAAACCATGCACCTTGGCACGTTTTCTAGTTTTTGGTTGATATGTTGTTCCTAACATTTAAACTCCTGGTATATCTTAACAATAAGATCAGTATAACCTGTTTTTACAAAAAATGCAAGACAAAGAGAGAGAAAAGATACAAATCCCAAGATGCAAGATACAAACAAATCATAAATTCGAAATTTCAAAAATCTAAAATTGGTGATTAAATATTGAATATTGAGTATTGCTTGTAATTTGTTTCTTGGTATTTGGTTATTAATCAGCCTGTTGACAACTTGTGTTTTGCTTTTTCCTTTCTCAAGAACACTGTTGACAACTTGTGGATAACTTGCCTATTATTAGGTTACATGTCTTGTGGATAAGTTCTTGTGGACAATTATTAATTAAACGATTAGATTTAGTTTGGGTGAAGATATGAATAAACCAAACGAAACTGAAACTTGGGCCGCTGTTCGCGGTGCACTGGAAATTTCCTTGAGTAAAGCCAACTTTACAACTTGGTTTAAGGACACTTTTATATTGGCTATAAACGATGACAATTGTTTAATTGGCGTGCCAAATAGTTTTGCCAAAGAGTGGTTAGAAAAAAAATATTATCCACAGATCCTGGAGGCTATTCAAAAACTTCATCCACAGGTCTCCTCTTTTTCCTGCCAAGTTGTTTCTACTCATTACAAACCGGAAACTTTACCGATGAGTACTAGTAAGCCAACACCAAACTTTAAGGCCGAGCGACCGCTCCCGATCAATATCACTCTCAACCCGAAATATACGTTTGACAACTTTATTGTTGGCACATCCAACCGTCTGGCTGCCGCTACGGCTCAGGCTGTCGCTGCCAAACCCGGAGAAGTTTACAATCCCCTGTTTCTTTATGGCGGCGTTGGTTTAGGAAAAACTCACCTAGCTCAAGCCATTGGTCACGAAGTTTTAAAAGCTGATCCTAAAAAAACTATTATCTATGTTAGCTGTGAAAATTTTACCAATGAATTCGTCCAAGCTATCTCTACAGGCAAAATGAATGATTTTAAAGATAAATACCGTAAAGCTGATGTTTTGCTTGTTGACGATATTCAATTCATGAGTGGCAAAGAGGGGACTCAAGAAGAATTTTTTCATACCTTCAATGCTTTGCATCAATCGAATCGTCAAATTATAGTTACAAGTGATCGAGTACCAAAAGCCATTCAGCAGATGGAGGCTCGCCTTTCCAGCCGCTTAGGAGCCGGTATGGTAGCGGATATCCAACCGCCAAACTTAGAAATGCGTCAGGCCATACTACGAGCTAAGGCCGCGGAAAAAAATTATTTAATCAGCGATGAGGTTTTAAATTTTATAGCGGAAAACATTGAGTCCAATATTCGGGAATTAGAGGGAGCTATCACGAGGGTTATTTCTTATTGCGATCTTCAGAAAATCGAACCAACTGTAGAAATAACTGGCAAAGTCTTGGAAGATATGATCACCGCAAAAAGCAAGAATCTAACATCAGAAAAAATTATTAAGATTGTTTGTGAGTTTTTTAATATCTTGCCAGAACATTTACTCGGTGCCCGACGTAGTAAAGATTTAGTTTATCCCAGACAAATAACCATGTATTTACTGCGCTTCGAGATGAATATGAGTTTCCCTAAGATTGGCAAGGAATTAAATAAAAAGGATCACACAACTATTATGCATGGCGTTGGACGAATTGAAAAAGATATAGTAAAAAATGATTCGCTACAAAAAGAAATTAAAGCGATTAAAGAAAAGCTGTACCTTAACTAGTAAAAAGTTTAAAAGTATAAAGTTATAAAGTTTTAATAGTAACTTTGCACTTTACGAACTTTATGAACTTTAAACTGGCGTCTGTGGATATCCTGTGGATATACTGTGGAAAAATAAATATTACTGTGGATATTTATTTATAAATTATCCACATGTGTGGACAACTAGTTTAAAATGGCGTTTTATCCACACACTTTCCACAGTATTAACCACAATTATTTACAAGTTATGCACATAGCTAACGCCAGTTTATCCACAAAATCCACAACACTTATTACTACTACTTTATTTTTCTATGTATTATTAATTAATATGCAAAACAAATTTTTAATTTTAAATTTTTATTCAATATTTAATTTTTAATAATTAAACATTAGGAATTGATTAGAAATTAATAATTAGAAATTAATAATTAGAAATTAATAATTAGAAATTAATAATTAGAAATTAATATTTTGGAGGTTTAATGAAACTTAGTTGCACCCAGGAAAATCTGGCCAAAGGTTTGAGCATTGTTAGTCGTTCAGTAGGAACAAGAGCGACTTTACCGGTTTTGAATAATATACTTTTACAAACCGATAAAGGTAGATTAAAACTTAGCGCGACTGATTTAGAGATAGGAATTCATACCTGGATCGGGGCTAAAGTGGAGATTGATGGTGGTATTACGGTGCCAGCTCGTCTTCTTCAGGATTATGTTAACAATAATACCGATAAGACCATTAATCTTGAGCTTAACGAATCAACTCTAAAATTAGAGTCCGATCGCTTTAAAGCTAATATTAACGGAATTGAAGCTTCAGAGTTTCCGCTTATTCCTGAAGTAAAAAAGACGGTTGAAATAGAAGTTGGAGTTGGTGAATTAACCTCAGCCGTTGGTAAAACTATTATTGCGACAGCACTGGACGAATCCCGACCAGTTTTAGCTGGCGTTTATTTCTTCAAAAATGAAGAGGCCATGAAAATTGTTGCCACCGATTCCTATCGTTTAGCTGAATACAGTCTAAAAATGGGAAATCCGCCAGCTGGCGGAAAAGATTTTAAATTTATTGTGCCGCAACGAACCATGGCAGAATTAGGGCGTATATTATCAAATGCCGGTGAAAAAGTAGTGATTACGCCAGGTGAAAATCAAGTCGAGTTTTTGATGCAGGATACTATCCTAGTTTCTCGCCTAATTGAGGGGGCTTTTCCGGACTATGCTCAAATCATCCCTAAAGAAAGTAAAACCACTATGGAAGTGGCAACTTCTGAGTTCAACAACGCAATTAAAATGGCTAGTCTGTTTGCTCGCGAATCAGCTAATAATATTAAATTAAAGATTAATGGGCCGGACAAAATCGAAGTTTTGGCCACTTCTAGTCATATTGGTGATAATATTTCTACTGTCACCGGTACAGTTAAGGGTGATCCCCAAGAAATTGCTTTTAATGCCAAATTTATTCTTGACTGTTTAGCGGTTATAAACTCAGAAAAGATCACTCTTGATATGTTGAGCAATGTTTCTCCAGGAATAATCCGGGGTAAAGAGCAAAACTATCTTTATGTAATTATGCCGCTCAGGATAGATGAATAAGGGCAATAATCAAGATACAAGAAACAAGATACAAACTTTTTAATATTTGATATTTGAAATTTGTTTGGCATTTGTTTCTTGGTAATTGTATCTTATGAAAATAAAATCTCTTAAACTCACTAACTTTCGTAATTGGACTGATTATAAACTCGATTTTAGCGATGTGACTATTTTAATTGGTAAAAACGGGGTGGGAAAAACCAATATTATGGAAGCGGTTTGGTTTCTCTCGGCTGGAAAAAGCTGGCGCACTTCTAGAGACAGTGAGGCGATTTGTTGGGAGAAAGATTTGGCTATTCTGGAAGCCAAAGCCAAAAACAAAAAAGAATATGTGATAAACCTTGCAATCCAAAAAAATCCGACCAAAACGCATCCTCAACCAAAGATTCTCAAAATAAACGGCACGAAAAAACGCTTGATTGACCTATTGGGGCAAATGCCGGCGGTTTTATTTAGTCCTGAGTCTATCGCCATTCTGGATGGGGCGCCAAGCCTCAGGCGGCGATTTTTAGACATTATGCTCAGTCAAACTAATCATAAGTATGCTTTGTCTTTATTGGAATTCAATAAAATTTTGAAGGAAAGAAATAAACTCTTACTCCACATTAAAAATAGACGATCTAAGCCTGATGAACTGGACTTTTGGGATACAAAACTAGTCGATCTATCAAAAAAAATTATTGAAGCGCGACAAAGTACAATCAAATTTATAAACCAAGATCTGGCTAAAATTTACCAAAATATTAGTGGCACTAAAGAAACGCTAAAGCTTGTTTATAAAGAATCAGTGGAGCCGGAAAAGTTCGAGGAACTTTTAGTGGCGGTAAGAGATAGGGAGATTGAGCAGACCTCTACACTTTATGGCCCACACCGCGATGATTTCTTAATCCTCCTCGATAACCGTGACATAACCACTTTTGGTTCCCGTGGCGAGTACCGCTCAGCTCTTTTGGCGCTCAAAATCGGCGAGTTGGAATATTTGCGTAGTAAGATAGACGAAGCACCAATTTTACTATTAGACGACATATTTTCCGAGCTTGATCATGACCGTCGCATGCACCTCGCCAAAATTGTTGAAGGTCAACAAACCATAATTACCACCACTGATCTCGACCACATCGAAAAAAACTTGCGCGAAAAAGCGAAGATCGTGGAAATAAAGTGATACCAAAAACCCGCCGGTAAGGCGGGCTTTTAAACTATTTAATGGACTAATTCCGGGCGAGGGCGAAACTGTTCTCCGATTTTTAATAGCCCTCAAATACTCGAATTTTAGTCCGAGTTGTCTATCGCATGAATATGTGTAGATTTAACACGTGTCCTATAAAGGGACTTAGACCTGCACATTTTTTTACAACTCTTGAATCCTTAATTCCTTAAGAACTCAAGGTTGGGCCCCGCCGCAGCGGGGCTAGGTAAGAAGCTGAATTGCGATCATGATGACCGCAATCAAGACGATCCCGATAAATAAATCAGTGATCGTCAGTCTCAATTCGACGTGCATTGTCACGTCGAACCAAACAGGGAGAGAAAACTTGATAAGCATTTAAACTTCCTCCGAGATTCCCCCGAACTTACGCTCGGGGAAACTGTCGGAACTAATATCGCCATTTTCGGACGAAAATTAGGTAGAAGTTGATAGTTAATATTAACAATCCTGTCATTACCATTTCGTGAGCTACAAATGACTGGTTATTCACGTAACCCCAGATAGCACAGCCCATGAGACCGCCGGCAAAGGCGCTCGGCGTGGTTGCATATTCCACTTTTTGATCTAGTAAATATGCCAGACCAACACCAAATAGCCAACAAAGTAGTCCAACGATCACATATGGCAGAAAATCAGAACGCTGGAATAAGATACGCGCAATCCCTTGCGCGAGCCAAATCATGCCCATTGCTCTAAAGGCAATGCCTTGATAGCCGTTCATTTTAATCTCCAAAGGCCGATACCATTCTGTATCTGCACCTTCATATTCAACTCTTGAGCCCAGATATTACTATCCAAGCTCAAGGTTGACCTGGAACATTGATGTACAAGGCCCACCAAGCGCTTGATCAATTTTAAGAGGTACTTCATCTGATCATAAAATTCAACTCTTCTGCGTACCTGTTGTCAGATGCGCATAAGGTTGAACTAAATTGTTAAGGTGTTCCGTAACCTGTATATCTGTAAATTACTGACTTTTCATTGTAACAACGTATTATAGCATTTAATTGAGTAAATGTCAATAGTTTAATACATAATACAAAACATAATATTGACATATTGTCGTAAATTTGATACAATAAAAACACACAGAGTATGTTTTCTAGTCGAAAGTCTAAAGTCTAAAGAAAAAATGCAAACAAATAAAGAACAATTTATTCAATCGCTTATAGACTTAGGCCTTAAGGATCACGAAGCCAAAGTTTACTTGGCTTGTTTGCAGCTAGGCCAAGCGCCGGTTGGACGGATTGCCGAGCAAGCTGATGTTCAACGAACTTTTGTTTACGATATACTGGATGATTTGGAAAAACGAGGCATTGTTTCAGTAGTGGAGATTAGAAATGTCAAACATTTTAGTGCTATATCAGTCGAGAGGCTAAGAGATAGGCAATTAGAAAAACTCGAAAAATTTAAAATGATTATCCCCGACCTCAAGGCCTTTGAAAAGGCGGCTGGCGATCGGCCAAGAGTGCGCTTTTTTGAGGGTAAAGAAGGTGTGAAACTTGCGCTTAGCGATACACTGGATCAGCCGAACGGTAATAAAATATTAGCTTATGCGACCGGCGAAGGTGTTTACGAAGATATGCCGGAATTTATGAAAGAGTACTTAAAGAAGCGTGTCAAAAAAAATATTTCCGTTCAGGCGTTAGCGCCGGACAATGAGGTTAACCGCGAGCATGTTTTGCACAACAAGGAAGTTTTACGAGAAACTATTTTACTCCCTGAAGATAAATTCCCTTTTACCAATGAAATTGATATCTATGGCAACAAGGTCGCCATTATGAGTTTGCAAGGAGAAATTCTGGCGGTTATTATCGAGAGCGAAAGTATTGCCAAAACACAACGGTCTATCTTTGAGCTCGCTTGGTTGGGAGCGCAAAGCATAAAATAAACAACAAAACCCGCTCTTCCTCTTCTATGGTGAATGTGCGGTTAATGTTTAATGATAGTTCTATGCAAAATTAACAGGTTTAAGTTGTGAATTTTAAAACAAAATAAAAGTTTGTCAAGCCCCCTCAATATGGTTGAAGTCTTGACAAACGCTAAAAATCGTTTTATAATTAAAACAACCCTCAACAATTAGTGGATAAATATTCGGTTTTTACCGCTCTCGCACTGATACACAAAGGATCCAAGCACCTTAAAACAAATTCAGAAAAACTTTTATTCAGTTGTTCAAAGGAGAGGGAATTTCCGCAGGAAGCGGGGACTCATTTTACTTTCTATTTCAAAAGGAATGGAAGGTTTGAACTCTTGAGTCTACAACAAAAAGCGCACGAGAGGTCTTAATTTTAAAATAAGTATTGGGCCGCACATCGTAATGCGCTTTTTTGTTATAAATTTTTTATATCAAAAAAAGGCCGGGTGGCCTTTATATGGACTTATATTTTAGTTTTCAGCCTCTGTTACTTCATCTGCACTAATCCTTTTCATGACTTTTAGGAGGCGATCAAAAAACGGTGTTGTCTTATCGTCAAGGTCGATATCGGAAATATCTATTCCCTTTTTTTCGGCTTGACTAACAATTTCTTGTTTTAAGAGCTCGGCAGTATTCGGGAAAGATTCGTCTTCACGGGCAGGGATGATATTCAGTTTGATATGACGCGTTAATTCCTGCATTTTGTTTTTCTTTTTGGTGCCCACTACTTCAAATTCAATCAAAACTTTTTTTCCGTCAACAGTTTGTTCAAAACTTCCACTCCAATGTCTGGGGTTATGTTTGATAGTTCCGGGTTTGGATATAAGAAATTCAGCTATCAAATTGGTTGACCAATCCATTAAGCGCTCATGTTCCGAGATCGCGTCGGCATCTTCTATTGAAGCTAAGGCTCCAACGATCATCATCTGTTCGAATTCTTTCTCTGTTAGTTTGCGTTTTTCGCCTTGGAAGGGAATCCGACTGGTTTTTTCACCGCTTATTTCCTTTAGTAAATCATGAATTATGGTGCCCAAATTTGGGGCGGTAAAATCCACAACAATGATCGGTTTGATGCCAATTTGAATGGCTCCAGTTTCTAGAGCTTTGGTCACAAGTTCATTCAGATAGCGATCAGTTTGCTCATCAGTATTTCCGACCATTCGGTAACTAGAGCAGGGGTTGGACAAATTCATGGGGTTCCTCCTTCGATTGTTTAGGTTCGAGTGATACAATTTTAATCGTAAATATCTATTTTGTCAATTAAATTTTAATGTTATAATAAATTTATTACATAAAGGATGGGATGGAAACTAAAGAAAAAATTAATTGGGACGGTGAATTTGGAGCACTTGAGCGTGTCACTTTTATGAGTGATCTTTTGAGTAAACAAGTGGAGATCCGCAATATGCTGGATCTTCGAACCAACATTATGATTGGTTTTAATTCCGCTTTAATTGTGTTTTTTGCGTCCAGTTTTAAAGCTTCGTGGGCAGACAGTGTTTTCTTTATATCGGCCATGATCACGGTTTTATTTTCCATGTTTTTTGCTCTTATGGCGCTAAAGCCGAGTCGCTTCTCAACTAAACATGGTCAAATTGAAAGCATGTTCTACCACCATAAAATTTGTTCTCTTTCCGAAGAGGATTACCGCCATGAGATACGCGGTATACTGTCTGACGAGGACAAAATTTATGATACTTACATTCGAGAAATTTATAATTTGACCAAATACTCCAATGTTCCAAGAAAACACTTTCTAAATATATCGATCAGGTTTCTGCTTTACGGGATGTTTTTCTCACTTTTGCTACTTGGTTTATCTATGCTTCCTGATTTGTTCATGAATTTTGGCTTTATTTTATTCTAAAAAATATTTTCAATAGCTCGCAAAAAAACTTGCTCAAACAAGTTTTTTTATTTACTTTAAAATAGTGGAGTGAAATGGAAGATATCAATAATTTACTTAGTGGTAATCAAAGATTTAAAAAGCTTGCTGGGCCTCTACGCGCCGCCCAAGTTTGTGATGAAGCTCGTTTACTAGCAAGTGATCGTTTTACGGTCATAAGTTTTCGCGAAGGGCTCTTAACGGTTGGCGTTGGGAACTCCGCCGCCGCCGGGGACTTACGTTTTCAATTAGAAAATATCAAAAAAGAACTCAATACTAAACTCGGTAGTGAATGGGTGGAGAAGATAAGGATCAAATTAGTATAAAGTTATCAAGTAGAAAGTATAAAGAATTGAATTCATAACTTTACAAACTTTTTACTTTATACTTTTAACTCAAAAAGGCCTTGCGGCCTTTTTTTAGTATGCGATATGAACTTGTGCCCAACTTTCTGGCATGGCAAAAAGTCCAAGATTTGATCGTCTCGGCATGCTATATATGGTTCTTAGCTGTTCCCAGAAGGGTTTAACATCTCTTTCATCAGAAAAGGTAATTAGCTGATTGATTCGATAGTAATATATGCTTTGCATTTGAATCGGGTATTGAAGAAGTTCAGCAATCACTTGGTGAACCTTGCGTCGTGCTTCTGGCTGGTAAACAGAATAATAAACTCGCGGGTCTGTAGATAGGCTTGCATCGCTATCACCAGCGACATATTGAACATTTGGTTTTTTATCTTGCCATGAGACTTTGATTGGGATGGCTTTAGCCGGGAAAGCCCCCCAAACCGTGTTAACCCCACTTGGAGCCGGTGACCAAGTTTCGCAACGCAGTCTTAGAAGTTCAGTGCCACTTCCGAAAGCTCCAAGTCCTAGACTTGCAAGACTACCTAGATTGCCCAGGCTGCCAATATCTCCTAGTCCGCCTATATCTAAAACCTGTCCCATTTCTGGTAGCCCGCCAAGATTACCAAGCAAATCAACTTTATCTAGAGTCAAGAGACCGCCTAAATCGCCAACTTGGCTCAAGTCAAGATTAGCTAAATTACCTAAACCACTTAGACTGCCTAAATCGGTTGGTAGTTGTGTCAATGTAGGATCAGACAGAAATGATTGGAATACACCGGTAGCGTCCAGTGGTATTCCGGCAAAACCCGTAGTAGAAATTTGGCTCCACGCTTCGTTAATTTTACCGAATTCTTCGTTTATTTTGCTAATATCCTGAATAGCACTAATATTTTGAGTGTAAATAGTACCATCTAGACTAGATGCAATATTTGTTAAAGACCAATTTAAATCATCAATATTGATTTGATCTATTGATAAACCTTGAAGGCTTTTTAATCCTTCTAAATCAGCCTGAAAAGATGTTTCTAGTTTAGAAACATAATCTGCATACTGCGCCCATTTTTGGGTGTCGTAAGAAATCATAATTTCCATTTTGCCAATCGCTTCTAGAGCCTGTCTTTGTTCTTCGGGAGAAAGTGATGCTGTTTTAAGCGAAGCTATAGTATCATTTAATTTTTTCTGGAGATCGGTAATATTTTTCTGATTGTCTGTGTAAAGATTCATAATTTTTGTCAAATCCAGAGTAATACTATCAGGGCCATCGATATTAATCTTAGCCAATTTTTCTTTTAAGGCAGTAAGCTGTTCATTAGAAAGACCAGACAAAAATTCAGGGTTTTCGACGAGCTCTTTTAGTTGATTGTAATTATTTTGTAAGTCTGCAATATTAATGTCTAAGGTTTCGACAGCGCTAGTGTAATCCAATAAGTTATCTATAGTTAAATCAGTCGGATTCATAACATTAAAGTTTTGTGTATTCGTTTCTTTGCCGATTTGCATACCTGCGTCTCCGTAGTAAACAACATCAAACTTTGGACATTCATCGCAACAAAAACCAAGTTCGTGAGTGTTATAAACAAAATCGATTGAAGCTAAGTCTGTAGCAGTACCCAGTTTATGAGCGGAAACATTGGCCGTGACTTGGTCGTCTCTCTGTGCACCTGATTCAGCGTTTTCCTCGGGCATGTCGCTGTAGCCGGAAACAACATGGCTCATGCCGAGCGATAAGTGTTTATCAACTATATATTTAATTGCTTCGGATAGTCTTCTATCAATTTTTCCGTCTTCAATAAATTGTTTATCTTCATCATTTAAACCCAAATTAGAATACCCAGAAACTCCTTGTCCGGCAGCATTTTTAGCTGATTCTCCGGCAGCGCTTAAGAGATTTTTAACTTGGATACTATCTTTACCGGCTGGTGCAGGTGTAGCTTTACCAAAATCTCCCCGGTTTGCTTGACAGCAAGCTATGGCGGCAAAAATTATCACAAGTATAAGAATAATAGCTACTACTACAAGGGCAACAATCCAGCAAGTTCCTCCTGTAGCAGCAGTTGCTCCAGCTGTTGCTTCTGCTCCGCCGGCTGCGGCGCCAGCACCGGCGGCCCCGGCTCCAGCAGCTCCAGCTCCCGCTGCCCCTGCCCCAGCTGCCCCTGCTTCCGCTCCGGCTGCTCCAGCCGCAGCTCCGGCTTCCGCAGCAGCTGCACTAGCTTCCGCACCTTCAGCTGCTGCAGCTCCGGCTTCCGCTCCTTCTGCTCCAGCCGCTGCCTCTGCTCCCTCGGCCGCCTCTGCTGCTTCCGCTCCTTCGGCCGCTTCAGCGCCTTCTGCCCCCTCGGCTCCTTCGGCTGCCTCACCTTCTGCACCCTCGCCTTCTTCAGCTGTTTTTTCTTCGCCTTCTTTTTCCTTGCCCTCTTCGTCTTCTTTTTCCTTCTCTTTTTCTTTGTCTTTATCTTTATCCTCGTCCTTTTCTTCGTCTGTATCCTTATCTTCGTCTTCTTCCTCTGATGGTTGCTCGGGCTCACCTTCCCCTGCAGGTGCTGGTTCGGCGGATTCTTGAGCCGGTTGAGCGCCTGGCTCTTCTGCAGAAGGTTGCTGAGCTTCTTCTAATTGCTCGGCAGCTTCAGCGGCCTGACTTGGCGCGGTTGGCTTAATGGCACCATTATCATCTAATATTTGTTTACTGGCACCCTCTAAGGCTTGTTTATTAGCATCTACAACAGCCTTTGCTCTTGTTTTTAATATTTCATTGACTTTTTTCCCCGCCATATACCCTCCTTACACAAAATATGTGTCAAATTATTGACTTATTATATTGTAACACACATAAAAATATTTATTTATATTATTGACATTTTTTTTATTTCTAACTATACTCAACATATCTTTTCTGGGAGCTATGGATATGCGCTGGTTGATCTGGATTCTTTTCTTGCTCGCTGTCGGGGCATGGGCTCAACAGACTGAACAGGATAAAGACAAGACTTCAGCCCAAAATGTTTTTTTAAAAATTGATAAAACAATTACCGTTTACAATAATATCGAGATGAACCGTGAAACACGCGATAGTCTTTCGATTTTACCTTCTCTAGTCTGTCGGAATGGTTTAAAGGTGACAAAATATTCGACTGAACAAAAAACTGTTCGTGGTAAAACAGTTACAAATACGATTTGCAAAACAAACCTCTTAAGCTTGGCTACTATTACGAAGGTTGTGCAGAAAAAGGTGAAAATGATTGATGACTATTTGGCTAATCCTAACAATAATAAGTCTTACGATATGACGGACCAAGACTTGTTACTCGATGATTTGCTTGGTCAATACCAGTACCAAAAACCGGAGAAATTTCAGCCTTTACGCAAGGCAATAAATATTTGGGCTTGGCCTACTTTAACGACAGTATATGATAAAAACAAAAAACCAATTCCCTGCCAGGTTACTCTCGTGAAAGAAAATAAATCCTGGAAATTGGCGGAACTGGTTGTTGTTTCCGACGAAGGTGAGCGCAAAGACTGAGCTTGAGCACGTTAATTCGTGCTTTTTTTGAACGTCAATTCATATAATGCTCCATCAGCAACAAAATAAGCAGCTTGTTTTTTAGCACTAATTAGAAGTTGATCAACATAGCGTGGGATAGTTTCATTGGTTTTAAAAGAGAAAAAGTCCATATTGTTCACATTTAGAGTCGAGAGGTTTAAGACGCTGAAGGCTAAATTTGGCTTATCTTTGGCAGTGGTGTTATCAGCCATACTATAAATTTCTGAACTGTCTTTCGCCCAGTAGGTTGATGAGAAGGAAATAAAAGGAAGTTTCTCAGTTTTAATTTCTGGCTTTAATCCCTGAATAATACCCAAGCCGTTCTCATCCTCAGAAACCGTTATAATGTTTTCACCGTTTGGTGAAGCGGAAAAATCGGTGATTTGATTACCGCTCGTACTAATGTTTGTCAAACTGTTATTAGTCAGATCAAAACGATAAAATATGGACATTTTTTCCCGTTCAGTCATATCAGGTGTCTCAGGTGGATTAAAATATGGTTTTAAAACCAATAATTCATTTTGTTTCGACCAATCAATTTTTAAGTCTGCTCCGTTCGGGTTGGTAGTATTGATCAATCTTGGATTAGTCCCATCGTTATTGGCAATGTAGATAGAATAGTTGTTAAAAGTATCATCAGACGGTAAAGCATAAGCAATCATTTTATTGTCAGGTGACCAAACGACTCGATCAAGTGCCTGAGGCATCTTGGTAGTGGTGCCATTTTTTAGGTCAACTAAGGTGCTTGAAGTTATATATTGGGTTGACTCATAGTCTGGTACATTGGCGATCTCCTTAGTGATAGATGTATTTGCGATCGCCATTTCGCCTGAGTGTGACCAATTGATTGAATACAGCCCATCAAAAGTTTTATTTAACAAATCAGTTGATTTGTTTTTCGCTAGATCAACCTGCACAAATTTTTTTGTACTTTTATCAAAATAGTAAATTTTGCTTTCATCTTGGTTAAAAGTGGGAAAATCAGCATTATTAGCCAGAACCGTTGGATAATCGAATTTTTCAATTAAGATGTCGCGATTTTTATTACAAACCGTAAAAAGAATAGCAATAAAAATTAAAGCAACCAAAACGAAAATGCCGATCGCTTTTAAATTGACATATTTATTAAATGTTTCCCAATTCATAATTTATCCTCCAGTTATACTAAAATGCATAACGTCGTCAAATCCGGCGCTATAAAGTCCTCGACCCCAACCGTGTTTCTTAAAAGCGTTGGCAATTGGACTGTTAATCGGGATTGATCGAACATCATAACCTGGTACCCAAGCGGCAAAACCTTTATCTGGCGAAACATTGCCTGGTTTCCAGAAGTTTCCGACTTTATAGCCTGGCTTATGATAACAGTTTGGTGCACACCAGTTTTCATTCCAGTTTACATCGCAAGCTACGCCATATGGGTGCCATGACTTATTAGTACGGTGAGCATAGCAACCTGTGTCGCTGGTACTGATTTGAGGTTTAGACGGATCGTTGTAAATATCATTGAAGATTGCAGTCACAACAGAGGCGCAATTGCGGTTTACCACGAGAGTTTTAGTCGAAGATGTCGGTGCACCACCACCTGTGTATTTCCAAATTTTAACCGTAATGCTTGTTTGGTTGGTGTTCATCGGGTTCTTCTTTACTTCCCTTGGAGTACAGGCACCCGTACCGCCAGCATTAGCGTTGACTTCATCGGCAACGCCAGAGGTATCCTCGTCGGGTTCAGTAATCATATCTCCGGTGTGGTTTGTCCCCTGTCTATTACCAACAAAACCGACGCAAGCGCCACCAATAAAAATTATCAAAATTATCATGCCCAGGATAATTAGGGGAATCAGAAAAGCAAACCCTGAATGTTTTAATTTATGATTTTTTTTCATTTTTATCCTTTTAGGTGGGATTTTCCGGTTTTTTAATCCCCGCCTGCTGCTCTAACAGCTCTTTTGGATTAGTAGTGACAATTTGGTCTTCCGTATATGAGGCAACTACTTTTATGGCCACATGATTTAGACCGGCGAAGAAAAGCCCCTCACCTACCTCGCACTCAAGGAGCAAAAATTTTTCACCTTCAGTGAGGCCAAAAACATCAGCAATTTTATCGACAGAAGACGGGTTTTGTTTCATGAGAATCTGCATAGATGAGTTGGCAACAATGGCTCGTCCGTATTTACTGGCAACAAAGTCTTCAACATCTTGGGTGATAACAGTTAGACCCAAATAATATTTTCGGGCGCGTTTAGCTAAAGCGTAAAGGAACTTACCGGAATCTTCGTACTGCATCATCCACCAAGCCTCGTCAATAACCATAATGCGTTTGCGCATATTAAAACGCACTCTCTGCCAGATATAATTTAAAATCATATACATGGCAACCGGTCTAAGAGCATCTTCAAGGTCACGAACACTAAAAACAACCAAACCATTACCAAGCTCGAAGTTGGTTGGCTGGTCGAACAGGCCTTTAAAGGTACCCTCGGTGTATTTGGTTAATCTTTTGACCATACTTTCTGCTCCAGTCATATTGGTCAAAACTGATTGTAGGTCACTTAGAAGTGGTGCTTTATTGGTCTGTGAATTTATGTCGACAGTAATATCTCTTAAGGCATATGTTTCGTAGAGAGCTTTTTCTA
>Ga0172368_10003259_pt1 | contig 19891 bp, 14 predicted proteins | sample Lak11m_FD_114540 | JGI IMG/M metagenome (GOLD analysis project Ga0172368, IMG submission 114540) | Freshwater microbial communities from Kabuno Bay, South-Kivu, Congo - kab_022012_11m | ecosystem: Environmental > Aquatic > Freshwater > Lake | place: Democratic Republic of the Congo: South-Kivu...
GGTGCGGTGCAGAGTATTGCACAAATCGCCTTGTAGTGTCACGCAGAGCGTGAACGGGTTGACGACTCAAGGTACGTTGCGGCGAGTCGCCAGTGAAGCATCCGGCACGTGCCAACGGCGAGACACGGATGCTTCGCTGGATATTCGCCGTCCTGGGCGACTTGGGGAACACTCGCTCACGCTCTGCGTGACCAGTGGCGTGCTCACCACATGCATGATGTGCCCGCAGCGTTGCAAACCTTGAACCCCACCCAGGCTGGTTTTCAGGTTTGCGCGCTGGATGGAGTTGTGTTAGCATACGGGGCGTAAGACCCCTGCGGTGCTCGTGATGCTCCAAATGCGTTTTGAGCCAACAGAAATACGAAGGGGATTGGACATTCGATCGGAAATGCAATAGCTGCGCACGTCGTTGAAAGCGGCGCGCGTATTAGCAAAGCAGGACTGGCCGACAAGGTTCCCACCTGCGCAAGCAGGTTCAAAACTATTGAACACACGGCACAGCGGGGATTTTGCAAATAGTGGGCCATCGGACCAAAAAGGTTCGGTGGCCTCTTTGTTCTCCGGAGATTCTTCGCGGAATTCCCTTGACATGGCCCATTCCCGTGTGCTATTCTTGACAAGACCTTGTGCCCAGACGCTATCGAGCACCCCAGGAGCGGCCAAAGCATTCATGAAGCGTGATCGCATCTCAGACGGCGTTTATGTGTTTACCAGCGGGCTTTACGCTGAGGTGACTGCCACAGTGGTTTTCACCGACGAAGGCGCCATACTGGTGGACACGTTGCCTTTTCCTCAAGAGACCCGCCATATCCGGGAGTTCATCACCCAACGTCGGATGAAAACGCTCTATGTGATCAATACCCATTCACATGCTGATCACATCTACGGCACTTACCTGTTCCCCGAGGCCGAGGTGGTGGCGCATTACCGGTGCCGAAGGCTCATGGAGCGTTACGCCGAGGCCGCGCTGGCCGAGGCCAAACAACAGACGCCGCAGTTGGCCGATGTCAAGATCCGCTATCCGGAGTTGCTCTTTAACGAGGCCATGACGCTGCGAGTGGGCGGCAAAACCATCGAGCTGAACTACTCGCCCGGGCACAGCCGGGATGTCATCACGGTCCACGTCGCTGAAGACCGCCTGATGGTCGCCAGCGATACGGTGATGCCGGTGCCATACGTGGTCGGCGGCGATTTGGACGACATGATCAAGTCGCTGCAAGCCATCAAGCAGAAGAGCCTGGAGAACCTGGTGCAGGGCCACGGGGAAGTGCTGCTGCGAGGTGAGATCGAAGAGACGCTGGACGCTAACATCGAGTACTTGCGCCGGGTCGATCGCTTCGTGCGGGAGCGGATCGCACGTGGGGTACCGCGCACCGGCATCCTGGATATCACCATCGAGGATTGCGGGCTTTCACGCGTCCCTCTGGGAGGGTTGGTCCAGAAACTGCACCAGGCCAACCTGCTCACCCTGTACGATGCTTACCGTTCAGAGATGAGGGCACGACGTTCTGCGTAGTGCGTGTTCCGTGATTGTCTGCTAACCCGACACGGAACCCGCAACACGCACCACGGAACACGCACCACGGAACACGCACCACGGAACACGCACCACGGAACACGTACCACGTCTGGCATCAGAGTTGCGCGCCGTCGCTTCGTGCGTCGAACAATGCGCACTCCACGATGGCCAGCCCTTCCTCCACGGAGGCACCGTCCAGGTCGAGCATCGGCCGGAACCGGATGGAGCGCTCGCCGCATTTCAAAGCCATCAGCCCCTTTTCCAGCAGTAAGCCGCGGAAGATGTCGCGCGCGTGGCCGTTGGGCATGTCGAACGCCAGGATCATCCCGCGGCCTCGCACGTTGCTGATCAACTCTGATCCCCTGGCAAGCTCGGTCAGCCCATCCAGCAGCACCTGTCCCATCTTTCCGGCATTTTCCACCAGGTTATCCTCGGCCACGATCTCCAGGTAGCGCTGGCAGCGTACCATGTCTACCAGGCTGCCACCCCAGGTCGAGTTGATGCGGCTGGACACCCGGAAGACGTTGTCGGGTACTTCGTCCACACGAGGCCCGACGATGATGCCGCATACCTGCGCCTTCTTCCCGAACGCGATGATGTCGGGCTTTACGCCCATGTGCTCGATGGCCCACATCTTGCCGGTGGCGCCCATGCCGGTCTGCACCTCATCGACGATGAACATGAAGTCATTTTCGTCGGCCAGCCGACGTAGCTCCTGGAAGAACTCCGGCCGGAAATGGTTATCCCCCCCTTCGCCCTGGATCGGCTCGATGATCAGCGCGGCGATGTCGTCCGGGTTGCGTTGGATCGCTGCCTTGATTTGCGCGACGGCCTGTGCCTCGGCCGCGACCGTTTCCGCCAGCGTCTGTTCCGTGACAGGGAAGCGCAGCTTGGGATTGACGATGCGAGGCCAGTTGAACTTCGGGAAGTACTGGTACTTGCGCGGGTCGGCGGTGTTGGTCAGCGACAGGGTGTAGCCGCCGCGGCCGTGGAAGGCCTCGCGGAAGTGGATGATCTTGGCGCCTTTTTCCCCTTTGCCCGCGGCCAGATTCTTCCGCACTTTCCAGTCGAAGGCGGTCTTGAGCGCGTTCTCGACGGCCAGGGTGCCGCCCGTCACCAGGAAAAGGTGGGGCATATCCGCGGGCTTGGCGATGCGGGCAAACGTCTCGATGAACTCGGCCATGTAGGTGGTGTAAACGTCGGAGTTCGCCGGGTTATGCAGCGCCGCCTCGGTGATCCGCTCGACGAACCACGGCTCCCGCAGTTTCGGGTGGTTGTGGCCCACCGGCTGGCTGGCGAAGTAGGCGTAAAAGTCCAGGTATTCGCGGCCGGTCGCCGCGTCGCGCAGATACGGTCCGTGCGATCCTGCCAGATCGATGACCAGGTGCTCGCCGTCGGCCAGCATGTACTTGCCGATGGTCGCGTGCACGTCTGCGGGGCTGATCGTGACCAGAGGTCCGGGAACCGTTGCGTTGCTCATGATGATTCTCCTATGTTGGAGCCCCTACCCCGGCTCCGCTCAGAAACTGTTCGGAAAATTGTCTGCTCACCCAAAGGCTCCAAGGCACGAAGGACACGAAGCCCCTCCGATTTCTTGTGCTCTTGGTGTCTTTGTGTCTTGGTGGTGAGCTAACTTCATCTTTTACGGCTCTAGTGCGAGTGACATGACCTCCACCCGATCGCCGGGGCGCAGGGCGCGCAACATGATCGGGTTGGAGCCGGAGTGCACCGCCGCCCGGACGACATAAGCATCACCTGCGCGTGGCAGGTCGAGCGACGCGCTGCCCGGTGCAAGCGTGATGCGCAGCGTCACCTGATCGGCTGATGAAGCTCGCACGATCACGGACGCGGCGCCGGTGAAACTCCGGGTTTGACGCTTCAGGTCGAAGGACCCCCAGTTGGCGTCCAGGATCAGGTACGGCGCCGTAAGCGCGTCCGAGGGCACCTCGAAAACGGTCAGGCGATCATCTTGATATACGGGCGCTTGCTGGCCAAAGATCTGTGCCGCCGCGGCGGTCGTGATCGACCGAGTGTTGTGCTTCGGGTTGTCAGGATTCTCGGGCATCTGGTAGCGGTCCAGCACGACCCAGCGCACGCCCAGATCGTTCAATGTCTGCTTCCCCTGGCTGGCCAGATCGAAGGCGATGATGTCCGGGCCCAGGTGACGGAAAGGCTGGAATACCGGCGCTCGCTCCACCAGTGTGCGCGGATCCTCCCGGCTGATGTAGCCCGCGACCAGCGGTTTTCCATGTGTCGTCTGGTCGAGCAGGTAGTTCGGCCGATCCCAGTCCATCGGCAGGATCAGCACACTGCCGGGGCGGGGGTCGGCTGCCAGCGTTTTGTACCAGGCCGGTGTGTCCGGAGGGCTCATAGGGTACGGTACAGGCAGAAACTCAAAGACGATCAGCCCCAGCGCCGCGATCGCTGCCACACGACCGGCTCGTCCGCGACGGACCAGCCAGTTCAGCCCCAGCGCCGCCAGGATGGCCAGCGCCAGCATCACCATCGCGTCGAACCTGCTGACCGACCGGCTGATATTCATAAACGGCACGATGCGCACGAGCCGGGCATACGGCAGCGGGATCTCACGCCCATCGGGCAACAAAGCCGTGCGTCCGGCGATGTGCAATACCGGGCCGAGGGAGAGGAGAAAGAAGAAGATGAGTGTCAGGAGCCAGAGGCCGATCCCTCCCCCCCACCGCGCCGACCGCCAGGCGCCTGTCTTTGTTCCCGGAGCGGTTCGGCGCAGGGTCGCGAAGGTCCCCAACAAGGCCAATGCCAACACGGTGAATCCGGCGAACACTTGATACTCCGAGACCGTCGCCGTGAATACCTTGGCCTCAGCCGCTGCCCAGTCGCCCCACAGCGGGTGGAACTGCTGCGGGGTGAAGAACGCCAGCAGGTCGGCGGAATACAGGCGGCTCTCTTGCGGATTCGGGACCATGAAATTGTATTGTCGTGCCTCGCGCACCATGGGCACCAGCAGCGGGCTGATCGCGACGGCCCAGACGAGACAGATACCAGCGACGGTGATGGCGAGACGACCCATGTGAGCCGGTATATGGGAGAATGGAGGGACAGGGGAGGAGGCGTTTCTCCTCGCTTTGCCCCCGCGCCAGAGCATGACACAGACGACCCAGACGAAGACCACAGCCGTGAAGAGCAGGCAATACAACAGATAGTACCAGTCGGAAAATGTCACGAGCACCAGGAAAAAGGCGGCGATTACCCCGTTGCGCAAGACGGAGCGTGGAGCGCGGAGCGTGCAGCGTGGAGCGCCGGAGGCCGGAGACTTCCCGCTCGCAGCTTCCAGCCCGCTGTCTGCCGTCTTCAGCAGATACAGCGCGTAGAACGGCAGCCATTCCAGGGTGATGAGCTGCATGTGGCCCAGCAGGTGCGCAATGTGGTATGGCGAGAAGGTGAAGATGATGCCCGCGCCGAAAGCAGCCAGGCGGCTCGATCCCGGCCCCAGCACGTAGCGTGCCAGCAAGAAGGCGCCCAGTCCGCCAATGACGAAACTGAAGATCACCGCCGAGTTGTACGCGGGGAACAGGCCGAGCGCAAGCTGCACAGGGAGGAACGTAAAACCGTTGAACGCGTTGAGCGTGTGGAAGAGCAGACTGACGCCGGTGGGATAATAGAGCATGTCGGTGAACCAGGGGCCGGTATGTTCCACCAGGAGCGCCTGTTTCACCCACCAGAGGTTCCAGAAATTCTGCCAGCCGTCAAAGCCGTCGCCGGGGATAGCCTGGCCGAACTGCTTCACCAGGGGGTAAGTCAATCCCAGGGTCAGCAGCAGGTAGCCTGCCAGGGCCAGCAACGCATGAAGCCGGCTCTGACGTCGCACGGCGGCAGGGCTTGCCACGGCTTATCCTCCTGAATCGGCGGCTCGCAGGGTTCGGGCCAGGGCATCCTCGCCCGCGGCCAGCAACTCGGCCGCGCGAGCGGTTGCGGCCTCACGGAACGCCGCGTTCCGCAGGGTGTTCAGGTTGATGCGGACGTTCCGCACCGCGCCGCGCAGCCCTGCGTGGGCCAGGAAAGCTCCCACCACGGCATCGCTGCCGGCGTTGCGGTTGCCGTGGGCCGCGGCCTGCACCGCCAGCTCCAGGACTTCGAGGCAGGCCGCGGCAGTGTCCAGCGGAACCTGCGTGGCCGTCTTCAGCGCAGCCTCGATCGCAGCGGCGCGCTCGGATTTCTGCGCCTCGGTCTGCCGCGGGAGCCGGTAGGCTGCGGTGACCTGGTTGTACGCGTCGGCATCGGCATCCACCAGCCTGAGAAGCCGGGTCTTCAGGCTCTCAGCACAGGTGCGCAGCCTCGTCATCTCGTCGTGGTACGCGGCGTACCGTTCCCTGCCGACGGTGAGCCCGGCGACCATCGCAGCCAGCGCACTTCCCAGCGCGCCTGCCAGCGCCGAGACGGACCCGCCGCCCGGCGCCGGTTGATCGCTGGACAGCACGTCGGCAAACTGCGCGATGGTCAGGTCGATCAGGCGAGGCGCGCCAGGTTGTGCATCCATAGATCCTCTCATAATTCGCTCGCCGTTCGGGCGACGATCTGCGCGGCCGCATCCGGTTGCAGAGAACACAAAGAGCGCAGAGACTTCAGACAGGCATCTGATTCGCGCGCTCTGCGCTCTTTGCGTTGACGGCGCCCTACCGTCGAAAAGCCGGTGCCACTGCTCAGCTATAAGGCGAGATGCTCGCTGCTTCCAGGGTGCTGCGAACTGCCGCTCTGCTTCGGCTCCCGAAAATCATGATCGTGGCCATTATACGTCGCTGCTGCGGAACGTGCAAAGACAATCGACCTTGCCCGCAGGTCTCTCTAACGCCGCACTAACAGAATAGAAGCGCGCTTCTAACGCGGCTATGGTAGAAGACAGATATCGTCAGATGGGCCGGTGAATTTCCCGCCCGGCACGAACGGCGGTAGAATGGCTTGTAAGGTTTTGACTGTAGGCAGGAGGTAACGTCCGTGTACCGAGAAAATCTTCGTGACCTTCGGTGGAGTTTGGTGGGTGAGGCCGTTTGGCGTCCGCCCACCGACGTTTATGAGACGGACGACACTGTCGTCGCGGTTGTTGAGATTGCCGGCCTGAATGAAGGCGATTACGCCATCGTGTTGGAAGGCCGTGTCCTGGATATCAGCGGGGAGCGGCGCGATCCGGCCGAAAAGCTGGCCTATCACCAGATGGAAATCTGGCACGGCAAGTTCCGCACCCGGGTTCACCTGCCCTGGACGTTGGAATCGACCGGCCAGCAAGCCATTTACGAGGACGGCTTCCTGAAGGTGATCCTGCCCAAGGCGCAGGCCCATCGCGTGCCGGTGCAAACGCCTGAAGATGGCGGACGATAGTAACGGATTGATCGTTGGTTGAAAGAGAAAAAGGATGTATGGGCTATGACAGGCACTGAACAGAACGAATTTACCATCCCGGCCGAACTGCCGATTCTGCCGTTACGCGGGGTGGTCGTTTATCCCATGATGTGGCTGCCCCTGACCATCGGGCAAGAGCGTTCCATCCGCCTGGTCGATGACGCCCTGGTGGAATCGTCGGATCAGCGTATCATCGGCCTGTTTACCTCGCGGGATGCTGACGTGGATGAGCCGACGCCGGACCAGGTATACGAGATCGGCACCGCGGCCATCGTCCATCGCATGTTGCGCACCCCCGATGGCACCGTGCGGCTGATCGTCCAGGGGATCGAGCGCATCCGCACCAGGCGTTATCTCCAGGAGCAGCCGTATCTGCGTGCGGAGGTCGAGGTTATCCCCGATTACGAGGAGCAGTCGCTGGAGCAAGAGGCGCTGGCGCGCACGACGCTCGAGCTCTTCCGTCGGCTGGTGGCGCTGGTCCCGCACATGCCCGAGGAGCTGGAGACTGCGGCGATCAACGCGTCGAGCGCACTCCAGTTGGCCTACCTGGTGGCGGCAAGCACCCGGATGGAACCGACGAAGGCGCAAGAGATCCTGGAGACGAATCCCGTATCGCAGAAACTTGCCAAAATCAACGTGCTGCTTTCCAAGGAACTCGAGGTGCTCGAACTGGGCCGCAAGATCCAATCGCAGGCCCAAGACGAGATGAGCAAGATGCAGCGCGACTACTTCCTGCGCGAGCAGCTCAAGGCGATCCAGAAGGAACTGGGCGAGGGAGACGAGCAGGAAGCGGAGATCCAGGAGTTCGAGAAGCGCATCGCGGCCTCGGGTATGCCGGAGGAAGCGGAAAAGGAAGCCAAGCGCGAGTTGGATCGCATGCGCAAGATGCCGACGCAGGCCGCCGAATACTCGGTCATCAAGACATACCTGGACTGGATGGTCAGCCTGCCGTGGAAAATCGGTACCGAGGACAACCTGGACATCGCGCACGCCCGCCAGGTGCTGGAAGAGGATCATTACGGGCTGGAAGATATCAAAGACCGCATCCTGGAATTCCTGGCCGTGCGCAAGCTGCGGTTGGAGCGCAAGGCCGAAGCCGCTGCGTCCGGCGAGGAGGAACCCGGCCCCATCGATCACATCCGTCGTGAGCGCGAGGGCGTGATCCTGTGCTTCGTCGGCCCGCCCGGCACCGGCAAGACCTCGTTAGGCCAGTCTATCGCGCGGGCGATGGGGCGCAAGTTCATCCGCCTGGCGTTGGGCGGCATCCACGACGAGGCGGAGATTCGAGGCTTCCGGCGTACCTACATCGGCTCGATGCCCGGCCGCATCGTCCAGAGCATCCGGCGGGCGGAGAGCCGCAACCCGGTGTTCATGCTGGATGAGGTGGACAAGCTGGGCCGTGACTTCCGCGGTGATCCGTCCTCGGCACTGCTGGAGGTGCTCGATCCCGAGCAGAATGCGGAGTTTCGCGATCACTACCTGGACGTGCCGTTTGATCTGAGCCAGGTGTTCTTCATCACCACGGCGAACTGGTTGGACACCATCCCTCAGCCATTGCTCGACCGCATGGAGGTAATCCAGCTCAGCTCCTACACCGAGGAGGAGAAAGTCAAGATCGCCCAGGGTTACCTGGTGCCCCGGCAGATTCGGGAGAACGGATTGCGTTTCGACGAGGTGAAGTTCGAGGAAACCGCGTTGCGTCGTATCGCCCGTGAATACACTCGCGAGGCAGGGGTTCGCAGCATGGAGCGCCAGATCGGCGCGGTCTGCCGCAAGGTGGCGACCAAAGTGGCGGAGAAGGGAGACGGCCAAACGCCCGTGGCCATCACGTCGGACAACGTGCTCGATTACCTGGGCCGGCCTAAGTTCCTGCCCGAGGTGGCCGACCGGGTGGAGGTTCCGGGCGTGGCAACGGGCCTGGCGTGGACGCCTGTCGGTGGGGATGTCTTGTTCCTTGAAGCGACGCGCATGCCCGGCGGCAAAGGGTTTACCCTCACCGGCCAGTTGGGCGACGTGATGAAGGAATCGGCGCAGGCGGCCCTGAGCTGGGTGCGCAGCAAGGCGAAGGAATACGACATCCCGGAGGATTTCTTCGCCAACAGCGACATCCACCTGCACATCCCATCGGGCGCGACCCCGAAGGACGGTCCCAGCGCGGGCGTCACGATGGCCACGGCGCTGGTCAGCCTGTTAACGGGCCGGCCGGTGCGCAAGGATGTCGGCATGACCGGCGAGATCACCCTGCGCGGCCAGGTGCTGCCCATCGGCGGCCTCAAGGAGAAGGTGTTGGCGGCCAACCGTTTCGGCCTGACCACCATCATTATGCCCAAGCGCAACGAAGGCGACCTGGAGGATGTGCCGGAGGTCGTGCGATCGAAGATGAAGTTCATCCTGGCCGAGCGCGTGGAGGACGTGGTGGATGCAGCGCTGACGCCCACGCTCCTGGAGGCGGATAACGGCAAGGAGCCTCAGCCTGAGGAAGCGCTGCCGGCGGCTGTCTGAAGCCGGAAAAGGAACCGCACATGAAACGTCTCAGCATCGATTTGCCACGAGATCGGATCGCGGAGTTCTGTCGGCGTTGGAAGGTCGATGAGTTTGCCTTGTTCGGCTCGATCCTGCGCGAGAGCTTTCGTCCCGATAGTGACATCGATGTGTTGGTGACGTTTGCTCCCGATGCCGACTGGAGCCTGCTCGATCACGTCCAGATGGAGTATGAGTTGGAGCTCGTGCTGAGTCGGAAGGTGGACTTAGTCAGCCGGCGTGCAATCGAACACAGCTCGAACCCTATCCGCCGTCAGGCGATCCTCGAGAGCGCGGAGACATTCTATGTCGCGTGATGATGCCACGCTCTTGGACATGATGAAGGCTGCACAACTGGTGGTCGAGTTCAGGCGCGACACGAATGAAACGTCTTTCCTCGGTGATGCCAAGACTCAGTCGGCCATTTTGCACCAGTTGATGGTCTTGGGTGAAGCGGTCAAGCGGCTTTCCTCGGAGTTCCGAGCGCGTTTCCCCGAAGTGCCGTGGTCGCTGATAGCTGGCATGCCTGACAACCTGATCCACGAGTATGATGCTGTGGACCTGGACGAGGTCTGGAGGACCGCTGATCGTGATGTGCCGCGTTTGCTCAGGCAGCTTGAGCGGATCTTGTCGGACACGAAGGGAAGCGGGAATCCGTACTAATTTGAGTATTGGGCAGAACGCCGGAGATCTTGGAATGGATCTCCGGCGTTTTTATTGCGAGCGGGTCAGCTTGCGCACATTTAGCGCGCAAGCTGTCAGCTTGACAAAACGCCAAAAGTAAACATAATTGGGCATAGTAGGACTGTACCGGTTGGGCAACGATTGGGCTCGGTCTGGCTCCCGCCAAGGGGTGCTTTATACAGACCGGGCCGAACTTTAACAGGCCCAACGTTCAAGAAAGGAGTGAATTGACTTCACTGTGTCGGACAAAAAAAGAATAAGAAGGAGCTTTCGGGAGCCCGAGGGCAATTGGCGGCGGGTGGATCTTCATTTGCACACCCCCGCATCGGCGGACTGGCTGGAGCCAGGCGTCACCTACCTCGAATGGTTGCAGAAAGCGGAGTCTCGGGGCCTCGACATTGTGGCGATCACCGATCACAACACTGTTGAGGGGATCGCCAAGTTGCGAGCCGAAATTGAGCGGCTCACCTGGTTGGAGGCCAACGAGCGATTGCGACCGCAGGAACGGCGGGATTTGGATGAATACCGCCGCCTGGGTGACAAAATCCTGGTGCTGCCGGGTTTTGAGTTCACCGCGACGTTCGGGTTTCACATCCTCGGCGTTTTCCCGCCCGAGACCCCACTCCGCAAGCTGGAATTGCTCCTGCTGCGCCTGAATGTGCCCGTCGATGAGCTTACGGCAGGCAGCACGGAAGTCGGCGCGAGCACGGATGTGCTTACTGCCTACCGCCTCATCCACGAGGCCGGTGGTATCGTGATCGCCGCGCACGCCAACAGCACGCACGGCGTGGCCTTGCAAGGACTCAGCTTCGGCGGTCAGACCAAGATCGCCTTCACCCAGGATCCCCACCTTCACGCGTTGGAAGTCACTGACCTGGAGAATACCTCGCGCCGGGCGACGGCCCGGTTCTTCGACGGTTCCAAGCCCGAGTATTCCCGTCGGATGCACTGCATCCAGGGCTCCGATGCTCATCGGCTGATGCGCGATCCCAAAGACAAGAATCGCACCGGCATCGGTGATCGCGTGACGGATGTGCTGCTCGCTGAGGTGTCCTTTGAGGCGCTGAGATCCGTGTTCGAAGGGGACGATTTCACGCGCACCCGCCCCTATCGCCCCCCGGCCGAGATGCCGTTCGATCACGTCGAGGCAGCGCGCGAGCAGGGCAACACCATCGTCCAGGCGTTCCACGAGACCATGACGCGTGATGGCGGGCGGCTGCACAAGGTGCTATGCGATGTAGTCGCGTTCGCCAACACGAGCGGCGGCACGGTCTACATCGGCGTCAGCGCGGCGCGCAAAGGCGCGGCGCGCGGGGTCGAGAACCCGGAAGGTGCCGTCGCATTCCTTAAGAAGGAGCTGGAGCGTAACATCACGCCGCCGCTCGATGCGCGAGTGGATGTGGTGATGAGCCTGGGTGTGCCGATCGTGCGGGTGACGGTGCCCAACGGGCAGGCCAAGCCCTATGCCTTGAATCAGACGCGCATCTACGTTCGGCAGGAAGGTGAGACGAACGAGGCCGTGCGTGACGAGATGGTGCAGCTCGTCCTGGCCAGACACCCGGTTGCTCCTGTCGAGGTGCCGCAGCCCGCGGCGCCTGCAGTCGCGCCCGTTGTAGAGCCGGTCCAGCTACCGGTCGCCATTCCAACGGTGGCGGTTTTGCCGGAGCCGGTCGCTCTGCCGGCGGAGGTGCCTTCGGAGAGCTTGCCCTTGCCTGCCATCGGTGTCGAGATTGTCTCCGCGGAGGAGCGCAAAGGCGCCCGCTATTACACGATTCGCGATCTGCGCAACGGCAACACGGTTCAGAACGTGACCATGGCGTCGGCCCGCAAGTTGTGGAGCTACGCCATCACCCAGTATCTCACGAATCCGGCCGACCCGGCCCAGGTCACCTGGCACGGTGACTTCGGCTTGTGGCAGGCGGCGCGGCGGGCGAAGAAGATGCGGTATGACCTGGCTCTGCGCCAACCTGACGCGCCTGGCGGCATGCGCATCTTCTACGGTGTCACCGCTGACGGCATGACCGGCCCTTGGGCGCAGTTCCTTCGCGCTGAGGATAAACCCAATGGTGAAGCGGCGCCCGAAGTTGAGGCCGCGGTCGAACCCGCGGTCGAGATCGAGGCCCAAATCCCGGTGGCGCCTGAGATAGAGGTTGTCGCCGAGCCGGCCGTTTCCGAAGGGATGGTAGCCGAGGCCGCGGACGAAGTCGAGGTGAAACCCGGCGCGGAGGCTAAACCCAAGCGGCGTTCTCGGCGTCGAAAACCGAGGGCGGAGGCCGAAGTTGGACCGGAGGCCGTGGTCGAAGCCGAGGCTGCAATCGAAGCTCCGGCCGAGATCCGTGTCGAGGCTGTGCCGGAGGTTATGGTGGAAGCCGAAGCAGAACCGGAGGCCGCGGTCGAGGCCGAGGCTGAGCTGGAGGCTGTGGTCGAAGTCTTGGCCGCAATCGAAGCTCCGGCCGAGATCCGGGCTGAAGCCGAGCCGGAGGTTGTGGTTGAGGCTCCCGTGGAGATCCCGGCGGCCGAGGTAGCGGAAACCAAGCCGAAGGCACGATCCCGCAGGCGAAAGGTCGCGGCCGCTGTCGAGCCTGACGCCGCGACAGCGGATAACGTCGAGCCGGTAGCCGTGACGTCGCCTGATGGCGCGGCGGCTGAAGGTCAACCGGAGGCGCCGGCCAAGCCGAAAGCCCGATCACGTTCCCGAAAACCCAAGGCGCAGCCCGAGATTGAAACGCCGGTTGAGCGGATAGCGGCGTAAATCCGGCGAGCCACTATGGAGGCACCCGCACGCTCAAAACGTGCGGGCGCCTCGCGTTTCACAGGGATCGGTTTGCGGCGTTCCGATGCCAGGCCGGGAATGGCCCGGGATAGGGCGTCACTCGACCGCGATGCGCGCCCGGCGTCGGGCCAGCAACGTTCGCATGCGGGCGTGCCGTGTCCGGGTGACAGGGTAAAACCACGCGATGGCCATCGCACCGAGGAGCATCACCGTGCCGACGGGACCTGTGAGCACCCGGATCGCGGCCAGGGCGTTGGCAGGTTGGTTGAATTGTAACGCGCCCGGCGTCGGACCTTGATAGCCGAACCACCCCAGGAGTTGCAGCGCAAAGAAGCTCGCCAGCGCGCCGGTCAGCTTGCGGGTGAAGTTCTTGGCGCCGTAATAGACCCCCTCGTGACGGCGTCCGGTGCGCAACTCATCCCATTCCACTACGTCCGGGAAAATGGCGTCAGGCAACACGTGTGCTGTCGATGCGCTGACGCCAGAAAGCACCGTCAGGGCAAGTACCAGCCCGATCGCTCCCGGCTGTACCAGCAAGGTGGCAAGCTGCACCACACCCCACAGCGCCATCCCGATGATGTAGGCCAGCCGTTTGTCGAACCGCCGCGCCATCCACGTCCAGAACGGCAGGAAGAAGATCGCGATGATAAACAGGATGCCGAGCACCGCCGATTGCAGCGCGACTTTCATGCCGAACAGATTCGCCTTCGCCAGCAGATTGCCACTGGCTACCCAGTAAGTCAGGAAGAAGGGCAGCATCATCGAGATCAGGTCGAAGGTGATCCAGTTCAGCATGTTCAATGCCGTGGCAAAGCGGAAAGGCACGTTGCCCCACGCCAGCCGCACCGTCTCGCGCAGCGAAACCTCCTCCGGCTTCGATGCGATGACGCCCTTGGGCTCGCGCAGGAACGCGAACATGAGCAGGAACGGCAAGGCCGCCAGGCCGCCAAAAAGCGCCGCAATGAGGATGTATGCCTGTTGCTGCGAGAAGCCGCCCTCCAGCATCCCTTGCAGGATCATCGGCGCGCCGGCCGCGGTGAGCAGGGAAGCGATCAGGTTGAAGAACATGCGGAAGCTCGTCAGCGAGGTCCGTTCATCGTAATCGGGGGTCAACTCGGGCGTGAGCGAGAGGAAGGGGACAACAACCAGCGTCTGCATCGTGTCGCTCAGCATCAACGCGGCCGTGCAGGTGATCGCCAGTGCGATCTGGCTGGTCCACGGCGGCGCCCACCATAGCAACACGAAACAAAGGCCGAAGGGGATGGAAAAGTAGAGGAAAAACGGTCGCCGTCGCCCCCATCTGCTGCGCACCCGGTCGCTGACGAACCCGACCAACGGATCATTGACCGCATCCCAGATCACGCCAACGAGCGTGACGACTGAAGCCAGGCGCGGATCCAGCCCCACCACGTCGGTGAGAAAGATCGCGTAAAAGATCAGGCGCAGCGTGTTATAGCTGGCCATTCCCCAGTCGCCTGTGCCGTAAAGCAGTTTCACGCCCAGGGCAAGACGCTCGCGCACGCTCCCAGAGCTTTTGGTTGTCATGGCGCTACACCTCGTGACGGACGATGGACGATGGCTGATGGCCGATGGCTGATAGCTGATGGCTTATAGCTGATGGCTTATAGCTTATAGCTGATGGCCGATGGCCGATGGCCGATGGCCGATGGCTGATGGCTGATGGCTGATGGCTGATAGCTTATAGCTGATGGCCGATGGCTGATGGCCGATGGCCGATAGCCGATAGCCGATAGCCGATGGCTGATGGCCGATAGCCAGTCTGCCATCTGCTATTCGCTATTCGCCATCTGCTATTCGCCATCTGCTATCCGCCATCTGCTATGGTCTTGTCAACCCATCCAGCACATCTAACACGATCTGATCGACGTTGTCGCGGTTAGGTATGGCGGCCATCAATCCGTACATCGGCGCGGAGCGGCCCGAACCGCTAACGGTTTGGCCCGCGCCCCGGCCGGCGGAGGCCGTCAGCCGGCTGACCCACCGCTCGGGTAACCGGCGCAGGAGCGCGCTCGCCGCGGCAAGGGCCGCACGCTCCACCCGGCGGCCCAAGGCGGGTCGCTGCACCTTCGCTGCCGCGGCTGCCAGGTCGGCAAGGAAGGCGTCGGCGGTGGAAGCGTGCGCGTACGTGATGGTGAGATGCAGGCTAGGCGGAAACTGCTGCCGGTCGAGGTGCCAGCCGAGCGGCGTCAGCTCGTCGGCCACCTCATACACGTCGGCTCCGTCGGACCCAATCGCCATGACACACATGTCCGGGTTGCCCAACACCCGGATGCCGGGGATGGCGTTGATGCCGTCGCGCAGCTTCGTTGCGGTCTGCATCATCGTCTCGACGATCCGCAGGTAGCCTTCTTCGCCCAGGAAGTTGATGACCGCCCAGGCCGCGGCGATGGCCCCGCCCGGCCGCGTGCCTGCCAGCGCGGGAGATGCATAAATGCCGCCCGGCCAGCCGGTAGATACGAAGAACTGGTGGCGGCGCAGCTCACGGCCGCGGTAAAGCACCACGGAAGCACCTTTGGCCGCGTACCCGTACTTGTGCAGATCGGCTGACATCGACGTGACGCCGGGCACCGAGAAGTCGAACGCGGGGACCGGATAGCCCAGCTTGCGGGCGAACGGCAGCACGAATCCGCCGACGCACGCATCCACGTGACAGAGCAGGCCGTGCCCGGCTGCCAGCGCAGCCAGCTCCGGGATCGGGTCCACGACGCCATGCGGATAGGATGGCGCAGACCCGACCAGGAGGATCGTCCGGGGCGTGATCGCCGCGGCCATCGCATCCACATCGGCGCGGAAGTCGGCACGCACCGGCACATACACCGCTTTGACGCCGAAGTAGTGGCTGGCTTTGTCGAACGCCGGGTGCGCAGTAATCGGCAGCACCATTTCGGGCGAGGTGTTGGATGAATCCTTCGCGCGTGCCCAATCTCGCGCGGTCTTCACCGCCGCAAGGATGCTATCGGTGCCGCCGGCGGTCATGTTGCCGCACACCTCGACGTCGCCGCCCAACAGCGACGCGGTCATGCCCACCACCTCGGTCTCGAACTTGCGCAGGCTGGGGAACGCGGTTGGGTTGAGGCCGTTCTCCGAGAAGAACATGGTGTAGGCCTCTTTCAGCAGGTCGAGGATCTCATCTCCCGCGAAATAAACCATGCTGAACGCCTTGCCGTCACGCCAGCGCGCGTCCTGCTCGCGTGCGGCTTCCATCGCGGCCAGGATATCGGTTTTGGGCTTGCCGGCACGGGGAAAAGGCACGATCGCAGGTCGGGCAGCATCGGTCATGGCTCACAGATCCTTCTGTGCAGATGAGTGGCGGGTCGAAAGCTCAATGCGCGGCCTCGCCCCGAATGTAAGGTCGAATGTGGCGATGCCGAAGCCCGGCGCGAGAAGCTACGCCAGGCGTGGCAACACGTAGAAAATGAAAAACACGACGAGCGCGAACAGAAGGACATCCACCTGAAGCGCGCGATCCTTCAGCACCACCACATCCGGCGGATCGGTCTCCCCCTTGACGTGGATCAAGTAGAGGTAGCGGAAGAGGCCGTACAACACGAAGGGGACGGTCAGCATCATGCTGTGATTCAGCGGCAAGTTGGGTGCCGAGAAGGTGTAGAGGGCATAGGCCATCACCGTGCTGGCGCTGACCAGGGCCAGCATCTCATCCAGGAAACGCAGGTTGTACTCTTCCAGGATGCGGCGCGTGTCGCCGGTGTTGCCTGTGAGCAGTACGATCTCCTGGCGGCGCTTGCCGATGGCCAGGAAGAGCGCCAGCAGCGTCATGCAAACGTAGATCCATGGCGAGAATCGTACCGCGTCGATCACGGCCACGCCCGCGGCCACCCGCATCACGAAGCCGGCGGCAATCGTCATCACATCCACGATGACGATGTTTTTGAGCCAGAAAGAATAGGCAACCATCAGCCCCAGATAGCCGTAGAGGATCTGCGTCAGCTCGCCGTCGAGCCAGAGAGCGATAGGGAGCGTGCCTAACACAATGACGCCGGCCCCAATCATGGCGAAGCGCGAGCTCAACGCGCCGGAGGCCAGCGGCCGATTACGCTTGGTGGGATGGAGCCGGTCTTTCGGCATATCCACCAGGTCGTTGATGATGTATACAACCCCGGAGATGAGGCAGAAAAGAACGAAGGTCATCAACGTGCGCAACAACGGCACCGGGGCGAACAGCTTGACGTCGAACACCAGCGCCGCCCAGACGAAGATGTTCTTCGTCCACTGTTTTGGGCGCATGGTTTTCACCAACAGCCTGAGCTGGGCCACCGTCTCCGCTGAGCCTTTCTTGACCTGTGTGACTTCGTTCATGACGGATACTGCTCCTCCGGCAACGATGATACCTTAGGGAACGACCTTCGTCAATTTTGTGTTTCTACCGATGAAGAAAGCCATACCACAAACTCTGGAGAGTTTCTCATAGTGCCAGTTATCGCGTGATCGTTTGCCGCGGCATCCCCGTTCGGCTATAATCACGTGCGATGGTGAACAAATCTCGGAAGGTTCGGCTCGATGAGTTGGTGCTGGCACGCGGCCTGGTCGAGAGCCGTTCTCAAGCGCAACGCTTGATCCTGGCCGGGCAGGTGTGGATCGGCGATACCGTGGCCGATAAGCCCGGCCAACTCGTCGCCGATGACGCGCGCATCCGGGCGGAGCAAGGGTTGCCGTACGTCAGCCGTGGTGGACTGAAGCTGGCGGCCGCCCTGGATGCGTTCGGCATTAATCCGGCCGGTTGGGTCTGCGCCGACATCGGCGCGTCTACAGGCGGGTTCACCGACTGTTTGCTCCAGCGCGGCGCGGCGCGGGTCTATGCTGTGGATGTGGGCTATGGGCAACTGGCCTGGTCGCTGCGGCAGGATCCCCGGGTGGTTGCGATGGAGCGAGTCAACATCCGCTATCTGGATGCGCTGCCCGAACCGGCGAGCCTGGTGACGGTGGACGTGTCATTTATCGGTTTGAGCCTGGTGCTGCCGAATGTCGCGAAACTCCTTGCCTCCTCACCTATCGTTCATTGTCCATCGTCTATCGTTCATTGTCCATCGTCTATCGTCAGTCAAGTCATCACGCTGATCAAGCCGCAGTTCGAGGTAGGCAAGGGCCTGGTGGGCAAGGGCGGTGTCGTGCGGGAATCGGCGCTACATCGGGTGGTCATTGAGAAGGTGCTGGCCGCAGCGCCCGTCAGCGAGCTGGCGCCGGCCGGCCTGATCCGCTCGCCCATCACCGGACCGGCCGGCAACGTCGAATTCCTGGCATGGTTCAAGCTTCGCGGTCAAATGCCCTCGGCTCAGGAAGTGACTGCCTGGTTGGACAGGTGTCTGTCACCCGATCAGGAGACTGGCGGCTAGAAGGCCGCGAAGAGTGGGTTTCTCTCGATCTGCTGGAGTTTCCATAGAGGTGTCCATGTTCCATATTTCCGCCTCTCGCCGTAACCGGCTGATCCTTGTCTTGGCCCTGGTGCTCTTTGTGGCGACCGTGCTGTGGGTGGCGCGCGATGCGCTGGCGCCTTACATCGCCGCGTTCGCACTGGCTTACCTGATGCTGCCTGCCGTCAACCGGATCGAGAATCTGCTCAAGATGCTGTTCCAACACCTGTTCCGGCGGCGAGACGGCGCGCCGCGCGCAGCCCGGATTATCGCCATCCTGCTGGTTTATCTGCTGACCGCCGGGCTGATAGTGCTGTTCTTCTACCTGGTCGTGCCTGTGATCGTGCAGCAGTTCGAGGTGCTATGGAACAGCCGCTTCCAGCTCGCCGAACAGGGGCAGGCGCTGGTGGAAAGCGTTGTCCTGTGGTATCAGCGCAGCGTGCCGGCAAACCTCCAGGCGCAGCTCGCCAGCCTGATTCAGCAAGCCGCCGGCACAGTCGCCAGGGGGCTACAATCGGGCCTGACCCGCACGTTGAGCTTTGTCACGAACACATTTGGCTTTATCCTGGGGCTGGTGGTCATCCCCTTCTTCCTGTTCTACATCCTCTACGACCAGGCGAAAGCGATGCGCGGGGCGCTGAATCTGATCCCGCCGCGATTCAGGACCGATGCGATCAACCTGGTCCGCATCGTGGATGACATCCTGGGCGCCTACCTCCGCGGCCAGTTGCTTCTGTGCGTATTCATCGGGGTTATGGCGACCGTCGGATTGACACTGCTTGGTGTGCGCTTCCCTGCGGTATTGGGGCTGGCGGCCGGCGTGTTCGAGATTCTGCCGTTCATCGGGCCTATCCTCGGCCTGGTGCCCGCGGTGATCGTCGCTGTGATCCAGGCGCCCTTGCTGGGACTGTGGACGGTGCTGCTATTCCTGGGGATTCAGCAAATGGAAAACCTGTTCCTGGTGCCGCGTATCTCGGGCAGAGCAGTGAAACTGCATCCGGCCGTGATCATGGTCGTCCTGGTGCTGGGCAACCAGATTGCTGGCTTTTGGGGCCTGGTGCTCGCGGTGCCGGTGACGGCGATCATCCGCGATGTGTTCAAATACCTATATCTCCGTTGCCAGGACGAGCCGCTCTCGCCCCGGATGGCCATGGAATGGGTGGGCAGGACGCAGGTGCAGGCGCCGGAAGAATCCTGAGATCGTTCGAAAGGGGTGAGGGATTAGGTATTGGGTATTGGGCCGGATATGATGAAACATTCATGTTGCGGCGCCCACTGGTTCATCCTATGTTCATTCGATGTGTATATACTGGCTCTGAGGATTACGTGCCAGGCACGTGCGAAGTGCCTGGCACGTGCGGTGTCAAATTGCCTGGATCGGCCAATTTGACAACGCGCTGAAACCGGGGTAAAAGTATCGTAACATGTAGCCTGCACGATGCAGGACGGACTCCCGTTGGCTGACCTCCCCCACAGCCCAGGAGCGGCGCACGAACGGTTGCATCCCGTCACGGCAGCGCGTGATCGGAGCCGATGTTCCGCCACGCGCCGTCACCATGCGCAGTACGACAAGGAGGTCGCCATGTCACCCCACCCGCTCTCGTCTATTCACGTCACCCACACGTCGCTGAC
>Ga0172368_10003260_pt1 | contig 19880 bp, 18 predicted proteins | sample Lak11m_FD_114540 | JGI IMG/M metagenome (GOLD analysis project Ga0172368, IMG submission 114540) | Freshwater microbial communities from Kabuno Bay, South-Kivu, Congo - kab_022012_11m | ecosystem: Environmental > Aquatic > Freshwater > Lake | place: Democratic Republic of the Congo: South-Kivu...
GCTGGCCGCCGCTTCCGCCATGGCGCATGATCTCTATGTCGGCGTCATTCGTGAGGAGCATGCCACACAAGAAGAGCAGGTCAAGGCAGCGCGTATCGCCACCATACTGGTCGGTGCCATGGCTATCGTCATTGGCATCTCGGCCAAAGGGCAGAACGTCGCCCACCTGGTGGCACTGGCTTTCGCCGTGGCTTCCTCGGCCAACTTCCCCTGCGTACTGATGACCCTGTTCTGGAAGCGCTGCAACACCGGCGGCATCGTGCTGGGCATGATCGTTGGCACGTTAACCGCGATCGGCCTGGTGATGGTTTCGCCCAACCTGACCTACCCGGTGATCGTGAAGGCCGCACAGGAAAAAATCATCAAGGCATCCGATGAAGAACTGGTCAAGCTGAAATCTGACCTGGCGGCTGCTGCGGCCCCCGCCCCAGCCCTCGATCGAGCTGCTGTGGAAAAGATCAAGGGCGAAATTGCCAAGGCGGAAAAAACCAAGAAAGGTGCGCAGGACAAGATCGCCTCGTTTGGTAGTGACACAACCAGCATCATGGGTCTCGAGAAGCCTTGGTTTGAGCTGAAGAATCCCGGCCTGTACTCAATTCCGCTGGGCTTCCTCGCAGTTGTCGTCGGCTCGCTGCTATATCGTGACAAGCGCGCTGAAGACATGTGGGATGAGCTGTACGTGCGTCAGAACACCGGCATTCTCGCTGCCAAGGCGACGGCGCACTGATCGCAAGCGTATTATCCGAATTGCATAGTCATTTTTCGGCAGGGATTTCCCCGGGTTTCCCAAGCTTGATAAGTACTTGTAAGGCTCATGTCAGTAAACCAAGGCAAAAAGGCATTGCATGGGCGGTATTCTGGATCCGCTCATGATCTAAGACGGCACCGACCGTCAGCAAGGTTCGAGGCATTGTTCGGCGCTTCAGGGCCGGTACCACCAGCAGATAATCCAAGGAGGAGCACTGTTATGCAGTTAACCGCAAAGCATCATGAGTACTGGAACAGAAACCTGAAGGTCACCGCCGCATTGCTGGCGTTGTGGTTCGTCGTCACTTTTGTCATGGGCTTTTTTGCCCGCGAACTTAACAACATCACTGTTCTGGGTTTTCCGCTTGCTTTTTACATGAGCGCCCAGGGATCGCTGATCATTTATGTGGCGATCATTTGGTATTACGCACGCTACATGAACAAGCTGGACCAGGAATATGGCGTTCATGAAGGGGAGGACGACTAATGGCCAGCCAAGCGAACGCTGCCTTCACCAAGCAGCTCACCAAGTATTACGGCTTCTATACGGGAGGCTTCATCGCCTTCGTGATTCTTGTGGCCATTCTCGAACAGATGGGTGTGCCCAACAAGATTCTCGGCTACATGTTCCTCGGTGCCACCATCTTGCTGTATGCCGGCATCGGCTTCATGTCGAAGACCGCGGAAGTGTCCGAGTACTATGTGGCGGGACGGCGTGTGCCGGCTTTCTTCAATGGTATGGCGACCGGCGCCGACTGGATGTCAGCGGCATCCTTCATCGGTATGGCCGGTACGCTTTATCTGTCCGGTTACGACGGACTGGCCTTCGTGCTCGGCTGGACCGGCGGCTATTGCCTGGTGGCGCTGTTTCTGGCGCCCTACCTGCGGAAATTCGGCCAGTTCACCATTCCCGATTTTCTTGGCGCACGGTTTGGCGGACATGTCCCGCGCCTGATTGGCGTGATCGCCGCCATTGTTTGCTCGTTTACTTACGTGATCGCGCAAATCTATGGCGTTGGCCTGATCACCAGCCGCTTCACCGGGCTGGAGTTCGAGATCGGTGTGTTCGTCGGTCTCGCCGGCATTCTGGTGTGTTCTTTCCTCGGCGGCATGAAGGCGGTCACCTGGACGCAGGTGGCGCAGTACATCATCCTGATCGTTGCCTACATGATCCCGGTGGTGTGGCTGTCCGTGATGCATGGTTATGGTCCGGTGCCGCAGGTCGCTTATGGTTATGCGTTGCAGAAAGTGACCGAGCGCGAGATGGTGTTGAACGACAAGACCACACCCGATGGTGCGCGCGAGGAGTCGGTACGGCAGATCTTCCGTGATCGCTCAGCCGCTGCCGAAGCCAAGCTGAAGGGTCTCGAGACGGGTGGTGCCGGTTTCCTCGCCGAGGAAAAGAAGAAGCTTGAAGACAAGGCCGCCGCGCTCAAGGCTGCCGAGCCTGTCGATGCCAAGGCGGTTGCCGCGGCGGAGAAGGCGGTCAAGGACTTCCCGGCGGATGCGGTCAAGGCCAAGGCACAATGGACCAAGGACAAGGGCATCGTTGCCCGCGCTGCGCCGATCAAGCCGCACGCCCAGCCTTTCCAGGGCAAGGACGAGAGAGCCAGCGACATCGCCCGCAGGAACTTCCTTGCGCTGATTTTCTGCCTGATGGTGGGTACCGCGGCATTGCCGCACATTTTGATGCGCTACTACACCACGCCCTCGGTGAAGGATGCGCGTCAGTCGGTATTCTGGTCGTTGTTCTTCATCTTCCTGTTGTACTTCACCGCGCCATGCCTGGCGGTGTTGGCGAAGTTCGACGTATATACCGTGCTGGTTGGCTCGAAGTTCGCCGAACTACCGGCTTGGGTAAATGCCTGGGCGACGGTTGACAAGACGCTCATGAATATTTCCGACATCAACGGCGATGGCATCGTGCAATTGGCGGAAATCGTCATCGGTGGCGACCTGATTGTGCTGGCAACGCCGGAGATCGCCAAGCTGCCCTATGTCATTTCCGGGCTGGTCGCCGCCGGCGGTCTGGCTGCCGCGCTGTCCACTGCCGACGGCCTGCTGCTGACCATCGCCAACGCCATGTCGCACGACATCTATTACAAGATGATCGATCCGAATGCGCCGACCACTCGTCGTCTCGCCGTTTCCAAGGGCCTGTTGCTGGTGGTCGCCGCCATCGCCGCCTACGTTACTTCGCTGAAACCGGGCGACATTCTGTTCCTGGTGGGCGCCGCCTTCTCGCTGGCGGCATCCGGGTTCTTCCCGGCGCTGGTATGCGGTGTCTTTTGGCGGCGCGCCAATAAACTTGGGGCGATCCTGGGCATGCTGGCCGGTTTGGGGATATGCATGTATTACATGTACATCACCTACCCGTTCTTCGGTGTCAAAGCACCGCTGTGGTTGGATATTGCGCCGATCTCGGCAGGCATTTTTGGCATTCCTGCCGGCTTCATCGGTGTTTTCATCGGCACCATGATTTCCGCACCGCCGAGCAAGGAAATCCAGGAGCTGGTCGACCATGTCCGTTATCCGAGCCTGGAAGGGGACATCAACACCGCCAGTACCTGAGAACTGCTGAAAATTTGTTCGATGCATTGCAGAAAGCCCGCCGCAAGGCGGGTTTTCTTCATAAGCAATGTCCGGCGATCGAGGGAGGCTACCAGGGCATTTCAGGAAGCAGCGGCAGCAAATCCTCGCGGCCGCTGTCTTTAATTAACTGGCGCGAGATTTTCGGATCGAACTCGAGAAGTTTATGCAAGACTTGCTCGACCTTGGCGGGTTCGCCGCAGTGATGATAGGCCATGCCCAACTGATACCAGGCATGACCATTCATCGGTTGTAGGCGTGCCGCTTCGCGGAATGCCGTGGCTGCCTCGGCATGTTCGCCCAGTGTTGCGCGGGCCAGTCCCATGCCATACCAGGCGCGGTCGAGCGTTGGCTTGAGATGCGCGGCTTTCTGGAAAGATTCGAGCGCACTGCGCGGCGCCTTCATCTGTTCCCGGACATAGCCGAGGTTGAACAAATTGTCGGCATCCTCCGGTGCGAGTTGCACGACTTCCAGCAGCCACTTTTCGGCAATGTCATACTTGTGGCGTTGCGCGGCGATGGCACCGAGATGCCGAGCCGACTGGGCATCTCGTGGATTATGCTGGAAGGCGAGAAGATAGGCGGCATAGGCCTGATCGGTCTTGCCAAAGAAATGGAATAACCAGCCGCGCGCATAATGGCGCCAATGATCGTAATTCATCTGTGCGGTCCTGAAATCGGCATAAGTAGGTAAATGACGGCAACTGAGGGCAAACAATACCATGACGAATCCGGAATTTTTGATCATCAGCATCTTTCGCGCTTTGACCGAAGTGGCCCTGCTTACTTTGCTCGGCCAGGGCTTGCTGGCCCTGCTGGCAGGCAGCCGGCGCGCGACCAATCCGGTGTACCAGCTGTTCGACGTCATCACCCGGCCGGTTATCAAGCTGGTACGCGCGATCACGCCCAAGTTGGTAATCGACAAGCACGTGCCGCTGGTGACTTTCTTCCTGTTGTTCTGGCTGTGGATCTTTCTGGCTTACCTCAGACGGGTTCTTTGCGCGATGAAGGAGCTCAACTGCATGGGATGACGGTACGCGATACCCGGTGCAAGCGGCTCCCGCCCGCATCCTATAATTTGTCCGGAGAAAGGAGATGTCATGAACAGATCGCCTCTGACCGGCCAGCGTTTGTTGGCGACCTTTCTGCTCGGTTGCATCCTGCTCAATTATCCGCTGCTGTTTCTGTTTGATCTTCATGCCAGCCTGCTGGGCATCCCGCTGCTGTATGCTTATATCTTCCTTGCCTGGGGCGGCCTAATCGCCCTGATGGCCTGGATCGTCGAGCACCGGAGCGATTGATGTTGCAGGGCTGGTTCATCATCGCTACGTCGTTCGCCTACCTCGGCGTGCTGTTCGCCATCGCCTGGTACAGCGACCGGCGTGCCGATGCCGGCCATTCCGTGATTGCCAATCCCACCATCTACGCGCTGTCCCTGGCTGTGTATTGCACGACCTGGACCTATTACGGTAGCGTCGGACGCGCCGCGGCCACCGGCATCGGCTTTCTGCCCATCTACCTGGGACCGACCCTGATGCTGGCGCTATGGTGGTTCGTGATGCTGAAGATCATCCGCATTGCCAAGATCAACCGGCTGACTTCCATCGCCGACTTTGTTGCCGCCCGCTACGGCAAGAGCCAGTTGCTCGGTGGCCTGGTAACGGTGATCGCGGTGGTGGGAGCGATTCCCTATATCGCTCTGCAACTGAAGGCCGTGTCGAGCAGCTTGTCGATCCTGCTCAACTATCCGGACATCGTCATGCCGGCGCGGGCCGATACCGTGCCGCTGCTGCAGGATAGTACGCTGTATGTCGCCTTGATCATGGCCGCTTTCACGATCCTGTTCGGCACCAGGCATCTCGATGCCACCGAGCGGCACGAGGGCATGGTGGCGGCCATCGCTTTCGAGTCGGTCGTCAAACTGCTGGCTTTCATCGCTGTTGGTCTGTTCGTTACGTTCAGCCTCTACGACGGCTTCGCCGATATTTTCGAGCGTGCCAGGATGGCGCCGCAACTGGAAGGTCTGCTGAGCTTTAATGGCAATTACAGCAGTTGGGCGTCCCTGACCTTTCTTTCCATGGCGGCGATCATGCTACTGCCGCGTCAATTTCAGATCGTCGTAGTGGAGAACGTAGACGAGAATCACCTGCGTCGCGCCATCTGGATGTTTCCCCTCTATCTGTTGCTGATCAATCTGTTCGTGCTGCCGATCGCCCTGGGCGGACTGCTGCATTTTGGCGGCGCCGGCGTGGATGCGGACACTTTTGTGTTGACCTTGCCGATGGCATTCCAGCAGCAGTGGCTTGCCTTGCTGGTGTTTATCGGCGGGCTGTCGGCCGCGACCGGCATGGTGATTGTCGAAACCATCGCCTTGTCGACGATGATCTGCAACGATCTGATCATGCCGACCATGCTGCGCTGGCAGTGGCTTGGTCTCTCGCGCCGCACCGATCTGTCCTGGCAGTTGCTCAACATCCGCCGCTGGGCAATCGTGATGATCCTGCTGCTCGGCTATCTGTATTTCCGTGTGGCCAGCGAGGCCTACGCCCTGGTCGGTATCGGCTTGATCTCGTTTTCCGCGGTCGCGCAGTTCGCACCGGTCATCGTTGGCGCGCTCTACTGGAAAGGCGGTACCCGTCCCGGCGCTTTGGCCGGCCTGGCGGCGGGTTTTCTGGTGTGGGGGTATACCTTGCTGATACCCTCATTCGCCAAGTCGGGATGGCTGCCGCTCGACTTTATCGAGCACGGACTGTTTGGTATTGAACTGCTCAGGCCGCAGCAATTATTCGGCCTGAGCGGCCTCGACGAAATCACCCATTGTTTGTTCTGGAGCATGTTTGCCAATATCGGGGCGTATCTGGGCGTCTCCTTGTTGCGCCAGCAGAATGCGCGCGAGGCAGGACAGGCAACGCTTTTTGTCGATGCGTTGAGCGCCCCGCAGGCGCATGGCGCACGCATTTGGCGCGGCAGCGCGCGGCTGGAGGAGTTATTGCCGCTGATTGGTCGTTTCCTCGGCCCGAAAAGAGCGCGTACCGCGCTCAACCAGTATGCGCAGCGCCGCGGCGTGGCATCGCTCGAAGACTTGAAGGCGGATGCGGATCTGGTGGTGTATGCCGAGAGCCTGCTGGCGGGTGCCATTGGCAGCGCATCGGCGCGCGTGATGGTGGCTTCGGTGGTGAAGGAGGAAGCGCTGGGGCTGGATGAGGTAATGAACATCCTGGACGAGGCTTCCCAGGTCCGGGCGTATAGCCGGCAACTGGAGCGGCAGTCGCAGGAGCTTTCCGCGGCGACGCGCAACCTGCGTGCCGCAAACGAAAGGCTCAAGGAACTGGACCGGCTCAAGGACGATTTCATGTCCACCATCACCCATGAGCTGCGCACGCCGTTGACGTCGATCCGGGCATTTTCCGAAATGCTGCACGACGATCCGAGAACCGAGCTGGCCGAGCGCAAGCGCTTCCTGGGCATCATCGTGGCCGAAACGGAAAGGCTGACCCGGCTGATCAACCAGGTTCTCGATTTGGCCAAGATCGAGTCGGGGAAAGCCATATGGCATACTTCGGAAGTCGATTTGCGGCAAGTGATTCAGCATTCACTTGACGCGACCAGCCAGCTCTTCAAGGAGCGGTCCGTTGCGCTGACTGTCAAATTGCCCCAAACCGTGCCACCGATAATCGCGGATCGCGACCGCCTGATGCAGGTTATGATCAATCTGTTGTCGAACGCCGTGAAATTTTGCGACCCGGAATCCGGCAAAGTCGAAGTACGCCTGGAAGGCCGAGACGCAAAGTTGCGTGTCGATGTGGTGGATAACGGACCCGGCATCCGCAGCGAGGACCAGGCGATTATTTTCGAGAAATTCCGCCAAGGCGGCCGGGGTAGTGACGTACTGACGACCAAGCCGCAGGGCACTGGCCTGGGCCTGGCGATCAGCCTGCAGATCATCGAAAATTTGGGCGGGCGGTTGTGGGTGGAAAGCGCACCGGAAGAAGGCCGGGCCGGCACGATGTTTTCCTTCACGTTGCCCACGCAGGCGCGGGAAAATAAGATGGCCAGGGAGGGGGAGGTATGACCAAGAAAATATTGATCGTCGACGATGAACCGAACATCGTCATATCGCTCGAGTTTCTGATGAAGCGAGAGGGATTCCAAGTCGCCGTGGTGGGCGATGGCGAAGAAGCTTTGAGGAAAATTGCCGCCTTCGAGCCGGATCTGGTATTGCTGGACATCATGATGCCGAAAAAAAGCGGCTTTGAAGTTTGCCAGGAAGTGCGCGCCAATCCGGCTTGGGCAGGGATCAAGCTGATCATGCTGACGGCCAAGGGACGCGATACCGAAGTGCAGAAAGGCATGGCGCTCGGCGCCGATGCTTATGTCACCAAGCCATTTTCCACCCGGGATCTGGTGATCAAGGTCAGATCGGTATTGGGCATGGACGCTGTGGCATGAATGCGCGCCTGCGCTTCCTGGCGGCGTTGTTCACGCTGTTCCTGCTGATCACCGGACCTTTCCTGTTGACGACGGCCTTGCTCATGGCCGAAATGCCCGCCGAAGAGAGTCATATCCTGACGGACATGCTGTTGCCGCGCTTGCCCATCGGCATCATGATGACCGGCCTTGGATTGGCGATTGGCCTTGCCATTCTGCGCGGGCTGTTCAACCAGTACGTGCAGGGCTTGATGAAAATGTCGGAAATGACCCAGTTGATGCTGGGGGCCAATCGCAATTTCCGCCTCGAACCCGAGGGACCGCCGGAACTGAGAATGCTCGGACAGGCCATCAACCAGTTGGCGCAGCGGCATGACGAACTCCGCGACAATCTTGAGCAGCAGATTCGGCTTGCCAATACCAGCGTGGAAGAGGAGAAGAACCGGCTGGCCGCACTGATGTCCGAATTGACCCAGAGCGTCGTGGTTTGCAATCTCGATGGACGCATTCTTCTGTATAACAACAGCGCTAGAGCCCAGTTCCGGGCGTTTGTCGAGGGCGGTGGCGGGGCGGCCAGTTTGCTCGGACTGGGCCGTTCCATCTTTACCGTGATCGACAGAAACCTGATGGCCCATGCCCTGGAAGCCTTGCAAAGCCGCCTGACCGCGGGCGAGCGCCAGCCCGCCACGCACTTTGTCACCGCGACCCGTGCCGGTCAGTTGATGCGGGTGCAAATGGCTCCCGTACTCGCCCTGGTCGCTCAGGCGGGCGCAGCCGACGCAACGGTGCTGCCAGGCATCGGCGGTTATGTGCTGATGCTCGACAATGTCACGCGCAGCGTTGAAAACGAAACCCGGCGCGATGAAATACTGCAGAACCTGACCGAGGGAAGCCGCGCCACTCTCGCCAACATCCGAGCCGCAGTCGAGACGCTGATCGAGTATCCCGACATTGACGGCGAGCAGCGCGAGCGCTTTTTGCGCATCATCGGCGATGAAGTCTTAAGCATGGGGCAACGGCTCGACAGGACGCTTGAGCGCCACGCGGATTCGTTGAAGGCACGCTGGCCGCTTGAGGAAATGCTCGGAGCCGACCTGATTGCAGCGGCGCAGCGGCGCATCGAAAGCAAATTCGGTTTGTCCGTCAAGCTCGACGAGGTCGACGACGGCCTGTGGATCAAGGTCGATAGCTTCTCGCTGATCCAGGCAATCAGTTATCTGGTTTCCCGTCTGCACGAGACGTTCAGCATACGCTTCCTGCGCTTGCGCCTGACCCGCAACGGGCGGCTGGCGCACCTCGACCTGATCTGGATGGGTGCGGCGATTTCCACGGAAACACTGCACGGCTGGGAGCAGGAGCCGATGAACCTGTCTGGCGAAAGCACTCCGCTGACCTTGCATGACATCATGGACCGGCATGGCGGCGAAATCTGGTTCAAGCGGGAAAGCGCCACGCAACAAGCCTATTTCCGCCTGCTGATTCCCGTCACCGATCACCAGAACGTCATCGAGCCGGTATCCCCATTGCGCGGGGATAGCCGCCCCGAATATTACGATTTCGATTTGTTCAAGCGCAGCGACCAGGATCACGCGCTCGATGAGCGCTTGCTGACGGATCTGACCTACACCGTCTTCGACACCGAAACCACCGGCTTGAGGCCCTCCGAGGGCGACGAAATCATTCAGTTCGGCGCGGTTCGCATTGTCAATGGCCGGCTGTTGCGCAGCGAAAGCTTCGACCAACTGGTCGATCCGCGCCGCACCATGACGGCGGAATCGATCGCCATACACGGCATCAGCCAGGACATGGTGGATGGCCAACCCGGCATGGAAGAGATCCTGCCAAGCTTCCATCGCTTTTGCGAGGACACCGTACTGGTGGCGCACAATGCGGCGTTTGACATGCGCTTTCTGCAACTCAAGGAAAACCTGACCGGTATCCGCTTTACCCAGCCCGTACTGGATACGCTGCTGCTTTCCGCCGTGGTGCATCCGAACCAGGATTCGCACAAGCTGGAACTCATCGCGGAGCGGCTGGGCGTTGCCATTATTGGCCGTCATACGGCACTCGGGGATGCCATCGTGACCGGAGAAGTCTTCCTGCGCTTGATTACCCTGCTCAATGCCATGGGCATCCGCACTTTGGGCGAGGCGCTGGCAGCCGCCCGGAAAACCTATTACGCCAGAATTCAATACTGAACACCTTCAAGATGACCGCAAACTTGTCTTCCAAACGGGATAGCGGCTTCGGCCTGAGTTTGCACAGCCAGCTCGCGGCACTGGTCAGGCGCAAGCCGGTGACAGCCTCGCCCGAGACGCCTTTGCGCGAGGCGCTGCAGATCATGTCCGAGGAAAGGGTGGGTTCGATCGTGATCGTCGAGCCGGAAAGCGGTCGACCGATCGGCATATTCACCCTGCGCGATCTGTTGCACCGGGTGGCCGCAAAGGACTGCGATTTTGAGCAATGGATCGCTGCGGTGATGAGTGACAGCAGCCTGGCCATGCTCAATTGGCGCTCAACCGTGTATCAGGCGGCTTTGCTGATGGCGCGGCGCGGGGTGCACCACGTCATCATCGTCGACGCCACCGACCGCTTGGTCGGCGTCGTATCGCAACAGGACATCTACGAGCTGCAGCGCGGTGGCATCAAGGCGGTCAGCGGCGCGATTCGCAATGCCCGCGATCTGGATGCACTGATTCTTGCTGCCCAGGAGATTCGGCGCCTGACCATGCAGATGCTGACCAATGGCAGCACCGCCGAAGCGTTGATCCAGTTGATCTCCAAGCTCAATGACCATCTTACGGTGCGTGTCATCGAGCTGACCTCGGCCGAATTTCCGCTGCCGAAAGTGAATTGGTGCTGGCTGTCTTTCGGTTCCGAGGGCCGTTATGAGCAGACCTTCAGCACCGATCAGGACAACGGCATTATTTTTGATGCGCCTGACGCGGATGCGGCACGGACCGAAGCGTTGCGGCAGGCTTTCCTTCCTTTTGCTCAGGCTGTCAATCGCAAGCTCGATGCCTGCGGCTTTGTTCTCTGCAAAGGCAACATCATGGCCGGCAATCCCGAGCTGTGCCTGTCCCTGGAGGAATGGCAAGGAAAATTCTCCAGCTGGCTGCATGCCGCTAATCCGCAGGCCTTACTGAATGCGACCATTTTTTTCGATTTGCGGCCGATCTTCGGCGCAGATTATCTTGCCGACAATCTGCGCGATTGGCTGCTGGCACGAACCGGCGCAGCCCGCCTGTTCCTGCGCTTCATGGCGGAAAACGCCCTTCAGGCCGCTCCGCCGCTGGGGATGATCCGCGACTTCGTGTTTGACAAGAACGCCCAGTTCCCCCACACGATCGACCTCAAGGCGTTCGGCTCGCGTCCTTTCGTCGACGCTGCGCGCATCTTCGCCCTGGCCAACGGCGTTGCCGAGACAGCGACTGTCCAGCGGCTGCGTGCCGTCGCCGCACAAATGGAATTTGCGCGAGACGATGTGGCGGCAATGATCGAGGGCTTCCATTTCATTCAGCAGCTCCGCTTGCGACATCAGAGAGATGAGGACAACAGCAGCGGATCGGCGAATCGCGTCAATCCAGACCACCTCAACGAACTTCATCGCAATGTGCTGAAGGAAGCGTTCAAGCAAGCGAGGAAACTGCAACAGAAGCTTCAACTGGATTACCGGTTGTAACCAGAGGCCCGTTTGTTTGCCGACTGGCAAGCACTGGAATGCGGCAAGTTGTGGACAACAGCGCCTGACGGATTCACCCGGGAGACAAGGAAAATCAAGGCATTTTTTGACGCAACCCCACCCCGCCGCTATAATTCGGCACTCGAACCGCAACAAAGGCCAGGTAGCTCAGTTGGTAGAGCAGCGGACTGAAAATCCGCGTGTCGGCAGTTCAATTCTGCCCCTGGCCACCAATATTCATGGTGGCTCGTCAGCGAGCCCTCTCACTTAGGCCAAGTTCCATGCTGACTCTTGACCGAATTACATTTGATTCAGCCGTGATGGGCGGAAAGCCCTGCCTGCGCGGAATGCGTGTGACGGCCGGGATGATTGTCGGCCTTGTGGCGAGTGGCAAAAGCCAGAGCGATATTCTGGCGCTGTACCCATACCTTGAGAAGGAAGATATTGTTCAGGCACTGCGCTTCGCTGCCTGGCGTGCCGAGGAAGTTGAACTACCCCTGGCGATTGCATGACAGTCCGCGTTTTGGTGGACATGAATTTGTCCCCTGCTTGGATACAGATCCTGTCATCTGCAGGAATCCCGGCCCGCCACTGGAGTTCCATTGGCGCCGCTGACGCGGACGATGCGACAATTTTTTCTTGGGCAAGAGAGAATGGGTATGTGGTCTTTACCCATGATCTGGATTTTGGCAGCATGCTTGCCTTGACCAATGCAGAAGCGCCGAGCGTTTTTCAGATTCGTACCGAGGACGTTTCCCCAAATAACCTGGCTAATCGCGCCATCGCGCTGCTTGGTCGTTTCGAAGTGGAGTTTGGAAAGGGTGCTTTGATCATTGTGGACGAGCATCGCGATCGAATTCGCATGCTCCCACTTGGAGATCGGGACTGAAAATCCGCGTGTCGGCAGTTCAATTCCTGGCCGAACCGATGTCCCGCTGTGCGTTGGCGATGGCGGCACTTTTTGAGTTGATCAAGGGAAAATGCTCGGGATTGTCGATTGCCGACTCGACACCGATCACGGTGTGCCACAACCTGCGTATCCGAAGTCACCGGGTATTCGATGGATTGGCGGCGCGCGGCAAAAGTTCGACCGGGTGGTTCTTCGGCTTCAAGTTGCTTTTGGTCATCAATCATGTGGGCGAGTTGTAGCGCGCCAAGGTCACACCGGGTAACGTCGATGATCACAAACCGCTGCGTGATTTCGCTGCCGGACTCTTCGGTCAGCTCAATGCCGACAAAGGGTACATCGCCAAGTGGCTGACCGACTTCCTCGCCATCTGCGGCATCGACTTTGTCACGAAGGTGCGCAGAAACATGCAGCCGGTGGCCCGATCTGACTTCGACAAGGCCGTGCTGAAACAACGCTCCTTGGTCGAGACCGTGATCGACGAATTGAAGAACCTCTGTCAGATTGAACATACTCGCCACCGCTCGCCTGTCAATTTCACCTCCAATCTTCTCGCTGGCCTGGTCGCCAACTGCCTGATGCCTAACAAACCGAAGCTGCCTTTGCAGTCAGCAAGCCTTCGGTTAAATACTCGGCTTATTCCGAACGGACTTTATTTCTTCCTTCTTGGTGCGCTCGCGCCACCGAACATGTCGTGCTGAGCGAACCGGCAAACGGCAGAGATGATCGGGTTGTTTAGTTTGCGCTCGTTAGTGATCGCGTAAATTTGTTCGCGGACCGTCTCTATTCTCCCCACGGCCTGCACCTCATTCTGCCGGACAACATAGGACTCGATCGCGGTCGGCGCGACGAAATAGCCGGCGCCTGCCTGACCGAAAGCCTTCATGAGCGCGCTGTCATCAAACTCACCCACAATACGGGGGCGTATACGCTCTGACTCAAACCAGCGCAACAAGCGCGCATGCAAAGCGACTTCAACTCCCGGGAGAAGAAAAGGTGCGCCGTCCAGCAACTGCGGGAAACGCATTCCGCATTTTTTGTTAAGGGATTTCGCGCCGAATACGCTCACCCCGCTTTCCCCAAGGAAATGATCGTAACCACGCACATTGAGATTGTCCGGCATGGGGCGATCTGCAATCACCATATCAAGGCGGTGTACCGCCAAGTCGGCCAGCAACGTAGTCAACCGTCCTTCGCGGCAGACCAGCTTGACAGGCTCTTCAAAACTTAGGGAAGGTTCGACCAAGCGATAAGCCACCATCTTCGGCACGGAATCGGCAATGCCAACGCGAAAAGTGATGCTCTGCGCAGGCACGTCATCACGAATGGCTTCCAGCAATTCATTGCCCAGCGAGAAGATCTGTTCGGCGTAGCTCAATATCCGCTGGCCAGTTTCGGTGAGCTCCAGACCGCGGCCGACGCGGCGGAACACGTCCACTCCGAGCGCGGTCTCGAATTCGCTCAATTGACCGCTGATCGATTGGGGCGTGAGATGCAACTGTTTGCTGGCGCGCGCAATACTGCCGGATTTGGCCACCATCCAGAAATAGCGCAGGTGTTTGAAATTGAGTGAGGCCAAAATGCCCTATCCGCTGGGTTCGTGGATTGGTTCCGCAGTAATGCAAGCCGGCAATATCCTAGATCGAGCAGGCCATAACATCGAATAACACGATGTATTGTTCAATTATATTCGATTTGCCGGATATATATTTTCGCTCTACCATCACATACGCGATCAATCACGATGGAGGAAGATGGGCATGCGTATCGATATTCAAGCCAAGGGCTTCGATCCGACCGAAGGTTTGCGCAAACATGCTCTGCACCGCTTGCAGTTTGCGTCTGACTGTAAGAGCAGCTACTCTCGCAAGGGGGCATCGCGATCATGAAACGTATCCTGCTTTTCCTCGCCACCAACCTGGCAATCGTTCTGGTGCTATCCGTCACGATGCGCCTGTTGGGCGTTGAGCCTTATCTGAACGGCAATGGACTCAACCTGAGCGCGTTGCTGATTTTCGCAGCCGTGATGGGATTTGGCGGTTCGTTCATTTCGCTGGTCATCTCCAAGTGGTCGGTGAAGAAGTCGATGGGCGTGCATGTCATCGATGCGCCCTCGAACTCGACCGAGTTCTGGCTGGTGGAAACCGTCCGCAAATTCTCGTCGGAAGCCGGCATCGGGATGCCGGAGGTCGGGATTTATGAATCACCCGAAGTCAATGCCTTCGCCACGGGCATGAGCAAGAACAGTTCTCTGATCGCCGTTTCGACCGGTCTGATTCAGCAAATGACGCGCAAGGAAGCGGAGGCGGTGCTGGGACATGAAGTCGCGCACGCCGCCAACGGCGACATGGTGACGTTGGCGCTGATACAGGGTGTGGTGAACACTTTCGTCATGTTCCTGTCACGCGTCATCGGCCACCTGGTCGATCGGGTCGTATTCAAAACCGAACGCGGGCAAGGCCCTGCATTCTTCGTCACCATGATCATCGCAGAACTGGTGCTCGGCATATTGGCATCGATCATTGTCATGTGGTTTTCCCGCCAGCGCGAATTCCGCGCCGATCGCGGCGGCGCCACTCTGGCCGGCCGGCAAAACATGATCGCGGCGCTCGAAAAGCTGAGCACCCTGCATCCGCAACCACTGCCCGACAAGATGGCCGCTTTTGGCATAGCCGGTGGGGCTGGCGGCGGACTGAGGCGCCTGTTGATGACCCACCCGCCGCTGGAGGAGCGAATCGCCACCCTCAAGGCAAACCAATCTGCGCGAAGCTGAAGCGATGCTTGACGCCGAAAAACACTGGTACACCCTGCCCGCCGCACAGGTTGCTGGCGACTTTGGCTGCGACCCTGGGCGCGGTCTGGATCTGCGTCAAGCAGCCGAGCGCCTGACGAAGTATGGCGCGAACCGGCTCACCGAAAAACCGCCGCGTCCGGGGTGGCGCAAGTTCCTCGATCAGTTCAAGAGCCTGCTGGTCCTGATCCTGCTTGGCGCTGCCGGAGTGGCCGGCGCGATAGGCGACTTGAAGGACGCTGTCGTCATTGCCATAGTCGTGCTGCTGAATGCGGTACTCGGATTCCTGCAGGAACAGCGTGCCGAGTCCGCCCTGGCGGCGCTGAAGAACATGCTGGCACCCACTGCTCGGGTGCGCCGCGAGGGCGAGGTCAAACAAATCGACGCCGGCGACCTGGTGCCGGGCGACCTGCTGCTGCTCGAAGCCGGTGATCGGGTTCCTGCCGATGCGCGCATCCTTCATGCGCACAGTGCAGAGGTTGCGGAAGCCGCCCTGACGGGCGAAGCCCATCCGGTAGCGAAAAATGCCGATGCGGTCGAAGAAAAATCGGCGCTGGCCGAGCGGCGGAATATGGCGTTTATGAACACCGTGGTCACACGCGGTCGGCTGGAGGCCATCGTCACGGCCACCGGCATGCGTACCGAAATGGGCCGGCTGGCCGGGCTGCTGGCGGATACGACGGAGTCGGTCACGCCCCTGCAAATTCAACTCGATACCCTGGGTAAGCGGCTGGCACTGATAGCCGGCGTCATCGTGACACTGATTTTTTTTCTGGGTATTGCCCGCGGCGACGACCTGGCGCACACGGCGCTAATGGCGATTGCCTTGGCGGTCGCGGCGATCCCCGAGGGTCTGCCGGCCGTGGTGACGGTTACCCTGGCACTGGGCATGCACCGCATGGCGAAACGCCATGCCATTGTGAAGAAGCTCGCCGCCGTGGAAACATTGGGCTGTACCACGGTGATCTGCTCCGACAAGACCGGCACACTCACCCTCAACCAAATGACGGTGCGCAAGCTCTTTGTTGCTGGACAAAGGTTCTCGGTGAGCGGCGCAGGCTATTTGGCAGAAGGGATTATCAAGGCAGAAGACGACACGCGACCCCAGGTCGATCTGGCGGCCTGTTTACGGCCTGCCGCACTTTGTGCCGACGCACGCGTACACGACGGCGAACTGATCGGCGATCCCACCGAAGGCGCCCTGCTGGCACTGGCAGCCAAAGGCGGGATCGATCCCGTGTTGCTCGCCGGGAATTTTCCGCGCCTGGCCGAAATCCCATTCGACTCGGTACATAAATTCATGGCCACTTTCCATCGGGAGGGGGCGATGGTGCGCATGTGGCTCAAAGGCGCCCCCGATGTCCTGCTCGCCCGCTCCAGAAAATACTTCACCGGCACCGGCGAGGCCGCTCTCGACGCAACGGCACATACGAAATTTGCCGTCGAAAACCAGGCGCTGGCCGAGCAGGCCATGCGCGTGCTGGCGCTGGCCGGCCGCACGATTCCGGCAAACGACTTCGATCCCGCCGGCGACTTGTTTGTCTGGGTCGACGAACTCACCCTGTTTGGACTGGTCGGGATCATCGACCCGCCGCGCGCCGAGGCCAGAGAGGCAATCCGGGTGTGTCGCGCAGCCGGCATCCAGGTCAAGATGATTACCGGCGACCATGGCCTGACCGCAACTGCCATCGCACGCGAGCTGGGGCTGGAAGGCGGAATGCTCGAAGGCCGCGAACTCGATGGCCTCGACAGAGCGGCACTGGCTGCTCTGGTCGAGCAAACCGCCGTTTTTGCCCGCGTCGCGCCGGAGCACAAGATGCGCATCGTCGGAGCCCTGCAGGCACGCGGCCATGTGGTCGCCATGACCGGAGACGGTGTCAATGACGCACCGGCCCTCAAGACCGCTGATATCGGGATTGCGATGGGCATCACCGGTACCGAAGTGAGCAAGGAGGCAGCCACCCTGATTCTTACCGACGACAATTTTTCCTCGATCGTGCGTGCCGTCAAGGAAGGACGCACCATCTACGACAATATCGTCAAATTTGTGCGCTTTCAGCTCTCCACGAACATCGGCGCCATCCTCACGGTGCTGGGTGCCTCTGCCCTTGGCTTGGCCGCGCCTTTCACAGCCATCCAGATTCTCTGGGTCAACATCATCATGGATGGCCCGCCCGCCATGACTCTCGGCGTCGAACCGGCACGTCGCGGAATCATGGGCGCTGCCCCGCGCGCACCAGGCAGCGCCATTCTTTCCTGGCAACGGCTATGGCGTATCGGACTATACGGACTGACCATGGCGGTGGGTACGCTCGGCATCTATGTCTGGAGCCTGACACCGGGCCACGAGGCAAAGGCCGGTACCCTGGCTTTCACTACCTTCGTTTTGTTCCAGTTCTTCAACATCTTCAACGCCCGCGCTGAGCACGATAGCGTCTTTAACCGGCAGTTTTTCAACAACGGCAAGCTCTGGCTGGCGCTGGTCATTGTGGTCGGCCTGCAATTCGTCGTTGTTCACTGGGCACCCGCCCAGAACATTTTCGACACGGTCGATCTGACCTTGACCGAATGGGGATTGGCCGTCCTGGTTGCATCGAGCACGTTATTGCTGGACGAAGCTCGCAAACTTGCTTTATCGGTTCTTTGCGGACTCCGCAAGAAAAATCCGGGTTGCCTATGAACGCACTGAAGGTACATGACTCCCGGCTGATGCGCAGCGTTTTTCTCGGATTGGGAATCATGGCGCTGTTGCTGGGAGTGATCGGCATCTTTCTGCCGATATTACCGACAACGCCTTTCATCCTGCTGGCAGCCGGCTGCTTTGCGCGAGGGTCCAAACGCCTGCATGACTGGCTGCTGGCGCAACGCTTTGCCGGAGCGATGATTCGCGACTGGGAGCTGCATCGGAGCGTTCCACCGTGGCTCAAACCCTGGGCATTCCTGATGATCACCGTGTCGCTCGGAGCTTCGATCGTTTTGCTGGAATCCTTATGGCACCGAATCATTCTGGCAATCCTCGCTGCGCTGCTGGCGGTTTTTCTCTGGCGAATTCCAGTGCGCAACCATCGCGATGCTGTTCCCCGCAACAAGTCCGACACTGCGGCCTGAATTACGCTCGTGGAATCAATAAAAGCGGCGGCACCACCGAGCCTCGGTCGAACCCGGCTATGCACGAAATCTGCTGAACACTGCGGCGGAACCATTGCAACGAAAGTGCCGCCTTCCCTCTGACTCGCTTAACGCGGTAGATTCGCGAGGAACCGCTCGATCAGTGGATTCGCCTGCTCGGCGTGGGTCAGATTGGCGGCATGTCCGGCACCGGGGATCACGACCAGTTCGGCGCGCGCCAAACGGTTGGTCATGTCCTGCGCCCGGGCGACTTCGATGGCCGCATCGAGCTCGCCATGGATCACCAGTACCGGCGCCTGGATTTCGCCGAGGCGGGTGCTAATATCGTCGCGCGTGCCGAGCGTGGTGAAGATCTGCTGCAGATTGTTGGGACGAAAATTTTTCCAGCGCGCTTTCCAATCTGCTGCGCCGGAAAACCCCTCTCCAAGGATGATGTGTTCGATGATGGTCGCGATTTCATCCGACAGGCCGTGCTGCATCCATTCCGCCACCATCTTCATGTAGCCCGGCAGTTTCGCCGGGTCCTCGGGTTGTGCCTGGGTGTCGATAAGCACCAGAGCCCGCACGATCTGCGGATGGCGCAAGGCGGCGCGCAGCGAAAGATAGCCGCCTTGCGACATGCCGACCAGGACCGCTTGCTGGATGCCAAGGTGGGCCAGCAACGCAGCCAGATCGTCGGCCGAGTCGTAATAGCTGAATGCTTCGGTGGCATCCTGGGTGCGTCCGTGGCCGCGTTCGTCCCAGGAGACGCAGCGATAGCGGCCACGGAGCGCCTGCACTTGCGCCTCGAACATGGTGTGGTCCATGAGCAGGCCGTGCGAAAAGATCAGCGCGGGTCCGCTGCCGCCCGTGTCTTCGAAATAGATCGACTGGCCGTTGATGATGGCATTCGGCATGGTGTCTCCTCTGCTATGCGCTTGTGAATTGAGGTGGCCTATTGTAGTCTCGCGGTGCCGTATAAATTGAGCGATCTCGCCACAAGACCAGAGGATTTTCATGACGTACCTGCCACCGCCGGCACAACTCAAGGATCACCGCGTTCTGCTTGTCAATGATGACAGCATTCATGCGCGGGGCATCGAATTGCTTGAAGAGCTTGTGCGTAAATTTACCGACGATGTCTGGGTCGTCGCTCCGGACGAAGAAAAATCGGGCGCAGCCCATTCGATTTCGCTGGCCCATCCGGTGCGCGTCCGGAAACTCGGCGACAAACGCTTTGCCGTCAAGGGTACGCCAACCGACTGCGTGCTGATGGCGGTATGGGAGATCATGGCCGAAGCTCCGCCCAGCGTGGTGATTTCCGGCATCAATCACGGCGAGAATCTGGCCGAGGACATTACCTACTCGGGCACCGCCGGGCCGGCGATCGAAGCCGCGCTGCTGGGGATCCGCTCCATCGCGATGAGCCAGGTGTATCCGTTTCAGCGCGGCATGCCGCCTTGCTTCGATACGGCGCGGCAATTCGGTCCGCGGGTGTTGAAGCAGCTGCTGTCCTGCCCCTGGGAAAAGGGCAGTTTCGTCAACGTAAACTTTCCCGCTGCGACACCCGAGGAGGTCGCGGGCATACGCATCACCACGCAGGGTCAGAGGCGGCCGGGTTCGTTCAC
>Ga0172368_10003263_pt1 | contig 19870 bp, 21 predicted proteins | sample Lak11m_FD_114540 | JGI IMG/M metagenome (GOLD analysis project Ga0172368, IMG submission 114540) | Freshwater microbial communities from Kabuno Bay, South-Kivu, Congo - kab_022012_11m | ecosystem: Environmental > Aquatic > Freshwater > Lake | place: Democratic Republic of the Congo: South-Kivu...
AATTCTCCTGCAGTTGCCCTCCAAGCATCCACTGATGGTGATCCCTATTACGGGACACTTAATACATCTCCATCAAATCAGAAACGAACGCTCACGCTTTCAAACGGCAATGTGATCTGGGATTTGGCAGGAAATGTCTGGGAACACGTACAACGTACTTCTTCGGATACCGTTACCGCATTAGCACTTCCTGCGTGTTCTGATAGTGTGGCGGGATGGGGATGGTGTCAGTATGGAAATTCAACACTTCCGTATGTATCCAGTTGGACGGGGGATGTGGCGCAAAGCTATGTGGGACCATCCAACACTTCGTGGAATTTTACTCAAGGAATGGGACAAGTATATACCTACAAAAACGGCACAAGCCAAGGCACTACCGTTTTGCTTCGTGGCGGGGCGTGGGGCGGTGGTTCGGGTGCTGGGGTGTTCGCTACGGCTCTGTTTTGGAATACGGGCTATGCGGGCTTCGATGTGGGGTTCCGTTGCGCGAAGTGATAGTATAGTGGCGTGAAGTTTCGCAAAGCGAAACAATGAGCGCCACTATTCCAAAGTGACCTTTCGGTTTTTCTCTTTCTTCTACCTTTTCCCTTCTCCGTCATTCTGACCAGTGCCATTTCCACTCCGTCATTCTGAGGCGAAGCCGAAGAATCTAGAATCCAGAGATCCTTCACTCCGTTCAGGATGACCGAGATCCTTCGTTTTACTCAGGATGACAGAATGTCTCTTGCTACGTTTTTCCCTCATTCTCTGCTATAATTTTCATATTGTGAATAGGAAGGGTATAATTAAATAAATGGAGCGGCTTACTGAAAAAAAGCTTGCGCACTTGTACGCAAATGCGAATCGCATTCGTGAGCTTATAATCGAGTCATTGTTACACGCAGGATCAGGACATTCTGCGGGACCTCTTGGAATGGCGGATATTTTTTCTTCGCTTTATTTTCATATACTTAACCACAATCCGAAAAATGCTTTGTGGGACGAGCGAGACCGTGTGGTGCTCTCAAATGGGCATATTTGCCCTGTACAATACGCTACATTGGCCTTAGCTGGCTATTTTCCTATAAAAGAGCTCCTCACACTAAGAAAGATTGATTCACGACTTCAAGGACACCCACATAGAAATTCAGTTCCTGGAATTGAGACAACTTCGGGACCATTAGGTTCTGGGCTCTCTCAATCAATTGGTATGGCACTTGCACTATCGCTTGATAAGAAAAAAAATCGCGTCTATTGCATGATGTCTGATGGCGAACATCAGGAGGGGAATACGTGGGAAGCGGTTATGTTTGCAGGAAAAACGAAGCTCTCAAATCTTACAGCAATTATTGATAGAAATAACATTCAGATTGATGGATTTACTGAGGACACCATGCCACTTGAGCCATTTCGAAAAAAATATGAAGCATTTGGATGGAACGTTATTGATGTAGATGGACACAATATAGAAGAATTTGTTTATTCAGTTTTGGAGGCGCAGGCGGTATATGAAAAACCCACTGCAATTTTAGCACACACAATTCCGGGAAAGGGGGTAACATTTATGGAGCGAAATTATCTCTGGCACGGAAAAGCTCCGAACAAAGAAGAGGCAGAACGAGCAATTAAAGAAATTAGGTCGCTTGGGAATAAAATCTCACACGAATAGTTTTATGATAAATGAAACACAAAAACTAGATATCAAACTATTTTCTCAAAATCCAGATATGGCTCCTACTCGTGATGGATTTGGTGATGCGTTGGTAGAATTAGGAAAAGAAAATGTGCGGGTAGTTGCACTTACTGCAGATTTAAAAGAATCAACGCGCGTTGAAGCATTTTCAAAACAATTTCCTGAACGTTTTTTTGAAGTTGGAGTTGCAGAACAAAATCTTGTTACTATCGCAGCAGGACTTGCAGTGATGGGAAAAATTCCATTCATTACTTCATATGCAACATTTTCTCCGGGGAGAAACTGGGAGCAGATTCGCACTACGGTGTGCTATAACAATGTGAATGTAAATATTGCAGGGCATCATGCGGGACTGATGACGGGTCCTGATGGAGCGACACACCAAGCACTTGAAGACATTGCACTTATGCGAACACTTCCTAATATGACCGTGTTTGTTCCGTGTGATAAAGAGGAGGCGCGAAAAGCAACAAAAGCGATGACTCATATTGTGGGTGGTGGATATATCCGCCTTTCAAGAGATGCTTCACCAGTAATTACTACAGATGAAACTCCATTTGTTCCAGGGAAAGCGAATGTGTTGTGGGAATCAAAACGACCAAAAGTTACTATTTTTGCATGCGGAACAATGGTGTCTCGCGCGCTTTTTGCGGCGGAAGAATTAGAGAAAGAAGGATTTGGATCGGTGGTAATTAATATTCACACAATCAAACCAATTGATTCAAAAACAATTATCACATACGCAAAGAAAACAAAGTGTGTGGTAACCGCAGAAGAACATCAAATAGCAGGGGGATTGGGAAGTGCGGTTGCTGAAGTACTTGCACAAAATTTCCCAGTACCACAAGAGTTCGTGGGGATTAAAGATGTGTTTGGCGAATCAGGAAAACCAAATGAACTTTTTGAAAAACATGGTTTAGGAGTTAAGGATATAAAGGAGGCGGTAAAAGAAGTAGTAGTTCGTATAAAGTAGTGGGTATTATATATAAAAAGCAATGGCAAAAACCTCGGTTTTATGTGGGTTTTTGGCGTGTCTATCTCTTGAGTCATAAACCCTATATACTATCTATATATGCTTGACGTGATAACATTGGGGACGGTTACTAACGATTTATTTTTAGAAAGCAAACTTTTTAAATCATTTCACGATTCTAATTTTCCCCAAAAGGATTTTCCGGAGGGTATTGCTGAGTGTTTTGCATTGGGATCAAAAGTATATGTAGATACGCTCACTCAAACAATTGGTGGAGATGCCACAAATGCGGGGGTTACATTTGCACGCCAAGGGTTTCAAACAGGATTTATTGGAAAATTTGGAACTGACCAGAATACCAAGTTGATTCAAGACCAGCTAAAGAAGGAAAAAATTAAATTACTGGTTAAAAATCAATCAAAGAAACAAACCGACACATCAGTAATTCTCTTGTCTCCAACGGGCGAGCGCACTATTTTAGTTTCACGGGGAGCATCAAGCAATTTTTCTGCAAAAGATATCCCATCTATGAAAGCGAAATGGTGGTATATTGCCCCTGGAAAGATTCAATCGTCAATAATTCTTGATTTAGTGAAAAAATTAAAAAAAGAAAAAACAAATATTGCGTTTAACCCGTCAGGACATTATATAGAACACGAACGACAGGCTTTAAAAACACTATGTGGGTTTGCTGATGTAGTTATTGTGAATCGAGAGGAAGGAGCAAAAATAACCGAAAAACCATACGAAAAAATAAAAGATACATTCAAAGCATTTGATGCAATGGTGCATGGTATTGCGGTATTAACTGATGGTCCAAGTGGTGCATATGTTTCTGATGGAAGAATGATGTATCGATCGCGCGCATTCAAAGAAAAGAAACTTGTTGATCGAACGGGCGCGGGAGACGCATTTGGTTCTGGATTTGTTGCTGGGTTTATCCAGAAGAACGATATTGGATATGCGCTTCGATTAGCATCAGCAAACGCAACATCAGTAGTGGAATACTTAGGCGCACAAAAGGGAATTCTTTCTAAAAAAGATTTTCTAGCTTCTCGATGGAAATTTGTTGATCTTGATGTGGAATCATTACACTCATAAATTATATGGAAAATAATGCACACGACTTAATCGCCAGAATTTTACGTTCTGATAAAGATGATATCAGGATGCTTGAAGAGCACCTTTCAAAACGTACGGGACGGCAGGATGTATTTTCTAAACTTGCATTTGAAAATGAAGAAAAGGTAAGCGAACGCCTAAAAAAGTTTGGGTTATCAAGAAACGCAAAAGCAAAAGATGTTTATGATGCACTTATAAAAAGAGTTGAAGAGTACGACAAAGATATTTGCGAAGCAATAAAAGGGAATGACTCTATAGGTACTGATTTTGAGGCGGTGGTGCGTGCGGTAAAGAGTGTTGCACGTATTCCTAATGGATATTTTATAAAAAAAGAAAAACTTGTCCAATTCCTTTATAATGAACCACCACAAAAAGTGATGGAATTTCTTGGGTATGACAATCCAATGGATATGGTGCAAAAAGAGGATTTATTTGAGATTATGAGTGCACTCAGGTTTATTGAGGGAAACGAGTGGCTCAACGAACGATTTTTTAAACAATATAAAATACTTACTCCTGACGATTTTGAAGATCGGCCAGTTGAAATTCGCGTGCTTTCTGAAAAATGGGGAAGATACGCAAAAGATTTTGTAAAAAAGAAGTGGCACAATGTGAGTCATTTAAAAGAATTTGGATCAATTTTTGTAATCCCAGTTTCTTTAAATATTCCTGGTGAAACGTTGCGCACGCTAAGTTTAGTGTTTCATTATACCCATGAAATTCCATTTTATTCAGATATAATTCGCAAACTTGCGAAGAATGAAGAGACATTTTCCGAGCATATTCTTTCATTGCTGCGTGGGGACACTACCAATGATCGTGTTACTCTTAACAAAGAAGTAGCTCGATTTCTTGTCATACAGAGGTATCTTGCAAAGGATGACGAAAATGACTGGCGATTGTTTGTTCCTCGAATCAATCCAGAGGCGCTTCACTGGCTTCGTGCAGAGGAGGATTTAAATAAGCTAAGTGGAACGTTTGGTCATTCTGGAAAAGAACTTCATTTTTGGAATGATTTTGATTGGGTGGGAGATTTTTTCCGTGATGACGTGGGGAATGAGGTGCTGGTAAGTTTTGATCTTGTAGACACGGTAATGAGTTTGGTAATGCAAAAAAATATGGTGAAATATCTCTATCATCATCAAGAGGCACTATGGAATAGAATTTTTATCGAGTATTTTTCGCTCGATGAATTAGAAAAAAACGCAAAAAAACATCTTCTTCGTGGATGGTTTGAGGTGTAATATAAAATTATTATGTATAAAAATCTTATTGAATGTATAAAAAATGCAGAACAAAAGAAGATTGCAATTCCGCACTTTAATGTGGGAAATCTTGAACAGTTAAAAGCAATTGCGCACGTAGGGATGAAATTAAATGTTCCGCTTATCATTGGCGTATCTGAGGGAGAACGTGAATATTTGGGAACACAACATATTGTTGATTTTGTTGCGAGTTATAACAATACATACGGAAAAGAGAATGGATTTCACTTGTATTTGAATGCGGATCATACCCATTCATTTGAAAAAGCAAAAGAAGCCGCGAGCGCTGGATTTGACGCGGTGTTATTTGACGCTGGTAAACTTCCGTTTGAGGAAGATATTAAAGCAACTAAAGATGCAGTAAAAACTCTTAAGGAAATAAACAAAGATCTTGTCATTGAGGGAGAGCTTGGATACATTGGGTCTTCGTCGGAAATTTTAACTAAAATTCCTGAGGGTGCTGCAATTCGTCCTGAAGATCTTACAACTCCGGAAATGGCAGAGCGATTTGTTCGAGAAGCAGGAATTGATTTGGTTGCTCCTGCAGTAGGAAATATTCATGGAATGTATGCCAATATGAAGAATCCCGCACTCGATATTGAACGAATTCGATCAATACACAAAGCGGTAAACGTTCCATTGGTGCTTCATGGTGGATCGGGAATTCCTGACGAAGACTTTGCGCGAGCAATTGACGCAGGAATTTCAATTATTCATATTTCGACCGAACTTCGATATATCTGGAGAAAAGAGCTTGAGGATGTGCTCCGTGAACATCCAATGGAAATTGCCCCATCAAAAATAATGCCCGAAATTCTTAAGGCAATTGAGGATGTGGTTGAACAAAGGACGAGATTATTTTTAAAAATATAGTTTTGACGTCATTGCGAGTCGAATAGTGGTGAGGCGAAGCAATCATGTTTTTAATATCTATGAGATTGCTTCTCTCGCTGTGCGAGATCGCAATGACTCTAATGCTTAGTTTTGAGTTTTGAGTTTTCAAGTTTATAATATAGACATGTCTAGAGTTGTAATTTTATATGGTCCTCCAGGATCAGGAAAGGGAACCCAAGCCGAATTATTAGTACGAAAGTACGATTTTATTCATTTTGATTCGGGGAGATATATAGAGGGGTTGGTACACTCCAAAGAGGCAACAAAGGATCCGATATTGATGCGAGAGCGGAAAAATTTTGATACAGGGATTTTGTGTACTCCGGAATGGGTTTTAAAAGTTACACGCGATGAGGCAATTCGTGTTGCGAAGTCGGGGTTTAATTTGGTATTTTCGGGAGCTCCTCGAACATTATTTGAAGCATTTGGAGATCATAAAACAAAAGGTTTGTTTGATAGTTTGGAGAAACACTTTGGAAAAGAGAATGTGAGTATTATTCTTTTCACCGCAGGAGATAATGTCTCAATTTTTAGAAATAGCAATCGAAAGGTGTGCTCAGTATGTGGACTTCCGTTACTAGAATCGGCAAAGGCGTCGCACTGTGGGTTGTGTGGTGGTTCAATGCGTACACGAACACTTGATAGGCCAGAGATTATTAAAGATCGTCTTGTTCAATATAGAACACGGACATTCCCAATAATTAAGGAACTTAAAAAACTAGGGTATCAAATTAAAACAATAAAGGCAGAAAAACTTCCATTTGAAATATTTAAATCAGTGGAACGCAATCTTAAGTTACGATAAATGGATTCAATCCGACTAAAAACAGAACGAGATTTACAATTTCTCCGTATATCAGGGAAGATTCTTTCTCGAACTCTTTCGTTATTAAAAAAAGAAGTGAAGGTGGGGGTCTCATTAAAACATCTTGATAATCTTGCGCGAGCATTTATAAAAGATGAAGGGGCAGTTCCAACATTTTTGGGGTATACTCCTGATGGTGCTGGGAAACCATATCCAGCAGCGATTTGTGCTTCAGTGAATGACACAATTGTTCATGGAATTCCAGGAAATTACGAATTGAAAGAAGGGGATATACTTTCTATTGATCTTGGAGTTACTTTTGAAGGATATATTACTGATTCGGCAATTACGGTACCAGTAGGGAAAATTTCGAAGGATGCACGGCGACTTATTAATGCGACGGAAAAATCATTGCAAAACGCAATTTATGAATGTTTCCCGGGGAACACATTAGGAGATATTGGATATGCAATTGAGTCAGTTGCAAAGAAAGCAGAAGTTTCGGTGGTCGAGGGGCTTACGGGGCATGGTGTTGGATTTGAGCTTCATGAAGATCCAAGCGTTTTTAATAAGGGAAAGAAGGGGAATGGAATGAAACTAAAACCAGGAATGGTGATTGCAATTGAGCCGATGTTTTCTCTCGGGAGCCCATATGCAACTATTGCACGAGACGATAGTTTTAAGACAAAAGATAAAAGTTTGAGTGCACATTTTGAACACACAATTGCGATAACGGAGAAGGGATACGAAGTACTAACAAGTTAATTTCAACCTGCCTACCGGCAGGCAGGTTTATAAATTTTAAATTTCAATTGTAAAAAATCCCGCCGAAGCGGGAGAATTATTTTAATTCAAATGGGAATATTTCAAAGAGCTCTTTTTTAACCCCCAATGAATTCATTTGATAATGCGTTCCAGTTACAGTCACAGAATCTCCAATGGTAAATGACTTACCAAGTGAAGGAATTGAAAACGTCGAATTATCAGATTTGCGACGGATAAAGTAGAACCTATTGTCTTTTGAACATTTTTCAATAAACATTGGTTCCAATTTCCCATTAATGGTTGAATTCACTGTATCAACCCATAATGAACTATTATAAAATTCATCTTTTGGTTCTTCTGATGATGACGGAGAAGAAGTAGCAAAATAAATGAAAACCATAAGAGCAAGAACAACTCCAACAACTATTCCTTTTATTGTTGTCATTTTAAACCTCTATTAAATTGTTTAAGATAACTATATTATATCATATATTGTGATAAAAATCAATGTGTAAAAAACCCTCATTTTACGAGGGTTTTTAATGCTTTGATTATTTTTCCTTCTTAATTTTGTGTGGATTGTGGTTGGGGCATTTTTTATTGCTACACCGCTCTGGAATTGTTTTTGTTCCCTCCATCATAAGCGCACCACACTCAGGACAAATATTTCCTGTTGGTTTTGATTTAATAATAAGTTTGCAATCGGGATAATTTGAACAACTATAAAAAAGTCCAAAACGTCCGCGGCGCTCCATTAATTCTCCTGGAACATTCAGGCCTGCCTGCCGACAGGTAGGACATTGTACGCCCGTTTTTTTCTTTGCCTCCTCCTCTTCACTTGTTTTTATAAATTTACACTTCGGATAGTTAGCACACGAGATAAATTTTCCAAACCGTCCTTCTCGTTCAATAAGTTTTCCCTTTTCGCATTTTGGACAGATTTCTCCGGTTTCTTTTGGCCCCTCCATAATTGATCCGTCAATTTTTCGTGCTCCCATACAGTCAGGAAATCGTTTACAACTTAAAAATTTTCCAGTCTTACCAAGTTTTATAATCATTGGACCCTCACAGAGTGGGCAGGTGAGATGGACTTCTGCGTCTCCAAGGTTGGTGATTTTTTCAATTTTCTCTCGCGCTTTTATGTCTTTAGTGAATGGTCCATAAAAGTCTTTTAAAATTTTCTCGTAATTTTTTGTTCCATTTGCAATATCATCAAGCTCTTGTTCCATTTCTGCAGTGAATGAATCACTCACATATTTTGGAAAGTGTTCTTCAAGGAAGCTACTCACCACATCTCCAGTGTCAGTTGGGTGGAGCGTTTTGTTTACTTTTTCTAAATATCCACGGTCTTCAAGCGTTTTTATAATTGAAGCATAAGTTGATGGTCGTCCAATGTCGCGCTTTTCAAGTTCTTTTACCAGTCCTGCTTCGGTATATCGTGTGGGTGGTTCGGTCGATTTTTCAACTGATTCAATAGAAACAAGAGTGAGTGGTTCTCCTTCGGGGAGATGTGGGAGCTCAACCTCTTCGCCTTTTGCAGCAATATCAGCAGCAAGCCAGCCATCAAAAAGAGTGCGGGCACCATTTACTGAGAAGTTAGGAATTGAGTTCTCCTCAATATTTGCGGACAATTTTGTGCGCATTATTTTTGCGTCAGCCATCTGGGAAGCAACGGTTCGTTCCCAAATCAATCGATACAGTTTTAATTGATCTTCGGTAGTTCCTGCGCGATGTTTTTTTGCTTCGGTTGGTCGTATTGCTTCGTGCGCTTCTTGTGCATTTTTACTTTTTGTAACGAATGTTCGTGGAGAAAGATATTCAGTTCCATATTGTTTTTCAATTTCTTTATAGATTCCCTGAAGCGCAACTTGGCTGAGTGTCACACTATCGGTGCGCATATAGGTAATATGTCCTGCTTCATAAAGCTTTTGTGCGATTCCCATTGTTCGCGACGGAGAATATCCAAGTCGTGAGCTTGCCGCTTGTTGGAGTGTTGAAGTAGTGAATGGTGGCTTTGGAGATCGTTTTGCCTCGGTTGATTTTACTTGAACAACACGCCATGATCCTTTGTTTGCCTCATTGAGTATTCGATCATTTTCTTCTTGTGTATGTGGTTCCTCTTCGCATACAAGATGAAATCCAGTTCCATTTTGTGTTTCAAAATCGCCACCAATTACCCAATATTGTTCGGGAATAAATGCACGAATTTCTCGCTCACGTTCCATAATAATGCGTAGCGCGGGGGATTGTACTCGTCCTGCCGAGAGGCCGTAACGAACTTTTTTCCATATAAGACCAGAGAGATCATATCCAACAAGACGATCAAGCACTCTTCGTGCTTCCTGTGCTCTTCGAAGATCTTCGTCGATTTTCCTTGGGTGTTGCACTGCTTCTTGCACCGCTTGTTCGGTAATTTCATGAAACACCACTCGCTTTGGATTTTTAAGTGAACACGCTTCTTTTATGTGCCACGCGATTGCTTCTCCTTCTCTATCGGGGTCAGTTGCAAGAAGTACTTCATCTGCTTTTTTTGCCAATCGTTGTATCTCACTTACAATTTTTTCTTTTCCTTTTGAAATTTCATAGTGCGGGATAAATCCACGTTCGATATCAATCGCTTTTTTATTGTTTTTTGGGAGATCACGAATATGGCCCACACTTGCGTGGACTTCGTATTTTCCTTTAAGGTATTTTTCTATTGTTTTTGCTTTTGCGGGACTTTCAACAATTAATAACTTCATACAGTATGTTTCACACTATATCACGAATTATTGTGTCAGTATAAATTTACCTCCAACATCGCGAATAACATCATCAAGCGCAAGGAGTGTTAGTGCTTCTTGTACCTTACGTGGTTCAAGATGAGTGATTTCTATAATTGTGTCAACTCCCATTGGGTTCGATGATGTTTGAAGTGTTTCAATAATTGTACGAGAAACTGAATCATCGGAGGTAAAAATATTTCTTGTATTTACTTCTTTTTTAATATCAAGATCTTCCAATATATCTTTTGAAGATGTAACGAGTCGCGCTCCGTTGCGGAGCAATGAGTGTGATCCTTCATAGTTCTTATTGGTAATTGGTCCCGGAATAACAAACACTTCGCGTCCCGACTCAATAGCAAGTCGCGCAGTTGCAATTGAACCTGAACGAATTGGAGCCTCAATAACAAGGGTTGCGATTGAAATTCCTGCGACAATTCTGTTTCTTTCTAAAAATTGATTTGGATATGATGGAGTGTTTTCTGGATATTCAGAAAAAATACACCCACCAGACTCAATTATTTTTTTTGCGAGCCCCTCATGTTGTCGGGGGTATATTGCATCAAGTCCGTTTCCTAGTACCGCAAGTGTTTTTCCATGTGCCTCGAGCGCGCCCTCGTGGGCGGCTCCATCAATTCCCAATGCCAATCCGCTTACAATGACACAACCACATGAGGCGAGTTCACGCGCGAATAGTTTGCTTGTCGCGAGCCCTTCTTTAGTCGCTTTTCGTGTTCCCACTATCGCAATATGTGGTTTTGTCCAATCAGAAATTGTTCCCCGATAATATAATTGCTTTGGGCATCGCTCTGTCTCAAGAAGCAATGGGGGATATTGTTGATGTTTTTGATATAAAACTTCAATCATTAAATTGTGTGTTACAATTATTATAGTTTAGGAAACGTATTGCGTATATATGGATTTTAAGAAAAAACTTGCAATTGAACTTGGAATTACCGCGGTTCTTATTGTTGGTCTTGTTTCTGGTATACTCATTTTTGCTTCCAAATTAAAGACGAGCGCGGAAGAAATGGTGGGGCTTCGCAAAGAACTTGCGCTTCGGTCAAAATCACTCAATTCGGTTGCGGCGCTTCGATCTGAATATGATATGAAAGTAAAAGATCGCATGAAGGTTTTAATTTCCGCCGTTCCCGTGAAAGATCAACTTATTAATATTGCAAAGGACTTTCAATTAATTTCATCGGCATCAGGACTCCAATCAACATTCACATTTGTGGGAGAAACTGGCGCTACAAATAATTCATTGGGGAAAGTGACGTTTAAACTTTCTGAGGAGGGCAATTTTGAGAAACTCATTGAATTTATTTCGGTGTTGCAAAATTTTCATTATCTTTCTTCTTTTGATTCATTTTCATTGTTACGCAAGCAAGATGAAAATTCATTACTTTCTACGCAAGGGAGCATTTTTTTTCGTGATCAGCTAAATCAAGAAACAGCAAATTCATCAAATTAACTACCCAATGAAACTCACATTATTAAAATCAACGTCGAAATCATTTGTACGTCAGACAATATTCTCAATACTTGCTATTGTATTGTTTGCGATACTTGGATTCGTCGTGATATATTCAACAACATTTATTGTTGAAAAATCAAAAGATGCTCTTGATATTTCGGTTGCCCCGGCACCCACGCAACGGTTCGATCTTCAAGGATACGAGAAATTGCAACTGGTGAAACAAAAGAAGTAAAACAAAAATCGCCCTAAGGGCGGTTTTTTTGTGGTGTTGTTCTAGCATTCGCGCGAATTTTCTTTGAACGAAATTCGGCTTTCTTTTTTCAAAAAATCGACGGCTATCTAAAAATATCTATTCTCCGTAGAATATTTTTACTAATTTAGGCAAATCACCTTTTGTCTTATCACCGTTGGTGATTCTATCAAAGAGTGCTTTTGGTGTCAGCCAAAAATATTCTACGAAATCGCTTTTATTATAATTTGGTGCCTCATTCATTTTTATCTCATAAACATTCATGAACGCTGAAACGCTATCCTTTTGAGGAGTTAAACGACCAAGCAAACGAACCGACGTATTATCAGTATCAACATTTAACTCCTCTTCTATTTCGCGTTTCAGTGTTTGCTCGTATGTCTCGCCGCTCTCAACATGACCACCCATGCTCATATCCAAGCAGAGTGGAAATATCCGCTTGTTCGCGACTCGACGAGGTATCCAAATTTCTCCTTTTGAGTTTACAATAAAAGCGTTTACCACGCGGAAATTGGAAAGATGCTCTGAGTAAACTTCTGAACGCTTTTTCTTCCCAATAACATTATCGTTTTCGTCTACGAGGTCTAAATATTCATCAAGTGTATGATCTGGTGTCATAATTATTTCAAAAACTCATCAATGGAAACATTAAGCGCATTGGCGAGCTTTTCCAATACCACCGGCGTAACATTGACTTTCCGCAAAATCGCTCCGCTTATTTAATTCCGAACAAGTTTCGCTTGGTGGACCCGACCGGCAGTTGAACAAAATTTCGCAGACGAAATTTTCTGACACCTTGCGCCTGCCTGCCGGTAGGCAGGGTTTCAGTACTTCCACCACGGGAAAACTCCCGTTTTCCCGACCCCTTTCCCAGTTCAAATCCTTATACAAAAAAATCATCGTTTGATGATTTTTGTTGTGGACCCGACCGGATTTGAACCGGTGACCTCCTCATTGCAAATGAGGCGCTCTACCAGCTAAGCTACGGGCCCATTGTACCAAATTTAATTGGTATGTGGGCGTGAAAGGAATCGGACCTTTGACCTCTGTCTTATCAGGACAGCGTTCTACCACTGAACTACACGCCCAACTTGGAATATAATATCATTTATACATATTTTTTCAAGCATTTTATTTTAGGAACGAAATGTGCATAAAATCCCTATTGTGCAGGTTATACAGTGCTCTGTAAATCTTTTCCTAATTATTTATCGTGATACTATATTTATATGAAGAATGTTATCGTATATTCAACTCCGTCCTGCGTGTATTGCAAAATGGCAAAAGCGTATTTTGATGAAAAAGGAATAAAATATTCTGACAAGGATGTAATGGTGGACGTTGAGGCAAGAAAAGAAATGATGGAAAAGTCGGGACAACTTGGAGTTCCTGTTATTGATATAGGAGGAAAAATTATTGTTGGGTTTGATAAGGGAGCAATAAAAGATCTTTTGGAAATTTAACACTAAACGCCTCGACACACGGGGCGTTTTTGTTATTCTGATAGGAGAGATATGACAAAAAAGATTCATCGGTTTATTGGGGATTTCGATTTGGGAAAAAACAGGATTGTTGTTACCGACGAAGAGTTGGTGAACCAAATGCGAAATGTATTGAAATTATCCGTTGGGGAGCGAATTTGTATTTCTACCGGAGATGGGAATGAAGCAGATGCACGAGTGTATGAAATTAAAAGCAAGGAGATACATATTGATGTTGTTTCTCGTTTTTGTAATATTGCTGAACCAAAAAATGATACTGCATTATTCTTAGCAATTTTAAAGAATGAGAATTTTGACCTAGTGATTCAAAAAGCAACAGAGGTAGGAATAAAAAAAATTATTCCAATGCTCACTGAACATACGGTAAAGCAGAATATAAACAAAGAACGGTTGGAGCGAATTGCGAAAGAAGCGGCAGAGCTTTCTGGTCGTGCATATATTCCAGAAATTCATCCGATTATGAAATTTGATGATGCGATAAATTACGCGCGTGAAATTTCGGAAACAATTTATTTTTTGGATAGCACAGGGGATGCTGTTGCTAAACATAAACCACACGGAACCCATATATCTTTTTTTGTGGGTCCAGAATGTGGATGGGGAGATGAGGAACGAATTATGGCAAGTGACGCGGGGTTTCCTTTTATATCACTAAGCCCTCTTACGTTTCGTGGAGAAACGGCGGCAATTATTGCCTCATATATTATTGTTAATAGCTAGTATGAGTGTGTTTATATAATGGGAATTGAAGAACGAAAACAGAAAATACAAAAGATAATGAGTGCCCGACAGTCTGGGTGTGTTGTGGTTCTTGAAGATATTTCAGACCCACATAATGCGGGTGCGGTAATACGAACTGCCGAGGCGTTTGGGATAAGCGAGGTATGGCTCATATTTAATGAGGGAAAAACGTTTAATCCGAGGAAAGTTGGAGATAAATCCGCCTCGCACGCAAATAAATGGATTAAATTTAAAAAGTTTAAGAGTAGTAGGGAGTGCATTGAGGTGTTGAGAAAAAATGGATATGAAATTGTGGTTACTGCATTAGTTCCAAATGTGGAATCAATATACTCTGCAAGTTTTAAAAATGACAAAATTGCTTTGTTTTTTGGGAATGAACATTCGGGGCTTTCGCTTGAGACGATTGAAGCAGCCGATCGAAGAGTAAGCATACCAATGCGAGGAATGGTGCAGAGTTTAAATATCTCGGTAACTGCAGGAATTGTTATGTATGAAGTTGTGCGACAGCGAATGGAAGATTTTGGGCGATATACAATAAGTGATGTTGATGCAGAGCGATTAACCAAAGAATTTGATAATGAGTGAAACAAAATATAAAAAAGGAATTTATGGATTTTGGAAACCACGAGGACCGAGTTCGTTTGATGTAATTCGGGAAATAAAAAGATATTCAGAAGATAAATGTATTGGACATGCGGGAACACTTGATCCACTTGCTGAAGGAGTGCTTGTGGTTGCAATCGGAAAGGAGTTTACAAAAAAAATTAGTGAAGAGGTAAAAAAAGAAAAAGAATATATTGCCTATATTAAATTAGGAGTTGAGAGTTCAACTGATGATGAAGAGGGAGAAAAGAAGGTATTTGAAGTTAAAAAAGAACCAACACAGGAAGATGTTGAGGGAGTCATACAAAATTTTATTGGAACAATTATGCAAATACCTCCAATATGGAGTGCGGTGAAAGTTGATGGAAAAGAATCATATAAACGTGCAGAAAAGGGAGAAGAAATTTTGTTACGTGCACGACCAGTTCAAATTGACGAGATTGAAGTCATTTCCTACCAGTTTCCTGACTTGCTTATTCGTGTTGCTACTGGTCCAGGAGTCTATATTCGTTCTCTTGCTCGAGATATTGGAAAGACTCTTAAGACACATGGATACCTTGCAGGACTTATTCGTACAAAAGTAGGAGGTTTTACTAAGGAGAATTCAATAAAAATTGATGTTGGATTTCAAACTCCAAAGGGGAGGGCGTGAGTAGAAAATACGCAATATGTTTGAGCCCGCTCCATATTTCAACAAGCAGACTTGTTAAAATATAGGCCGCTTGGCCAAGTCTTAGTCTCAAACATATTGCGTATTTTCTGCTAGAATGAATAAAAGGAAACATTATATGTACGAATTACAACCATTACCATATTCTTATGATGCGCTTGAACCATGGATTGATGCAAAAACCATGGAGGTTCATCATGATAAACATCATCAGACGTATTGTGATAAATTTAACGAAGCAATCAGTAAACACCCAGAACTATTCGAAAAGGGGCCGGAAGAACTACTTAGGGATTTAAGCATTGTTCCTGAGGATGTTCGTGGTGCTGTAAAAAATCATGGAGGTGGGTTTCTCAATCACAATTTATTTTGGAAGATTTTAGGAAATGGAAACAATGCTCCAACAGAAAATTTTCTTCAAATTATTACTCGTGATTTTGGATCGTTTGAGCAATTTAAAGAAGTGTTTAGCAAAAGCGCCCTTGGACAATTTGGTTCGGGGTGGGCATGGCTTGTAAAAGATAAATTGGGAAAACTTTCAATTACGAATCTTCCTAACCAGGATTCACCACTTTCAATTGGATTAATTCCTGTGCTTTGTCTTGATGTGTGGGAGCACGCGTATTATTTAAAGTATCAGAATAGGCGCGCGGAATATGTTGAAAATTGGTGGAATGTCGTTAATTGGAATGCAGTGGAGGAGTTGTATAATAAATAAATATGATCGATTCAATGGCGAGCGGACTCTTGTTACAACGTCGTTCGACTAAAATGAGAAAGATATTTCATTTTACTTCTCACTAGTTGTAATAAAAGAAAATATGAAAGAAAAATTTGAAAAAATCCAGAATGAGAAAAATAAATTGAAACGCGAAGTTCGCAATCAAACACTTACACTCATTATTACTAGTTTTGGTCTTGTTGCTGGCCTTGCGTGGAATGAGGCGGTAAAAGCGTTTATAGATTTATTTTTTCCGCCAACTGGAGGTGGAGTTATTGCAAAATTGATTTATGCGGTGCTCATTACATTTGTTGTGGTTTTCGCAAGTTTCACACTTGCAAAGATGAAGCGAATAAATGAGGAATGATCAATAATAAAAATCCCCTAACGGGGATTTTTATTTTGCTATCTTGATATTTGCTCCGAGTTTTCTGAGGCGCGAGGCAAGGTCTTCGTATCCACGATTGATTGAATAGACGTTTCGAAGTAATGAACTTCCTGGTGCCGCGAGCATTGCAATAAGAATAATTGCTGCGGGGCGAAGCGCGGGAGGACAAATAACTTCGGCTGATCTAAATTTTGTTGGTCCAGTAATAAATACTCTGTGTGGATCTGCAAGTAAAATATCAACACCGAGTTTTGAAAGTTCTAAATAGTAGAGTGCTCGATTTTCGTATACCCAGTCGTGAATTAATGTTTTTCCTTTTACGCGTGCAGAGATAGGAACAAAGAAGGGAAGGTTATCAATGTTAAGTCCTGGGAATGGGCGAGCATAAATTTTTTCGTGGAGTGCTTTGAGTGCGCTTGGAAGTGTTTCAATATCAACCAATTTTGTAAATCCATTTGCTGATATGTATGATTTTAGGGTTTTATATTTAAATCCCATCTGCTCAAGTTTTAAGAGCTCAAGCTCAAGAAATTCTATTGGGCATTTTTTGATAGTGATTTTCGAGTTGGTAGTTACAGCAATTGAAATAAAAAGCATTGCTTCAATAGGGTCTTCGCTCAGAGTATAGGAAACCGGCATATCCATTTCTTTTACTCCAGTGATTTTTAGTGTGGTAGTTCCAACTCCTTCAATAACTACCCCAAATAATTCAAGAAAGTGGCACACATCCTGAACCATATAATTTGCAGAAGCAAGACGAATTTCTGTGGTGCCTTGGATTTTTGCTGCTGCCATTAGGATGTTTTCGGTGGTGGTGTCTCCTGATTCATACATTACAATTTCATTCGCGTGAAGTTTTTTTCTTCTTACTTCAAAATGATCGTTTTTTGTGGTGATATTTACTCCGAGCTTTTTGAGTGCTAAAAGATGTGGCTCAACGGTGCGTGATCCAAGTTTGCATCCACCTGTTTGTGGGATTTTAAATGAAGTAAAAAGATGAATGAGTGGTCCCATAAACATCACAATACTTCGTGTTTTTTTTGCGGATTCTTCGTTGAGATTTTCAATTGAATATTTTTTCGGGGGAGTGAGCGTGAGGGAAGAATTATTCCATATAGCCTTCATTCCGATACTCTCAAGGACTTCAAGAATTCTGTATACCTCTTCAATCTTTGGGACGTTAGTTATCGTGGTAGTGCCTTTATTGAGGAGGGAAGCACATAATATGCCTACTGCTGAGTTTTTTGACGAGTTAATTGATATGGTGCCTGAAAGTGGTTTTCCACCCTCAATTTTGAAATTCATATCCTCATTATAATGCAATACAATAAATTGTGGAAAATAGGTACTTGCAAAAAAAATAGAAGTGAATAAAATTAGCAATGCAAAGTCGTGATTGCTAATAATAACAATATATGAATATACAACCATTATCGAATCGTGTTCTTATCCAAGGAATTGAGGATGAGGCAAAAACAACAAAGTCGGGAATTGTAATCCCCGATACTGCAGATAGAAAAAAGCAGGGAAAGGGACTGGTAGTTGCGGTGGGATTAGGAAAAATAAATGAAAAAGGAGATCGAGTTCCTATGTCCGTTAAAAATGGCGACAAGGTCCTCTTTAAAGAACCATGGTCTGATGAGAGTAAATTTGAATATGACGGAAAGAAATTATTTTTAGTCGAAGAAGAGGATGTACTTGCAACAATTACTGATTAATAAAGTTATGTCAAAACAAATCATTTTTAACGAGGAAGCGCGCGCGGGAATGAAGAAGGGAATTGATAAGCTTGCAATGGCAGTCACCATGACGCTTGGCCCCAGAGGTCGCGCAGTGGTAGTAGAAAAATCATACGGAGCACCACAGGTGACATTCGATGGAGTAACTGTTGCGAAAGAAATTGAACTTGAAGATAAATATGAGAATCTTGGGGCCGAATTTCTAAAGCAGGCAGCAGACAAAACCAATGACAATGTTGGTGATGGAACAACTACTTCGGTAGTACTTGCACACGCATTGATTGAAGAAGGAGAAAAAACAATAAAAGAAAAGGGATTCAATGTTATCCAACTTGCAGAAGAATTAAAAAAACAAAGTGTTGGAATTATTGCGTCACTTGAGGGTCAGAAAGAAGAAATTAATGATGTAAAGAAAATTGAGGAAGTTGCAACACTTTCTGCAAAGGACAAGGGGATTGGAAAACTTATTGCTGAAGTCATTGAGACGGTGGGGCGGGATGGAGTAGTTACGATTGATGATTCAAATACTATTGGAAATTCACACGAAATTGTAGAGGGCATGCAGTTTGATCGTGGATATATTTCTCAATATATGATTACCAATCAAGAGCGAATGGAGGCATCACTTGAAGAGCCACCAATCTTGGTTACCGACAAAAAAATCTCATCGATTCAGGAGATTCTTCCCGTGCTTGAAAAGATTGTTGCAACAGGAAAAAAAGAATTGGTAGTTATCGCTGATGATATTGACGGCGAGGCACTTGCAACGTTAGTAGTAAATAAAATTCGTGGGATTTTCACCGTGCTTGGCGTAAAGGCTCCTGGATTTGGAGATAGGAAAAAAGAGATGCTTCAAGATATTGCGATTGTAACAGGCGCAACATTTATTTCTGAAGAGGTTGGGAAGAAATTTGATTCTGTTGAATTGTCCGATCTTGGATCTGCGCGACGAGTGGTTACCGATAAAGATAAGACAACTATTGTAGACGGACGTGGTGATAAGAAAGTAATTAGTGACCGCGTGACGCAACTCAAGGCGCAGGTGAAGAAAACCGATTCTGATTATGATAAAGAGAAATTGAATGAACGAATTGGGAAACTCTCTGGTGGTGTTGCGGTCATAAAGGTTGGAGCTCCAACCGAGTCAGCACAAAAAGAATTAAAACAACGTGTTGAGGATGCAGTTGCGGCGACACGCGCAGCGATGGAGGAGGGCATTGTTCCGGGAGGAGGAATTGCACTTTTGAATGCTGCAATGAAAGCGAAGTCCGAAAAAGGAAATTTAGCAGTTGCTGAAGCAGCATACTCAATTTTGATGCACGCGGCGGAAGCGCCAATTACTGCAATTGTTGCAAATAGTGGAGAAAACCCCTCAAAAATTCTTTCTGAACTCAAGAGCGAGAAACGAAACGAATGGTTTGGATTTAACGCATTTGAGAATGCAATTTGCGATCTCAAGTCGGCAGGAATCATTGATCCATTAAAAGTCACCAAAATGGCATTTACTAATGCGATTTC
>Ga0172368_10003264_pt1 | contig 19869 bp, 20 predicted proteins | sample Lak11m_FD_114540 | JGI IMG/M metagenome (GOLD analysis project Ga0172368, IMG submission 114540) | Freshwater microbial communities from Kabuno Bay, South-Kivu, Congo - kab_022012_11m | ecosystem: Environmental > Aquatic > Freshwater > Lake | place: Democratic Republic of the Congo: South-Kivu...
ACATGTAATATATTGGTGATCTCAAATGCTGTACGTTTTTTACTGTCCGCTGCCCGCTATTACGCTATACGCTAACTACTGTTCTCCGTTCTCTGGTTGGTGAGCCTGTCGAACCACCGACCTCTGTCTTGTCTGTGGTCTGCCCGCCGAAATATACATACCACTCTTTAATAAGCTTATCAGAAATAAATATAGAAATAAATTCTATTTTATTTAAAGAAATATGAAGGTGGATTTGCATTTATGCATCTAAAATGGTTTTATAATTGTTTCAGGCTTTATTAGCTAGATTTAACCCGACAAGCCGGATTAAAGAAATTGAAGTTCAGTTTATTTGCATATTTATGAGGAATCAAATGAATATTTTATAAAGTTAAATATAGATTTAATAATCTAATTTTGAAATTATAAATTTGGACTAACCGAGATTTTATTTGAGAGGTTCTCAATTATAATTTTTTTGACTTTTTAACTAAATTTTTGCAATCTAAATTAGCTCTTTTATAATTTTCAACTGAACCTATATCTATTAAATAGTCATCCGTTATCCAGCCATACATTCTATTTGTAAGCTTTGGTAATACTGAGAAACCAAAATCAACATTTTTACCATTCGGTATATTTTCGATAATTGAGGGACTTGAAAGATAAACACCAGCATTGGCAAGATTTGATTTAGGATATTGTGGTTTTTCTTCAAAATCAATTACTAAATCATGATCATTCAACTTTGCTATGCCACAAGATTTGGGATTGTTAGTGCAAAACAATGTCATTGAAAAAGATGAGGAAACAGTATGATGAAAATCCAAAAACTTATTCAAATTTATATTAGTAAAATTATCTGCGTAAAGAATAAAAAATTCTTTTTCATCTTTTATGAAATCATAATTATCTCTAATGGTACCACCACTGCCCAAGAGTTCATTTTCATAAAAGAGTATAATTTTTATTTTCGTATTTAATTCAGAGATAAATTCTTCTACTTTAGGCGCTAAATAATGTGTATTTATTAGAACTTCATCGACATGATATTTTTCCAATAATTCTATCCACCATTGAAGTAGTGGTTTATTACAAATTTTCACCAAACACTTAGGAGTATCAGTGGTGATTGGTCTCAGACGTGTACCGAGTCCAGCAGCCAAAAGGATTGCTTTCATTTATTAATTAATTCTTTAATATAATCTTTAATAATATGATTTATGATTAAATGGCAATCTTCAATTCTTTCCATAGAGGTAGACTGCACTATTATGGGCAAATCCACAATTAGAGCTAACTTACCACCTTGTAAATTCTTGTAGTTTCCTGTTAATCCTATTGTATAAAATCCATTACTTTTGCAGTAATCAGCCGCCAGAACGATATTTTTAGAATTACCGCTTCCACTATAAATAATAACTAAATCACCAGTTGAAATATATGTTGTAAGCTGATCAACAAATATTTGATCGTAACTAACATCATTTGCCAGTGCTGTTATTCTGGGAATATTATCAGTAAGACAAACAGTTTTTAACCCAAGTTCTTTACCCCAATCACCTGCAGCATGTGATGGTGTAGCAGATGATCCCCCATTACCTAATAAAAAAACGTATCGCGAATTGTTTCTTGCTTCAATTATTTTTAATGCTACTTGTTCTAACTTCTCAACTTCCAAAAATCTCAAAGCTAAAGTCAAATCACTTAAATATTCTAATAATATTTCTTTCATAATAAATTTATTTCCTGTCCCTTGTTATTACTAGAATGAATTATTTGGCTGCCGTAATGATCAATTTCGAATTTCATAATTTTAAAATTTTTCATTTTTTCATAAAATGATTTCTGCTTTTCTATTGGAACAAATAACATCATAACACCACCTCCGCCAGCACCTAATATTTTACCGGCTTCTGCACCATTTTTTATTGCAATATCATATACTTCAGAAATAACAGAGGACTGTATATATTTTGAGGTCTTCTTTTTTAATTCCCAATTTTCTTTCAATGCATCTTTAAATGCATGTATGTTATTTTTCATCAACTCAGAAAATAAATTATCTGTTAAATTCCTCATTGCAAGCATATATTCATAATTTTTGTTAGAATTATTTGAAACGTCATTTAAAATATTCGAGGCATCATGTGAAATATTTAGATATAAGAAAACTAAATTATCCATTAATGCTATAAGACTTTCTTCTTCAATCAAAATTGGTTGAACGGTTACTGTTCCATTATAATTAAACCTAATATAATTAAATCCCCCTATCGCTGCTGCGAACTGATCTTGTTTTCCGATCGGGTTTTTTAAAATATCTATCTCTATTTTACAAGCCTCTCTGGCTAATCTTTCTGGAAAAGCTGTGATACCTTTATATTGATATAATGCATTTAATAATCCCACCACAAAAGAACTTGAACCACCCAATCCCATCTGTTTGGGGACATCAGAAATATAAAAAATTTCTATACTATCAAGAATATCTAAGCTTTCCAAACACGAACGCATTCTTTCATTTTCTATTTCATGAATGGAATCAATTACTTCGTTCTTTGAATAGGCTAATCTAATTTTCCCATCAAATCTATGATTAACACCAATATAGACATATTGTTTTATTGCAGTGCTGATCACACATCCATATTCATGCTTTTCATAGAAACTTGGTAAATCAGTACTACCTCCTACAAATGAAACCCGAAGTGGTGTTTTTGATAAAATCATTTAAATTTTACCTATAGCTCTAGCATATTGTTCAGCATTATCGAGATAATATTTTACAGTTTTTTCTAATCCTTCTTCCCAGCTGATTTTCGGCTCCCATTTTAAATATCTCTTTAGCCTTTCGGGATCAGCTACAAGATGGGTTGCTTCACCTTTTTTAATATTAAAGTCCTTAGTAATTTTGTTTTTAGAACCAACTAACTTTAATATCTCTTCAGCAATATTAACAATGGGATATTTAATTCCAGTACCAATATTTATAACTTCGCCTACGACACCGTCAGCTACTCCTAATTCTGCATAAGCTTCTCCAGCATCTGAGCCAAACATGAAGTCCCTTGTCTGAGAACCGTCTCCATAAATTGTTATATCTTCTCCTCTCTTGGATTGTAAAACAAATTTAGGAATAGCTTTTTCAGCACTTTGCCTAGGACCATAAATTCCAAAAAATCTTGACATTACCACCGGCGTACCATAGCTGCAATAATATGAATACATTAATCTATCAGCAGCTACTTTACCTGCTGCATAAGGGCTGCGCGGTATTAAAGGAAATTCTTCTTTTATTCTTTGATCAATTGTTTCACCATATTCTTCAGCACTGCCCGCATGTATTACCCTTCCTACATTATTTATTCTTGCCGCTTCCAATATATTTATTGTACCCTGACATTGGATCATAAATGATTCAACTGGCTGTGCAATTGAATACGCGACATGACTATTTGCAGCTAAATGATATATTATCTCAACATCTTTAGTATGTTTAATCATTGACGAAAAGTCACAAATATCACTCCATATTATTTCATAAAGATCTTTTTTAAGATGATCAATATTTTTTAGTATACAACTTGAATTTCTTCGCACTAGAGCTTTTACCTTTGCACCTTTTTGAACCAAACTTTCACATACATAACTTGGTATAAATCCGTCAGCGCCTGTTACCAGTACTGTTTTTCCATTCAAAGAATTCATAATTTTTCCTTTTCTTTAATTAAAGTTTTATATTCATTAATAAATTCAAATAATGATTCTTGCCATGATGGCAAATCTGAAAATCCTTCTTTTATTAAATTGTTGTTTTTAAGTGAGGTGTTCTTCCCTCTTCTTATTTCTTGTTTATAGTTAGTAGTATTCGATTTTAATAATAATTCTTTGGGTAAGTTATAGTATTCTGCAATTTTCAAAGCAAATTCAAACCAAGTGGCTTTACCGGAGCCCGCTAAATGAAATAATCCGAAAGAATTTGAATTAAGTATTTCTATGGATTTTAAAACTATAGATTTAGTACTTGTTGGACTCATTATAATATCATCAACAATTGTCATATTTTCATTTTTTGATAATTTATTTATCACCATTAGTGGGAAGTTACCTTCATCCTTTGCTCTGCAACCATTAACCCCGTAGATAGAAGCAACGCGGAATATCAAATGTTTTTCGCAAATTATTCTAATGATATTTTCTCCTGCAAACTTAGAAGCTGCATAAAGGTTAGCAGGTAAGGGAAGATCTTCTTCAGCAAAACTGTAATTATTATCAACTTCATTCCCCGAAAAAACGTAATCTGTGCTAAAATGAATTAGTATCTTATTTCTTTCGGCTGCATATTTTGCCAAATAATAAGGTCCAAATACATTTACCTCATAAAATTTATTTGGATTTGTATCTGCATAAGCTTTTTTCGCATGATATGCTGCCGTGTTAATAATAACATCAAAATCATATTTATCTAACACATCATAAGTTTTGTTTATATCTGAGATTTCAATATTTTGGTGTGTTAACCCTATTGACTTATATCTTAGTTCTTTACATTGCCTTAAATATTCACTCCCCAACTGACCATTAGCACCAACAATTAAAAATTTCATCTAGAAAGTTTCCTCAAATTCTTTTTCAAGCCCCATCATATACTTAAAATATTTCTCATGCAGCTTAGCCGAATAATCCCAATTATAAAATTTATTTAACCGTGCTATTATTTCCTCCTTCTTCAATATTAACTTTTCATAATTATTCTCTACATATTTAATTCTTTCAGCTATACAATCAGGATTATTGTCAAAATAAACTCCGTTCTCTTTTCCCAATACTTCAATGTTATATAGGGTAGAATTTGCAATTATTACATTGCCGCATCCCATCGCTTTCAATAATGATGGATTTGTTCCTCCGACTTCATGCCCATGCAGATATGCAAAACAATTATAATGCAATTCTTCTATATGGTAAGGAATATAAACTGGACCTAAAAATCTTACTTTCTCACTTTTTATTTTTCTTAATTCAATTTCATATTTACTTTTATAATTAGCACCGCCAGCGATTAATAATTTTTTTTGCGAACTGCTTCTTATAAAACCTTCAATTAAATTATGTATGTTGTTTTCAGGTTCAAACCTACAAGCTATTAAATAATATTCACCGGGTTCTACCTCATAACTTTTTAGGATTTCAGGATACTTTGACTTATATTCATAGCCCCCTATTGAAATGAATACCCCTTTTCTTGAATAATTTCTAACAAAATAGTCTTGAATATGAGTATTGTCGTGTATATGATAATGTGTAAGTAGTGTTGCTGACTTATATCCAAACTTAAGAAAATTTCTTGCTACTTTACCCCACTTTTTTCTAGCAAAATCAAGACCGTCAGTATTAAATACTAATCTTTTGTTAAGCAACTTATATAAAAAATAAGTCCAGCTTGTTCTACAGCCTAACACATAATTAATATCTGCTTTCGTAAAAAGTCCGACAAAACTACAAATAACTTCATGGAAAATGGTTTCTGTATTTTTTCCGTAAATAGGTGAAACGTATCTTAACTCAACGCCTTTAAATGTTCGCGGCTTTTCTGGCAAAGCATATTTAGGCATTACGTACACTATTACTTTATGCCCTTGTGCAGCAAACCTAACAGCTAATTCCGAAGCAGTTGTATCAAATCCGCTCCATCTAGCGGGTACTGAACGTGCACCGAATATTTGTATAATCATATTTAATATTTTAGAAATTCTATAATTTGAAATAATTAGATTCAGGTTTCTTTAACCATTCATTTAAAGTTGGAGCATGTTTATCTCTTTCAGAAATGATTGGATCTTTAATAGGCCATTCTATTCCAATTTCCGGGTCATCCCACAATATATTTCCTTCGGCATCTTTATTATAAATGCCTGTGCATTTATATTGTAGTTCAACATAATCAGATAATGAAAGAAATCCTCTGGCAAATCCAGCAGGGGCCCATACCATTTTTTTATTTTCTTCTGATACCTCAACACCAAACCATTTACCTAGCGTAGGTGAATTTTTCCTAATATCAACCCCTGTTAAATATGCTATGCCCCTAGTTACTCTTATAAGTTTACCCATCGGTGGTTCCCATTGAAAGTGCAGTCCTCTCATAACTCCTTTCATAGAGCTAGAGTGATTATCTTGAACAAAGTCATAAGGCAATCCCAAATCTTTAAATTGATCATTTCGAAATGTTTCCATAAAAAAACCGCGTTCATCCTGAAATACCTCAGGTACAATTATTTTTACATCACCCATTAATTCTTCAACTATTGATAGTTTCATTTTTATCCTCAATTAATTTTCATTTTCTTATTGAAATATATTACTTAAAATTTTTGTAAGAAAAACAGCAAGTATTTCATTACAAAGTATTGATTCTATAACAATGATACTAGAACCCATTTAATTTTTTACTAAAATTTTATCTTCAATTTCATCTAACATTATTTTTATTTTATTAACTACAACCTCTGGTTTATGATACATACAAATAGGTTTATCACATCCCACTATACATTCAGCACAATCAACATCAACTATTGAATAACCACATTTAGTACTATAAGGTAATAATTGCCTATAATCGTAGGCTCTACAATATAGGACAAAAATTGGTACTTCGAAAGAAGATGCAAGGTGAACAACACTAGAATCTACCGAAACAATAAGCTTGGCATTTTTAGCCAAATATGCAAATTCATCAAAATTAGTTTTTCCAACTAAATTTTCAACATGAAAATGGATTTCTTTCATCCAATTTTCAGAAACCTTATAAAATTCTTTAGTACCGGAAATAACAATATTTAATCTTGGATAATTCTTATGGAGATATTTTAGCACATAAGTCCAATTTTTAAGTTCCCAGAATTTGATTTTTTCAGAAGTAAAAGGTGATATTAAAATATAAGGCAATACATTGTCAATTATCTTTACTATTTCATCGCGTAAATTTTCACCAAAATAATATTGGACTGTATTATTCGGTAATTCTTCTTCTCCTTCTCCAAAATAGTATTTATATACGTTATTTAAATTCTCGATTATGTGTTTTCCTTTTTCAAAAGGAATTTTGATATCATAAAAATTACTGGCATATTTAAAATCAAACCCAATAATATTTCTACTTTTTAACAGCCTTAGTAATATTGCGGTAAGTGGCTGATCCCCGAACCATGTATTAATTATTATATCAAAACTATTTTGCTTCAGCATCTTAATAATTTTCAACGTATCAATAATATGATTGAACTTTAGTTTATGTTCATGATTGTCTTTAGGATCTGCCCAAAATGCTTCATAAATAAATTTTTCAGTATTAGGAAAATTTTTTATTGCGACATATGACCATGGTGTAACAAGCAATGAAATATTTACTTTGCTCTTAAATTTATTTTGTAATGCCGTTACAAGTGGAGTAATAAGTAAGCCGTCCCCAATCAATCCAAAATTTACAATCAAAATCGATTTTATTTTATCCGGCTGTAACTTTTTCTTTTTTTTTACAACAAAAAATGAAATAAATAATAGCGTTTTGTATATTAATATTTTTAGTATTCTTTTCATTTACAAAATAAATTTATGAAAAAGCCTTATACAAATTTAAGGTCTCATTTGCACACTTCCCCCAAGAAAAATCCTTAGCTCTCATAAAACCCAAGTTAGCTTTTTCATTTCGACAATGATCATTCCATAAAAGAGATATTACGTCAATAATTTCGACCTCATTTTTAGGAGTTGTCAAAAAAACCGCTTCACCAACAATCTCTTCCGCAACTGTGTTAGAAGATGCTATTACGTGACACACGCAAGCCATAGCTTCAACTAAAGGTAATCCGAAACCTTCATAACTAGAAATATAAATTAAACCCAAAGCCAAATTATAAATTACTGGGAGATCTTCCTCGGGCAAATATCCAAGCAAATGGATATTGCCTTTTGCCGGACTTTCATCAATCATTTTTAACAATTCTTTATTATGCCGACCTCCAAAACTTACAACTACTAAATCGATATTCATTTTAAATTTATGAAATGAGTTTATTAGTAAATTAATATTCTTTCTGGGTTCTATAGCACCAGCAAAAAGTAAAAAAGGATTTTTAATGCTATACTTAATTTTAATTTGATATAGCAAATCTTCATCCTGTATTTTTTTAAATTTATTATCAACACCATTATAAATTACTGTTACTTTTTCCTCCGGTACGTCCAAATACTGCACTAACTCATTCTTGGTAAATTCTGAAATCGCTATAATATGATTTGCTCTTTTAACAACTTTAGGAGATAAGAAATTTGCAAATTTTGAATGCCAATTTGTAAAAGCTTGGGGATTTCTTAATATATATATATCATGAAACGTAACGATTGTAGGTAAATTTGAATTTAAAGAACAATAGTGATTAGGGTAGTGAATCAAATTTGCACCAGAATTTAATGCTATTCTAGGCAATACTATTTGCTGCCAATATAATTCTCGATATAAAGTTTCATTTTTTTGTTAATTTATTTTTAATGTTAAATCCCCAGCTATATAAATTATATTCTTCATCAAGTCCAATTCTCATTAAAAATACGCTAGATTGAATTCAAATTCATTTTGTGACTGGTCTTATTCTTGTACAATACCTTCATATTTCAGTAATTCTATTAATCCTGCTTCAATCCCATATTTTGGCATCCAATTTATCTTAGATTTAATTAAATCAACAGAAGCAATTTGATGCATCTTGTCATTTTTTCTAATTCTATTTTGATCAATTTCGATGTTTATCTTTTTGCCAATTATACTTCCAACGCATTCAATAATTTCTTCTGCCGAATGTTCAATCCCAGTACCAATATTAATAATTTCAAATAATATCTCATCTTTGGATAAGGATAATTCACAAATTGCACTTGCAATATCTTCAACATAAATATAATCTCTTTTCGTTTTAATATTACCAAGCAATAAATTATAATTCCCTTCCTTAAGTTGTTTCATTATCTCGGGGATTAAATGAGGATTTGTTTCGTAAGGACCATAAGTATTAAAAAAACGCATTGCTGTAATTTTTAAACTATAATTTTGGGAAAAATATTCGCAAATATCCTCATCCAACAACTTTGATAAGCCATAAACATCGACTGGCTGTGGTAGATCTACATTCTCAACAAGCCCATGTTCTTCGCTTGCATAAATTGCCCCGCTTGAAGCAATTAGTATCCTTTCAATACCCGCTTTTGCCAAATAAGAAAATAATTGGTATGTCGCATTCACATTTACATTCAGTGCTTCATCTTGATGCTCATTACAGTAGGGAATGTAATGTAGTGCCGCTAAGTGAATGGCAATTTGAGCCTTTTCAGCCATAATAATGTCTTTTATCTTATCGTAATTTAGAATATCCTCTTTATAAAACTTAAAATTTGCAGAGTTTTTAAATTCTTCTATATTTTCTAAACGACCAAACGATAAATTATCAATTACTACTATTTCATTACCTTTCTTGAGTAATTTTTTCACTACTTCACGCCCAATGAATCCGGCTCCACCAGTGATTAAAAACTTAGTTCCCATTTTTGTTTCCAATTAACTTATTAAATAGTTTTATATGTTCATTTGTAACAATTTCCCAAGTATAATTGTCTTTTACCTTTTCTCCAGAGCGTTTACTCATTTGCTGTTTTTTTGTTATATCCAACTTGCTAAAATTATTTATTGCATTAAAGATTGCATCACTAGAATGAGATTCAATTAAGTAACCATTACTTTCATCTACCATCTTACTTACCGCTCCAACATTTGTAGCTATGGTTGGTAATTCCATTGCCATTGCTTCTAGTATTACTGTAGGCATACCCTCACCTAAAGTTGGTAAAATAAATGCGTCAACTTTATTATACCATTCAAGCAATTTTTCATCGCTTAATTTTCCAAGGTATTTTATAGTTGAACTTTCGTTGTCTTTTATGTAATTCTCTAAAGGTCCAGCACCTATAAGAAACAATTTTGTATCCATTCCTAAATTTTCCGCCTTCTTAAAAGCTTCAACAAGATAGGTTATACCTTTATGGTGCATTATTTTACCGACAAATAAAAAGGAATTGGGAATTTTCTTTATTTCGATATTTTTTTTAAATAATGAAAGAGTTATACCAACTGAGGTGAAAAATATTTTTTTATCATTAATGTGTAAATATTTCTTAATATCTTCAGTTAGCTTACCGCCAAGCGAAACCATTTTATTACATTTACAAGCGATGGCTAGGTATATCCATCTTCTTAAGGAACCCCTTAAATATACCCATTTTTTATGCACATCAATATCATTATACTTGAAATTTTCTAATCCATGTGGATTTACTACATGGGGAATATTAAGAAACAACAGAGGGAAAAAACCATTGTCATTATTTGAATAAATTACATCATATCTGTTCTTTTTAATTTTTATAAAACTCCGGAACGAAAATATTAATAAAGCTACAATCCCTGGCACATTTTTAGTCCATCCGACAGAAATAATATTAAAATTAATTATATCTTCTTTCTTATCCGGCGAATAAGCGCAAACGACATCTACATTATTCCCAAGGTTTTTCAGATAATGTGCTAAAAAAGTAGCATATTTTTCCATACCACCAAAGGTTTGCGGATAGATATGATCAGCTATAATACAAATTTTCATTTATTTAATTTTCCGAGCAGTAATTTCGATTATATCACCCATGTAAAATAGATTGCCAAAAGTATATAACCCCTCTTTTAAATAACGAGTAAATTTATTTTTGCCATATATGGGATACCCTTTTCTCCATGTAATTAAATTGACAATTTCAAACCCGCATTGTTCAACTACTTTTTTTAATATTTTCACCTTAAAAAAATAGGTATGAACTATAGTAGGATTGGCTTGCTTTGCTTTAAATTTCTGGTAAGGTAAAGTAAGTTTTACAAATAAATCATTAAATTGATTTGGGACTTCTAGCATAATAAGTCCCCCTGGTTTCAATAAAGAATTCATTAATTTTACTGTTTCAAGTGGGTTGGATAAATGTTCCAGTGTATGAAATGAAGTTATAACATCGAACTTTTTAGTATTGTTATTGCTAATGTAATTTTCTAAAGTCCCTACGAAAACATCAAGGTTAAATGTTTCTTTTGCATAATCAGCCGCCCATTGAGAAAGGTCTAACCCAGATACTTTCCACCCGAAATCTTCCCCAACTTTCAAAAAATGCCCCATTGAAGCACCTATATCTAGTACTGATCCTTTTGAGGAATAAATCGATTCTAAAAACTTCCATTTACTAGTGAAATAAATCATTTTTTCGGAAGCGTAATCTTTATACGGATCACCTGCGGCACCGGTACCTTTAGTATAATAATCTTCTTTGTAAAGCAAATTATATCCAGTCTGATTAATTCTTGGATTTAGAAACTTCAATTGACACTCAGAACATTCAACAATTTTTAATGGTTCTGGCAGATTTACTAATTTTGTTTCTGTTTCACAAACAATCGATTTCGCCTTTGGATGGAAAAAACAATTAGATTCTTCTAAAAACTCTATGATATTTTTATCATTAATTTTATATTTCATAATATTAAAGTGTCCTTAAGATATATTTCAATTTAATTTAAGTATTGTTTTTTCAATATTAGTGATGCAAAAAACAGCAAATAACATAAAATTCTTATCCATTAATGGATCTTCCACTATACTGAAAATTAATATACCAATTAGTAGACTTATTGCTAATGCTATATATGGTCTAATATTTTCTTCCCTTTTTATGAGAAAACTTGAATATTTCTTCAATCTTTCAACAATAAATAAAAAGATCACCGAAAATCCGAATATCCCTGTAGTTGCTAAATACTGCAAATAATCACTATTTGCTTGCATACCATAAGAAATATCAATTTGGCTGAAATCGAAAGCTTTGGTAATATATTGCGAATAATAAGCCGGTATTTGATTAAGGCCCACACCCACCATTGGATGATCTCTAAACATTCCAATAGCCCCCAACCAATAAGAAACACGCGACATAAATGTAAAATCATTTTGTGGGGTTAGGGCTGAAATAAACCTATCCGCAATCCCACCTAATAATTTAAAATCGCTCCCAACAAAAAATATTATGCCCAATGCAAGCACCGGCACAAAAATTTTTTTCCAGTTAAGTTTGTAATAGAATATTGCTAAAAAAATAATAGCTGCAAATAGTGCCATGTATGCACTGCGCCGGAAAGACAAAATCAGGGGAATAGAAGAAAATATAAAGAAAACATTATTAATTCTAATTAATCTGTTTAATCTGGTTAGAAAAAATAATGGGAAAATAAACATTATGAAAAAACCACCAGATCCCATGTATCTGACAAAATCTGCTTGAGAATTAATAAATGAATCCCTATTATAAGTTATACCCCCTAACTCATCGGGGAATTTAAACAGTCCAAAATGCACAGATAACCCAAGTATTGAAGCCAATAAACCCCCAAATAAAAAAGATTTTAATCCACTATTAAAACTTTCAATTTTATTAATGCGCTTTATTAAAACAAAAGCGAATAATCCTAAAAAAATCCAACGTTGTAATTCTGCTAAATATAATCTAATATCTTTGATGTTTATTATGCCCAAACCAAAGACAAATAATAATAGTAAGGGTATTCTGTAATTTATTTTTTCATTAATCCAATATTTATATTGTATTGCATTTATAAGGAATAATATAAAAACAAGCACATCGTTATCTATAAATAATGTGCCGAATCCTAATGCACTGGCTATAACTTTTGAATATACGAAACTGAATGGGATTAAAAACAAAATTATTTCTATTCCATATTTTATATTATACAAGGCAACAAAAATGAATATTGTCGGGATATAGATGAATGCTAAAATTTGTAAATTAAATATTTGAGCAATCAGTATAGGCAAATAAAACAATACGAGCCTTCTAATCACCTTTTATAACATCCTTTAGTATTTCAACAAAATTATTTGCTACAGCTACAGTAGAGAATTTTTGGATAACTCTTTCTCTTCCTTTTCTTTTTAGTTCTATTAATTTTTCTGGATTATCCAATAAATAGTTAATTTTCTCTAACATATCATTGGTATTCCCTTCCTTAAAAACTAAACCAGCATCTCCGATAACGTATGGTATCTCTCCGGAATCAGATCCTATAACAGCTGTTTCGCATGATAAAGCCTCAGGTATTACCCTTCCAAATTGTTCTTTCCAAATATTAGTTGTCAAGGATGGAACTATTAATATGTCAATTTCTGAATATATATCTGGCATATTCTCCATTTTTGCGTCTTTTATGAATTTGTATTCAATGCCCAAATCTTTTATCTTTAAGTTTAGCCATTCTGATTTTGAACCGTTGCCCGCAATGATTATTCTAACTTTTTCTTTAATAAATTTTATTGCCTCATAAAAATTTATAATTCCTTTTTCATCTTCAATTCTGCCAACAAAACCAAGTGTTAATTTAATATTAGGTTTAATGTGCATTCTGTTTTTAAAAAAGTCAACATCGATATACCATGGATGGATGTATAGTTTATTGTGGTTAAAAGAAAAAGGCGATTTATTAAAGCTTTCTTTAGTTGATTCACCAATACAGACTAGTGCATTGCAATTCCTTCTAACATAAAAATCAATTTTGCGTGTTATATTAGAAAACCTATACGGAAATTTGGATATAGTAAAATCAATATTCCTCGAAGTCTGAACCATAATTTTTACATTTTTTCTTGATAATTTAGATAAAATTATCACTTCTGCAGAAATAAACCATTCTGGTTCTCCTACAATATAAATTGCATCCCATCTCTTTTTTCTTAGTATCTTAAGTAGGTTTAGAGGATTGTAAAATATCCTATGAGGGTTTATAGGTATAACTGGGGAGAGGTTTAAAATCCAATTTCTTTCATCATTCTTTATGGTAGAAAATATTTTACTATTATTCTGGAAATTTATTATTGTATATGTTGGACATACTGCTAATATGTCAATATTGTGCTTTTGTATCAATTCTTTATATAAAGCTTTATAAGAATCAATTACAAGCATATGATCAAAAACTAACAAATTAGTTGGCACTTTTAACTGGGCCTTAAATAATTATGGAAAAATTTAACTATATAATTAACTTTTAATAACTTTAATATTAATAAATAAGAAGTTACAAAGACTAATCCAAGAAAGAAAAAAGTAATTAAATTATTCAATATGCCAATTTTTTGAGTTATATCCGTGAAAAAATTCCTTAAATAAATAACAAAACAACTGCTTAAAACAGATGACAGAAAACAGTAAAATAAGAGTTTGTAATTTATTAAAACCAATTTATGAGAATAATGCAGTACTAATAATAAAAAGTTAGAACCTAGTAATAATGAAATAGAATATGATAAAACTAATCCTTCCGCTTCCATTACTGGTACAATAATAAATGATAATATAACATCGCTAATAATTATTATTGAATATGCAATAATTGTATTTCTTTTAAAATCTAATACATAATACACACGTGTTAAATATTCCAACATCCCTATTCCTATAATCCCTATTGAAAAGATATTCAACAATTTAGTTGTATAAGAAACAGAATTTAATATGAATGCTCCTCTGAAATATATGATCTTGATTAAATCCGAACTAAATAAGTAGAGCATGAATGAAAGGGGTATCAAGAATAAAACTCCGAAATCAAAACCGAATTGTATTTCTTGCAAAAATTTCGCCTTATCATTTTCGGACTTTGTCTTAGAAATAATTGGATATATTACAGTAGTAAATCCTAAAATAAAAACATCCATAGGTATTTGAAAAATTTTAGTAGCATATGATATTAATGAATAAGTACCTTTAGATAAATATGACGAAAAATATATAAAGATGTACGTAAGGCTACTAAACAATATTGTATTAATAATTAATGTAAGTGATAATCTTAATGAATTTTTGATCTCTGCGTTTAATATTTTTTCTTTTGTAATAACAATCTTTATTTTTGTTATTTTAAGAAAAAACATATAAGTTAAAACAAATTGTATAATACAGCCCAATAAAGTTGCAAATGGGACTGAAAATATTTTTAAATATGGTAATAAAAATATAATTAGAATAATTGTTACAGAACCGCTTATTATCTTTATTACATTGGGCAAAACAAAAGAATTATAGAGATAAAATATACTAGTTAACAACGCAGATAGAACTAACAATAAACTACTTGGCAAAAGCAGCAACGCAGAATATTTTACTAAATCAAACGTTTTTATATCTAGCCCTGGAGCGAACACTGCAATTATTTTGCTAATAAATAAAATACCTATAATTAATATTAATAAAGTACCGCCTATGAATAATTGTAAAATTTTTGATACAAATTCATTTATTTTTGTCTCATCATTTTTGTTTACTAATTTTCCCAATACGGGAATAAATCCAACCATTGCAATAACTGTAATTGGGGCAAAAATGAAATTGCTTATGTTATAAGCAATAAAAAAGGAATCTGAATAACTACTGGCACCATAAAATTTTGCAATTATTGGATCTCTTAAAAAAGTAATTAATTTACTAAATAACAATAAAAGTGAAACTGATGAAAAGGTTTTTAAGATGTGGCGTGGATTCAAAATATCTTATTATTTGACTAGTGTAAAATTTCTAATTCTTTTTGTAAGGTGAGGAAATTGAAGAATAATAATTTTAGCAAATATTTCAAATGAAAAAAGTGCTTTGATTGAAAGACTAATATTGTATTTCTTCTTAACTTGTTTTAGCATTTGCGAATAAAGACATATGATTTGTAAAAGATTAAAAGTTTTATATTTTTTCCAAACTGGTAAGAGCAATGTTTTAATATGAATAATAACTGCTCTATCTCTATATTTTTTTAAATCAGTTAAAGATAGACCGTTTTTTTTCCCAAATTCAACTGTCCTTAGAAAAATATCAAGCCCGTCAAAAACAACTGATATGCCATCTGTGTTCCCAGCTGAATTAGCGTGTGTTACTGCTGCTCTTTGAGCTCCTTTTAGATATGCAGTATTACCACTAAACATAAACCTTGTCCCCATCTCGCCGTCAAACCCAGAACAACCTGGCTGTAGTACTTTTAATTCTTTGCCAACGTTAATATTAAATAGTGAAGGTAAACCAGGGAAAAAAAACATTTTTGATGGCTTCACCCTTTTCCCAATATGCTTTACTGCCCAGTTTGGTGTAATAATTTGTGGAAAATCAAAATTTCTATCAGTTACTGTTTTTTGTATTTCATCAATCCAAATTGAATCTGTGAAAACGTAATTCACATTATATTTCTTTACTAAATTTATTGATTTAACAATATGTTTATTATCTACAAGATAATCATCGTCTGGCAAAAAAATACCATATTCTCCTTTCGCAAATTCATACAACAATTTTATCCAGTTATTGAATAAACCAATATTTTCTGTATTTCTAAAATATTTAAATCTTTTATCAACAAAAAACTTTTTTATTATTTCGTTTGTACTATCTGTAGATGAATTATCGCTTACAATAACTTCAAAATTAGAATATTCTTGATTTAATGCCGAAGAAATACATTTTTCTATATATCTGTCCCTGTTGTAAGTTGGTATCATGATACTGACTAAAGGCATATTGCTTACATTAACCATATTTCCCTTATAAAATTCATTAAATCATTATTCTATTTTTAAATTGGAAACTACCCTTAGGTAATCTTGACAACCTGCTTGATTAACAAATTGATCCGGTATTGCAATTCGTTTTATTTTAGGTTGTTTTGACATTTTACTAGACTCGTCAAGTTCATTCAATCCTTCTAAAATTACGCTCCCAAATCCGCCGTTTTTTTGATGTTCTTCAATGGTTATTATTTTTTTAAATCTATCAGCAATTATATTTAGTCCATCTAAATCAAGTGGTTTTATAAATGGAAAGCTATATAACCCCCAATTCAATTTATTATTAACGACATAATCATAAGAATATTTTAACATTGCGCCCGTTGATAATATTGCTATTTCTTTTCCTTCAATTACCTCTATCATTTTCCCCAATTCTATTTTAATAGCATTCTTGTGAACAATTGGTTCGCCAGCTTTTCCTAAACGCAGGTAACATGGTCCATTATGTTCCGATATTATGGAAGTAACTGCTTTGGTTTCTGTCGGATCACCCGGCGCGCAGACCGTTAAGTTTGGTATTGTCCTTAACATTCCGATTTCTTCGGTAGCATGATGAGAAGCGCCAAGAGGTCCGTAAGCATAACCGCCGCCTACTGCAACTATTTTTACATTGAGATTATGATAACAAACATCATAACGTATCTGTTCCATGCAACGTAATGTGGGAAAATTACCAATCGAATAAGTAAATACGGTATATCCTTCTAAAGCTAATCCGGCAGCAATACCCGTCATATTTTGTTCAGCAACACCGGCATTCAGAAATCTATCCGGGAATTCTTCTGCGAATGGCTCAACAACAGAATAGCCTAAGTCCCCAACTATCAAAAAAATAGATGGATTATTTCTCGCTTCCCTAATTAACTGATTTATAAATGCCGTTCTCACTATCTTCTAATTAATTATTGAATATTTTTTCCTAATATATAATTACTATCAGTCATGTGTTTGATTTTTTTTTCAATCCAACTAAAATTATTATCATTCATAATATTTTTAAAATATGTTCTATTATCTATTTCTTGAAATGAATTTTGATATGCAATTAAAATATATTCAAACTCCAATATTTTTGGGAGGAGACTTTCTCTTAATTCTAAAGGACATTCCGAGAATGACCAAGTTGCAATAAATAAGCTTTTTTCATTATGTTCTATAGAGTTAAGTAAATTATCTAATTCTATATTATTATTAATTAAATATACAATATTGTCAATTCTCTTCCTTTCTTGTTCACTTAGACAAATATGCTCTTCCCACTTCACAAATTGTTTCAATCCACTTAAATAAAATAATTGTATTGCAGACATTTCGGGAAGATCATAAATAATATAGTTCCCCCTAAATCCTAAATTATAAATTACGTTATAAAGCCCTCCATAGCCTCCACCAAACTCAAATACTGTTTTAATTGAAGCAAAATCAATATTATAATATTTATTTAATTGTAAGAGATGGTACGCATGATGTATCATGTGCCCTGTTGCTTTTGGATAAAATAAAAATGGTATCGGATGACCATATGTCCAGTTATTAATCGATGATTTAACAATTGCATTTTTCCATAAAGATCCCCATAGTTTATTCATTCGTAAATAAATCAATTCATAAATAAAAATAGGACTAAATCCTCCACCCAACACCCTTTTTATAACATCCCAACGCATAAAATTTCTTGGATCATCCCTTTCAATAATTTCATATAACTCTTTCTGATAATTTTTCCACAATGCTACAGCAAAAGAATTCCTAACTTTCTTGGCGTTCTTTCTAAGATTTGAAATATTATTTTTTTCTGTAATACTTAAAGGAGGTAATGGTTTATCAAATAATCTATAAAATATTTTTTTGTGAAAATTTTTGATTTTCAATGTAAACATATATATTGTCCTCAAAAATTATTTATCAAAGTAATAGCATCCAACAATTCTTCTTTATTAGGCGATTTATAATGCCACAATAATTTATTTTCCATAAAATTGACACCTTTGCCTTTCACGGTATTCGCGATTATTGCTGTTGGCTTTTCTTTTTGTTTAGGCAAATTTGAAAACGCATTAAAAATCTGTTTATGGTTGTGTCCATTAATTTCTATCGTTTCCCAATTGAAAGCTTTCAGTTTATCGTTTAAAGGTTCAAGGTCAAGTACTTCTTTTACAGTTCCTAAACTTTGTATTTTATTATAATCTATAATTATGGTTAAGTTATCAAGTTTATGTTTAGGCGCAAATAAGATTGCTTCCCAATTAGATCCCTCGTCTAATTCACCGTCACTTAGTAAAACAAAAATTCTGTGATTTTCTTTTTTTCTCTTAGCCGCCAAAGCTATTCCACAGCCAACCGGTAATGCATGTCCCAAACTGCCGGTAGATAGTTCTACTCCTGGCACTTTATGGCTTGCATGAGAAAGAAACATGCTGCCATCCTGTGCATATGTTTCTAATTCCTTTAATTCAAAAAATCCAGACATTGCCAATGCAGCGTAAAGGCTGGTGCATGCATGCCCTTTACTTAAAAGGAAACGATCCCTTTCCTTCCATTCTGGATTATCTGATTTATATTTTAATATTTCGCCATATAATACAGCAAGGATATCTGCCATTGATAAAGCACCCCCGACATGTGAAGCCTTGGCTTTATAAACCATTTCAATGGTCTTCAATCTAATTTTTTTTGCAAATTCTATTGTAGTAAGTTCATTCATAAAAAAATTTATTTTTTGCAACTGTTCTTATAATACAATGAAGCTATTTCTAATCCTTCATCAATATTATACTTTTGTTTAAATTCGAAATTATCATAGAAGTTTGAGGAATCACCTTCCATAAGCATAACTTGATTTTCCCGATATGGGACAGCGCCAAAATTAAGTTTTGCCTCCGAATTAGTAATCCCTTTAAGTTTTAATAAGATTTTTTTTAGCTTTATTGAATTATTTGATGAAAAATTATAAACACCGCTCATATCATAATCTAAAAGTGAAACTATGCCTCTACAAAAATCTTTTATGTATAGATAATCATACTTTTGTTCACACTTTGTCAAATCAATATCTTCATTTTTTAACATTTTATTTATACAAAAAGGTATAAGCCAATTGCCATCTTCTTTTGGACCA
>Ga0172368_10003265_pt1 | contig 19866 bp, 14 predicted proteins | sample Lak11m_FD_114540 | JGI IMG/M metagenome (GOLD analysis project Ga0172368, IMG submission 114540) | Freshwater microbial communities from Kabuno Bay, South-Kivu, Congo - kab_022012_11m | ecosystem: Environmental > Aquatic > Freshwater > Lake | place: Democratic Republic of the Congo: South-Kivu...
ATTGAATTTGATTAAGTTAGAGCCCACAAGAAAGATCAGTCAACGAGGTAAAAGAAAAGTAGCTGGTTTCGCAGATGATTTCAGAGAAGGTATATTGAAAATTTAATAAGCGATTGCCCTGTTTATAATGACAATCAATTCTCCTTCAGCACGTACTCATCGTACTCCACTTCGAAACGGAGCTTGTGCTTCGACTCTTCCATGGCAAGTCCGAGAAAAATATTCTTTAATCCTTCGGTGGGGGCTTTTTCTGCCAGCGCCGAGTAAAGTTTAAAAGCCGCTTTTTCCTTTTTCATTGCGAGGATCAGAGCTTCTTCATAGGTCATATTTGGTGTAGGTTTCACATTCACCATATAATCGCCGATCTTCAGGTCCACAACCCGTGCCGGTTCCATTGTGAAAATGCCTTCTTCCTTTATTTGAAGCAACCGCTGCTTGTGTTTGATTTCCTCGGCAGCAAAATCGGTAAAAACCTGCTTCATATCGCCGGTCTTTGCCACATCCGCCAGTTCGCTGTAAAAGTCCACAGCCAGTTGTTCTTCGCCAATGGCGAAATCGAGGATTTCCTCGACGGTGTTGAAGTCTTTCATGGTAATTTTAATCTTGTTTTAATGCGTTATCAAAATGTTCTTCGAAGCGTTTTACAACTGTATCGCAACCATAATTGAACATCCGGTTGCAATTCTGTTCCACGGTATAGTTAAACTGCAATGATTCAGCAGCGCCTCCGGTCGGTAATAAGGAAATCGCCTCCATCATAACCTCTTTGGGTGAGTTGAGTGCGGCAATGCCGAATTTCCCAAGCAACGCATTCAACTGCCCAAAAGAATCTACTTCCACTTTCGATGGAAGCACCGTTTCGAATTCCTGTATCACTTTCTGTGTATTGGTAAAGCTTCCGCCGGTTTCGAACGACAGTGAAGCAGGAAGAATGAGATCGGAGTGCTTTGCCGTTTCGGTCATAAAGTAATCCTGAACGACGATGAAGTCAGCAACTGAAAGCCAGCCGGCTACTTTAACCTTGTTCTGTGCACAACCCAGCGGATCCTCGCCGAAAATGAAGATGTTTTTCAGCATCCCTTTTTCGAGCGAGTCGAACTGGCTTATGTTGACCGTTTCCGGTAATTTTTTCAGTCCCCACTTTTCCTTCATTCTTGACTGCAAATCCTTGTCATGGACCGGTACGGTTCCAACGCCGAGTTTCGGGCAAATACCCATATCGAACAGTCCCTGCGAGTTATTCTTTTCTTTAAGTGAGATCAGTCCGTTGGAGGATTTTCCAAGCTTGCCGGTAATCATGGCGAGGTTTCTCAACTCGGAAGCACCCGTTGAACAAAGTTCTTTTTCGGAATAAACGATCACTGCATTCATCTCCTTATTAAATTCCTTGGCGAATTCAATGATCATGTCCATGTATTCGACGCCTGATTTTTCAACCAGTTCCACGAAATTTTCCTTCAGAAGGGAATGCTTGTATTCCTCATATCCCTTTGTATTATCGCTGATGAAAAGCCGGTTCTCAAAATGATTGGCCACAAGGTAATAGTTTACAGCCTTGATGAAATGATAATACGATTTCACCTGCAGAACCCTGTCAACCTTGTGCTGCATCGGGCTGCCGGAGTGAGTGGTAACCAATTCAAGGGGTATTCCATGATTATATCGTGAATTGCTTATGATGAAACCTGCCACAGCATTGTCCCGGTTGATCTCCGAACCGATGAGATAAATTTTACCGGCGCCTGTGATCTGATCGAAAGGAACATTGGCTGCAGAATCAAAAATGTATCCATCCCCGCGGTTCAAATAATGGAAACTGGTTACATTATTGGTTTTTGCACCTGCACGTGCCAGCTTCTGAATAAGGTACATTTCTTCGTTGGTGAGCCGGGCTCCGGCGAAGAAAGCATTATCATCCGGTTTGGCAGCTTTGATCTTTTCAGCGATCAGATCGAAGGCTTTTTCAAATGTGATTTCTTCGAAACGCCCGTTGATCTTTTGCAAAGGCTTTGTAATCCTTCCGGTATCGTTGAGGTAACGATAGCCGAATTTAGGAAAGCGGCAAAGATTACCGTCGGAATTTACCAATCCCTTACCACCGGTAGTTTTCATCACAAAGCCATTCTTGTGATGGAGATGAATTGAACAGCCGACAGAGCAGTAATTACAAATCGTTTCGACCTCTTCCAGTTTCACAGGACCCGGTTTAAAAAAGAAATTTTCAGTGATAGCGCCTGTAGGACAGGTTGAAATGCACATTCCACAGGATTCGCAGAAGGTATCCTGAAGCCTGTCGCCCATGCTCGGAGCTATATATGTTTCAAAACCACGGTTAACGAGTCCCAAAGCATTGGCTCCGACAACCTCGCGGCAAATCCTGACACAACGGGAACAAAGAATACATTTATTACTGTCTATCTCGATAAAAGGATGCCTGAAATCTACTTCGTATTCCCTGAAATCACCCTTATATTTATCCTGTTTAGCCTCATATTCCGTACTATGCTTTTTCAGATCGCAGGTAAAATATTCCACGCAACCACACTCAAGGCAGCGCTGTGTTTCATGTTTGGCAATTTCTTCACTATCATAACCAAGTTCTACTTCGCTGAAATTCGCCCTTTTCTTTGGATCGAGAGTCGGCATTTCCTCTCTATTTTGCTTGTCAAATTTTCCGGTGTAATCTTCCTTAACCTGCTTTTTGAAATTATCGCGCTTGCTTAAAAATTCAGGCTTGGGCGGTTCCATGGGTTGACCGGTCAGTAACTGATGACAGCTCAGGGATGCTTTTTTTGCCTGTCCGATGGCTTCGATCAGTGTTGCCGGACCGGTCACACCATCACCAGCTGCGAACACATTCGGGATTCCCGTTTGAAGCGTTTTCGGATCGGCATCAATATCACCCCAGCGGTTTTGCTTTAGCTGCGAACCATTGGCCAAATGTGCATTGATGTCTTCCATGAAATTGATACTGGTTTTTTGTCCGATGGCTGCGAGAATAAAATCCACTTCAATATCGTATTCCGAACCCTCTACAGGCACAGGCCTTCTTCTGCCGGAAGCATCCGGTTCACCAAGCTGCATTTTAAGGCAGGTAACCGATTTCACTCTGCCTTTTTCATCTTTATTTACCCGCGTGGGATTAGTGAGCAGCAGGTATTCCACTCCTTCCAGCTTCGACTCATGAATTTCGATCGGATTAGCCGGCATCTCTTTTTCTGTCCGGCGATAGATCACATAAACTTTTTCCGCGCCGCAGCGTTTCGAAGTTCTGCAGCAATCCATGGCTGTGTTTCCGCCACCAATCACTGCCACTTTCTTTCCTTTGAAATTGTATTTTTTGCCTGTCACTTCCATTTCCTTCAGGAAGTCGATCCCTGAAAATACATTCTCCGCATCATCGCCTTCACATCCGATCCGTGTTCCTTTTTGCGAACCGATTGTCAGAATGAAAGCGTCATATTTCTTTTTGAGTTCTTTAAAACTCAGGTTCTCACCCAGCTTTTTATTAAAATGAATCTTTACACCGAGTTCCGTGATATTATCAATTTCTTTTTGCAGTATGTCATTCGGCAACCGGTATTCCGGAATACCATATCTGAGCCAGCCGCCAGCTTTGGGCGCCGCCTCATAAATATCAACCTGGTGACCTTCTTTCTGCAGAAAAAATCCGCACGAAACGCCTCCCGGACCTGCACCGATCACAGCTATTTTCTTCCCGGTGGCAGGTTTTATTTCCGGCTTCCACTTGTTTTGCGATCCCAGGTCAAAATCGGCTGCAAATCTTTTCATATAGTCAATTCCGACCGGAGCGCCTTCATCAAGAAGATTCCGGCGACAGGCAACTTCGCACGGACGGACACAAACACGTCCGCAAACCGCAGGCAACGGATTGGTTTCCTTGATCAGGGCAACGGCTTCATGATACATCCCTTTTTCTATATAAGAAATATATCCCTGAACATCTACTCCTGCCGGACAGGTCTGTTTGCAGGGTCCCATGCAGTCGGCATAATGGTTCGAAACAAGAAGCTCGAGTGCTGTTTGTCTTGCCTTTTTAATTTTATCATTATGGGTTGTGATCTTCATCCCTTCGACGATCTTTGTAGAGCAGGATGGCTGCAGGGTTCGGTAACCTTCGATTTCGACCACACACACATAACAGGATGAAAAAGGTTCGATCCTCGGATCGTGACACAATGTAGGTATGTCAATCCCGTGCCGCTGAGCCAATTCAAGAATGGATTCACCCTTGATCCCTTTGACGATCTTATTGTTGAGAATGATATTGAGATTTTCGATCATTTTATTAAAATAATTTATTCTTGTTTTTTAAAAGCTTTTGGCTGTTATTGGCTGTTAGATTTAATTTTCGTTATTAAATTATTGATCATTTTTTGTTCTGTGTGAACATATCCAATAATTTCATTAACCTTTAATTCCTGGATGAAACATAATTCCTGAATTATGATTAACTGGGTTTCAAGTTCAAATAAAGATCCCATTGCAATTTCGAGGAATCTTTTATATTCAATTTCACTGTTTCTGCTTGATCCTTCAGCAATATTTGATGGAACCGAAACTGCTGCTCTGCAAATCTGCGATTTCAATCCGAATTTTTCTTCTTCGGGGAGTAAAACAGATAAGCGGTAAACCACTTTAACTAAGTTTATTCCCTCTTTCCAAACATTTAAATTCCTAAAGTTTCTCATAATATTTATTTTTAAAGTTAGCATTATGTCCTAAACAACGTGCCAACAGCTAAAAGCTAACAGCCAATAGCCAATAGCCAATAGCCCGTAACTCCTCATGATACCCTTATCGCATCAAACTTGCATTTCGTATAGCACATCCCGCACTTAATGCATGATTCCTGGTTAATAAAATGAACTTCCTTCCGGGCGCCGGTTATGCAATTCGACGGGCAATTTTTGGCACAAACGGTGCAGCCGGTACATTTCTCAGCATCCACTTCGTAAGTCAGCAAAGGCTTGCAAACCTTGGCCGGACATTTTTTATGGCCGATATGGGCTTCGTATTCATCTCTGAAATAACGGATAGTGGTAAGAACCGGATTAGGAGCAGTCTGACCGAGTCCGCAAAGTGAACTGTCTTTGATTTGATAGGACAAATCCTCAAGACGCTCGATGTCTCCTTCCTGTCCCTTGCCTTCTGTGATCCGGGTGAGGATTTCGAGCATCCGTTTAGTTCCAATCCGGCAGAAGGTGCACTTGCCGCACGATTCCTTTTGAGTAAAATCGAGGAAGAACTTCGCCACATCGATCATGCAAGTGGTTTCATCCATCACCACCATACCCCCCGAACCCATAATCGCTCCGGTAGCGTTCACCGAATCATAGTCGATGGTAGTATCCGCCAGATATTCGGGAATACAGCCGCCCGAAGGTCCGCCCATTTGAACAGCCTTGAATTTCTTGTCATTTTTAATTCCGCCTCCAAGTTTGAAAATGATGTCGCGGATGGTCATTCCCATGGGCACTTCCACCAATCCCGAATGCCTGATCTTACCAGCCAATGCAAAAACCTTTGTTCCTTTGCTTTTCTCCGTCCCGAATTTTGCATATTCTTTTCCTCCATGCTGTATGATCCAGGGAATATTGGCAAAAGTCTCTACATTATTAATATTGGTGGGCTTTCTCCAAAGTCCTGAAGCCGCCGGAAAAGGCGGTCGTTTTCGCGGCATTCCTCTCTGACCTTCTACCGAAGCAATCAACGCCGTTTCCTCACCGCAGACAAAAGCTCCGGCTCCTTCTTTAATATAAATGTCGAAATGGAAGCCCTGAATTCCAAGAATGTTGTCACCGAGATAACCTTTCTCCCTTGCTTGTTTGATTGCTATGTTCAGTCTTTTGATGGCGAGTGGATATTCAGCACGGCAATAGATCACGCCTGCTGTAGCTTCGATAGCATAAGCGCCGATGATCATTCCTTCGAGAACCGAGTGGGGATCGCCCTCAAGAACTGAGCGGTCCATGAAAGCCCCTGGATCGCCTTCATCAGCATTGCAAATGATATACTTTTCGGAAGCTTTATTATTGTTGGCAAATTTCCACTTCAGTCCGGTTGGAAATCCACCTCCGCCACGGCCTCTTATACCGGATTCGAGAACAGTCTGGATCACATCCAGCCTCGACATCCCCGAACCGGCAATCTTTTTAAGCGCCCGGTAACCATTCCGTGCCTCATACTCCTCGATAGACTCAGGATCGATATAACCGCAATTACGGAGAACGATCTTATTTTGAGAAGTGACATAAAGTTTTTCCGGAGTTTCAAACAGGTCGGTATAAACCACATAATCCTTCACCGGATTATGCTGATTGATATGCTTGTCGATAATCTCGATCGCTTTGTCCTCGGTTATATCGCCATACAGGTATGATCCCGATTCATCGATGACTTCGACGAGCGGTTCACGATAGCACATCCCGACGCAGCTTGTTTTTTTCAATTCAAAAGTGAGCTTTTCGGCCTCCCGAAGTGCAGCAATTTTGTCGTACACTTTTTTAGCTCCTGCCGCAATCCCGCAGCTTCCCAGCCCTACTATTACTTTTGTTTCCATAGAATGTTGCTCAATGTTTAAAGTTCAAGGTTTAAGGTTGTTCCTTAAACTTGAATCCTTTGAATTCACTATTCATTAAATATGTTATTAAGCTTGAAAGTTTTTTGCTTAATATGATTAATTTATTAAATAAAACATCAAATTTTTCCTGTGTTATATGTTTACTATCCAGTACCCGATAAAGTTGTGATCTAACCTCACCGGCAGATCCTTTGGCTATTCCAAGAAACTGGATGAATTCCTTTTTCCCACCTCTTTCAAATCCTTCTGCAATATTGTCCATGGCTGATCCAGATGCTTTTCTGATTTGTCCAACAAGTTCAAAATCTTTTGCAAATGGTAAGTTTAAAGTTTCATTATAAATATCCAATGCTAATTCCCGGGCAAGTTGCCAAACTTCCAAATCCTCAAACCTTTGAATGGTAGCCATTGAAATTTATACAAGACCCTAATCTAAACCTTTTAAACCCTAAACCTTAAATCCCGAACTTTGAACTCAAAACCTTGAACATTAAACGTTGAACCTTGAACAAATCCATCAGTTACTCTCCTTTATTCTTATATTCTTAATAATTTTCACAGCTTCCGTTCCAGTCAGTTTTCCAAAAGTTTCATCACCTATCATCATCACGGGTGCGAGTGAGCAGCAACCGAGGCAGGCAACCGATTCGAGGGTAAACAAGTTATCTTTAGTTGTTTCGCCGTCTTTCACGTTCAGCGATTCCTGGATGGCCTCAGTAATAGCATTTGCATTCTGAACATGACAGGCAGTCCCATGACAAACCTTGATAACATGCTTACCGACCGGATTGAGCCTGAACTGAGCATAGAAAGTAGCCACTCCATACATTTCACTGAGGCTGAGTCCTGTTTCGTTTGCGAGCTTTTCAAATGCAGCCTTCGGAATATAACCATACATTTCCTGTGTCCCCTGTAAAAGCGGGATCATATTTCCTTTTTTCCCCTGATATTTTTCAATAAGGTGATCGAGCTTCGACAAGTCTTCGCTTCCTTGTAATACCGGCTCTTTAGCAACGCTAAGTCTTGCAATACGCATATCGCTTTCTGTTTATGTTGAGCGGGTAAAATTATAAAGTTTTAGAAATAATGTGTTATTCAGATAACAATTTATAGAAATTCTAAACAGGAAGGTGAGATTAATAAGACTATCTAAGGTTCATTTTGAAAAAGTTTACCGTGTAAATCTAAACTTAAAGTTTCAATTTACACGGTAAAAAGTATTTCTGTTTTAAAATAAAAAAATCAGTTTCAGCTTTTTGCTGCCTCCTTCTTCGGCTTGTTCTTTTTTGCTCTGATCGCTGATAATTTGGCATGCATGGCTCGTGCTGCTATCCTTCCGGCGCCCATAGCCTCAATAACTGTAGCGGAACCGGTCACAATATCACCGCCGGCGTAAACAAATTCTTTAGAGGTTTCCATTGTTACAGGATTGGCCTCGATATAACCCCGTTTGTTACGTTTCAGATCCGGCGTTGACTGGAAGATGACCGGATTAGGCCCGTTACCGACAGCTACAATGACCAAATCCACATCCATAATATAGTTGGACCCTTCAATCGGTACCGGCCTTCTTCTGCCTGAAGCATCGGGTTCGCCTAATTCCATCTTGATGCATTCCATTGCTTTTACCGTTTTAGAATCGGTTCCAATGTAACGGATCGGATTGGTTAACAATTTAAATTTAATACCCTCTTCCTGTGCATGGTGAACTTCTTCGGCACGGGCAGGCAACTCCTGCCTTGACCGCCGGTAAACTATGGTTACTTCAGTTGCTCCGGTTCGTTTGGCAGTTCGCGCACAATCCATGGCTACATTTCCACCACCGATAACTGCAACATTGAATCCTTTAGGCATTGGTGTATCATATTCAGGGAATCTGTAAGCCTTCATCAGGTTCATTCGGGTGAGGTATTCATTGGCTGAAAAAACATGGCCAAGGCTTTCGCCTTCAATTCCCATGAAAGTCGGAAGTCCGGCACCCACGCCTATAAAAGCCGCATCGAATTCCTGGAGCAGTTCATCAATAGTATGAATATTACCGATGACATGGTTGGTTTCAATACGAACTCCCATCTCCTTAAGAAAGTTGATTTCAAACTGAACAATAGACTTTGGCAACCTGAATTCCGGGATGCCATAGGTAAGCACACCGCCTGTTTCATGTAAGGCTTCAAAAACAGTAACTGAGTATCCTAACTGGCGCATATCTGCAGCAACTGTTAAACCACCCGGCCCTGAACCGATAATGGCTATTTTTTGCCCGGTATTTTCTTTAATGACAGGGACTCTTACAAGGTCCATTTTCCGTTCATAATCAGCAACAAAACGCTCCAATCTTCCAATAGCTACAGGTTTATCCTTATGCCCCATTATGCAGGTTGATTCGCACTGGTTTTCCTGAGGGCAAACCCGCCCGCAGATCGCAGGAAAAAGGTTTGTTTCTTTTATTTTTTTTGCCGCTTCGTCAATCTTCTCTTCTGCAATCAGAGCAATGAATTGGGGGATTGGCACATTCACAGGACAACCCAAAACACATTGAGGATTTTTGCATTGCAGGCATCGCCCGGCTTCTAACAATGCAAGTTCAGTAGTATAACCATAAGGAACCTCCTGGAAATTATGAACCCTCAGTGTTTGATCCTGTTCAGGCATGTCCTGCCGCGGGATTTTCAGTTTGATCCTTCGCTCATCAGCTTTGGTCAATCCATGCCATTCGCAACCGTATTTCATACAAACGAAAAAGGGAATGAGTTTGGACATGGCAGAAATGATCACTTCGCCAACAGGAGATCCACATTCACCGCAGCTCATCTCTTTAACAATCAGGCTTTTCTTACAGGTAGGACACAATAAATCGTCCAGAACTTCACCTTTTTCAATAGGTACCGATAGGTCAACATCAAATACGTCAAGGTAAGGGCTTAATTTCAGATCAACCTCATTCTGATTATAAACAGCTTTGAATTCAATCTGCCTGACATCCTTTTTTTCAACATTAAAACTATTGTGGCAATGAGGACAATAGGTGTTTAAATAAGTTTTAAACTTTAAATATTTAACGTCATGTTCGAGCATGGCATGTATTTTTTATTTTAACTCAATTGGAATTAATGATATTATCTGATTGAAAACAGCAGCGAGTCTTTCTCTTCTTTCAGGTAAAGAGAATTCCGGTTCATGAGCTCTTCAAAATCAACTTTATGACCGTCGAAGTCGGGCCCGTCAACGCAACAGAAACGGGTTTCATCATTGACTTTTACACGGCAACCTCCGCACATTCCGGTTCCATCAATCATTACCGGGTTCAGACTGACCATTGTTTGTATTTTATATTTTTCGGTTAGTTTGCAAACATTTTTCATCATAATAATCGGACCAATTGCATATACGAGTTTTACATCGTCCCTTTCCTCAAGGTATTTCTGAAGTGGCTGGGTTACAAAGCCCCTTTCTCCATAACTGCCGTCATCGGTCGTGATCACGAGTTCATCACAAATCTGGGTCATTTCGTTTTCAAGGATAAGTAATTCCTTATCTTTTGAGCCCATGATGCCGATCACATAATTCCCGGCTTGTTTAAAGGCTTTCGCCACATGATGCAAAATAGCCACGCCGGTTCCACCGCCGATCATGATTACGGTTCCGACCTTTTCAACCTCTGCAGGCCTGCCCAGAGGGCCAACGACATCCTTTAACAGATCACCTTCCTTTAATGACCGCATCAAAGCTGTTGTTTTACCTACAACCTGAAAAATTATAGATATTATACCCGCAAATTCATCTTTATCGGCAACTGTCAACGGTATGCGCTCACCTGTTTCGTTCACCCTGATGATCACGAACTGGCCGGCTTTAACTTTCTTTGCGATCTTAGGTGCACTGATATCAAAACGAATGATCGTACCCCTTGCCATTTCCTGCTTTCTAACAATCTGAAACATATCCAGTATTTACGTATTAATAAAATATAAATTCATTTGCACTGTAACCTTAAACTTTGAACCTTGAACCCTGAACTCTCACAGCCTTACCATTCATCACTTTCTTCCAGCTTTATGGTATAAAGGTCTTCTTCGCTGAGGCCGTGCCATCTGCATCCTTTTTTTGTGCAAATGTAAAAATCAATTAATTTGCTTGAGGCGCTGATATTGATCTTTGCCGTTGGTGAACCGCATTTGCCACAACCTTTGTCTTTTTCAACAAGACTTGTATTGCAGTGATGGCATTTTATATCAGTTACCGGTTTATCTTCGGGAAGGTATATCGTGGATTTAGAAGTAAAACTGTTCAGGTACGGGCTAAGTAGTAAATACCCCTCCTCACCGTTGACGATTTTAAGTTTAAGCATATCGTTTTCGATGAGGCTTTTACGGCAGTTAGGACAATAACTTTGAAGAAATGTACCGGACTCAAGGATTTCGGAATGTTCATCCACTTTCTTTTCAAAAATCTTTTCTTTTTCTTCTTTTGTCCTTTCATCCTGTGGGTATTTTCTTCCCCTGAATCCGTATTCCTGATACAGCTTACGCAAAGCCATAGACAGATCTTCAAACTCGACATGGTGATTTTTACATCCGCTGCGTGAACAGATACTCACTTTACCTCCCATATCAAGGTAAAATGGTACCATTTCGGCTCCGCAGTTCAGGCATTCTGATTTTGAATTAAGTAAAGCATTACAATGAATGCAATAGAATGTCGCAATTTCCCCGGGAGGTATTTCAATATCGCTTTTATAATTATAACTTCCGTAAATTGAGCTTAAATTAATTACACCTTTCCGGCCTGCTTTTTCAATATAAAGCCTGATGCTCGGTTCATTGTCAACCAGATTCTCTTTATCCATCAACGATTCCCCACACTGTGTGCATTTCAGGCTTAACGATACAAATTCGTACATCATTTTATAATTTTCAATATTTCTATTAAATATTAAGCATTTTCTTCGTACAATATTATGTATTATTATTTAAAACCAAATAAATAAATTTTATACGAAACCGGAAATCTTAAGTTTTTAATTAATACATATAATTGAAAATCTGAATAATAAATTTATTGTCTCAATATTAATTTATAGATGTTATAAATAAAACGCCACCTTTAATTCCATTCTTCAACCAAAGCAGTGCCATCGCCCCAGCATTCCATCAGTCCATCATTCCATTATTTCATTCTCTGGTGATCACCGAAATTCTTTTTTTCCCGTCCATCCTCACCATAACCGGGTTTTCGAACCGAACATGTCTGAAGAATTTGGTTTTATTAATCACTTTATGACTATTTAACATTTCGTAATTAATAAAACTGGCCGATCTGTCCGGCTGCACTGAAAAATAACCTACATTGGCCGAGGTGACATTGTGGAAGAAATGTGAACCCGAAGAGGCATCCAGAGGAAAACCTTCAACGCTGGTTTCCACAATTACCTTTGCATTTGAAATCTGAGGCCAGTAAACCGGTATCCCGATCCATCTGTCCCGGGTTCCCCACCTGCCCGGACCAATCAAAATGTACTGTTTGCCTTCCTTTATGAAAATCCTATTGATCTCATCTATTTCTGCTGCCATTTCAACAGTCCTGGATTTATCAAATGTCTGGTTATCTACATAAACAATATCGCTGATATTTTTGATAAGTCCATTTCCCATACCTTTTTCTGCATACAAAATGATATCTTCTTTTTTAATTTTTTTCATATCAATATTGTAATCCTGTGTACTGCCTATCATAGGTTTGATCTGCAGAAGATAAAATGAGCTTTTATTGTTTTCATCCTTTTTCATGTCCACCGCAAATTCAATTTCGACCGGCGAGCCGAATGCTTCCTTTACAATATCAAGAACAACACTGATGGTTTCATTCAGCGGAATGTATTTGTATTTTAAAATATTCGCAAAGTTTACCACCCTCGGACCCGGCTTATCAAGTCCGGCAGTAATGGTATTGTTGTCCTGATCGAAGACAGAGGCGCAATGCTTCAATGTTCCATGCATTTCAGCCTCATAAATATCGGCTTTGATAAGTCCGGCAGTATCTCCTTCGAGCAGGTTGACATCCTTTTTGCGCAGGTCAACAGCATAAAACTGGGTTTGTGATCCTTTCACCTGATCTCTCGGTGATAGAATTTCAGTGGTGGCATACTTAGGGGAAAAGCGGTATGCTTTTTCGCCTTCAACCACATATTTTCCAAGTCCGAAAGCAGCAACTGCAAATCCTTCTTCAGGCTTCATGTGAGCGAACGGATAGTAATTATACGATTGAGCGACACCGCTGATATGAGGGTAATACATTTTTTCATATTCATTTCCGACAACTTCCTGAATGATCACCGCCATTTTCTCCTCCTCAATCCGGTAATTGACCGCCTTGATATAACCCCGTGCTACCTTTGAATAGACTGAAGCATAAACCAGCTTGATCGCTTCCATGATTTGCTGGAGCCGTATTTCAATGTCAGGATGAACATTTGGAAGCAGGTAAGTTTCGAAAATCCCGGCAAAGGGTTGCATAAGGCTGTCTTCAAAAAGACCGGAAGACCGGACGGCGACCGGTTTAGTGATCAGCCTTAAAAGTTCCTTCAACCTTTTTGTCAGGGTCGGTGTGAGTTTTCCGGTTAAAAATCTTTCTTTAAGCCTTTCATAAGGTATATCTTCACTGATTACATCGTTTAAATTATTGTGACTCAGAAAATATTCAAATTCGTCAGTCCCGATAAAGGCGGTTCTCGGAGTTCGTATATTGATATGAGAGATGTACTTGGTAAAATCAAAATTATAAATGAGTGAATTGACAAAAGCCAATCCCCGCCCTTTGCCTCCCATAGCGCCCTCGCTTAGGGTAACGATATTCGTTTCATCTAGAATGGCTGATTCTTCGTAGGGAATAACTTTACCCTGGTTTTGCTCATTCCTGAAACTTTGAATGACGCTGATCAGGTATTCCCTGATGGATTCTGCATCATTAAATTCGTAAGCTTTTCTTGGATGTAGTATTTTCGCCGCCTGAATTTCTCCCCTTGCCATCAGCCACATCGAAAAATGATCTTTTTGAGCATGGTACAGGATGGATTCCTTCGGTATCGTACGCAAGTGTTTTTCAAATTCTTTAAGGGATTTAACTTCAACGAGCTTTTTGCCACTATCGTCGCGGTAAGTGAAATTTCCGAAACCAAGATAGTGCATAATAAAACTCTTTATTTCCAGCACCAGGTTCTGAGAGTTTTTATCAATAAAAGTTGCTTTGAGATCGTATGCTGTACTTGCATGGGCGGCATTTGACGATTGAATTATGACCGGTATTTCTTTTTTCCTGCTTCGAAGGAAATTAACTAGCTCAAACCCGGCAGTCTCTTCAATTTGTCCGCCTTTGCTAAATTTTACATCAGTGATAAGGCAAAATAAATAATCGCTGTAGCGGTTAAAAATATCAATAGCCTCTTCATAATTGGTAGCCAGTAAAATTTTTGGGCGTGCCCTAAGTTTAAGTACTTTGTACAAGTCGTCGGTGCTCACATCATTGATGATCCGGGTTGTCTGCTCCAGAACGGCCTGATAAAGCAGGGGCAGGTACCTCGAATAATACATAGGTGAATCTTCAACTACGAGGATAAAGCGCACCAGTGCAATTTTCGTATCGTTTTCAAGGTTAATTTTATCTTCCACATGTTTTACCATTGTGAAAAATATTCTTGATTCACCATTCCAGACGAATATTCTGTCAAACGAAAGAGGCCTTTTTTCCTGTTCAAAATATAATATATCGCTGTTGTTATTCAGCAGCAGGAAAACAGGAATGTAGGGAAACGATTTCTTTATCCTTTCGGAAATTACAACAGGCATTTTTTTATCGACGCCAACCATAATGATGACAAGGTCAAAATGTTTTGAATGCAACTGCTCCATTGCTTCTTCCTCTGTCGAAACCCCTGTAATCCTAGGCATTGATGTAAGATTCAGCCTGGTATATTCGCCGACCATGTGTTCGGTGAACCGTCCTTCATTTTCAATACAATAAGCATCATACAAATTGGCGACGATTAAAAGCTCCTTTACTTTGAACGGCATTAAATCATGGTAAATGTCACGGTCGTAATTGTTTTTATTCAGGAACCGCTGCAGCAGCTGCATGCTGGTAATAGCACATTCTGCCTTTTTCTCAGGCGTTAATTCCTCCTCTGTTTTATAACCGAATCTTTTCATCACGGCTTTGCCTTTAATGCTGTTTAGATAACCCGTAATGATGTTTGAAAGGTTATTGATCAAATCGCGCTCTTCTTTCAGAAAGGGCCCTTCATCGGCGTCCGGAAAGCTTTTCGTATAATAAATCTCGATACTTCCGGCTTTATTGTCAATGGTATGAAATTCCTGCTTTTGAATCCATTTGGTTTTATAAAATTCGTTTGACCTGAATTCCTGGTTTTCAAAAACGATCCTCGCTTTTGTAAACTCAGGATATTGCCAGCCGTCAGGTAGAATATAAGCAATCTGCTGCAGGGTTTCGTAATCCGACTTCCCTTCTTTTAAAATAGCGGTGGTCCGGTTGATCGTGGAAAGTTCTTTTAATCGTTCTATCGTTTCCGAACGAAGCCGATCATAACCACTTTGCGATTTTTCTGTAATGTCCATGTTAAAAGATTAGCATTTCAAAATATTAACTTTTACAAAAATAACAGATCATCTCCATGTTTGCACCATTATTTGAAGTAAGGAAGGATATTTATATTGTTAATAAATTAGCAAAGAACAGATTTCGGCAATGACCTATAAAAGAGCAAATATGAATTAAATATAAATTATTGCATATCAAAAAGCTGTGGTTTTTTTGTTTTGGATTGTTTTTTTTCTTTAATATTGCGCCTCATTAACAGTATTTTCTAATTAAACAATTAATTAAAAGATAGTTACAATTATGACAAACGATCAATTAGTAAAGAAGTTCATGGCTGATATCATCGCCAAGAATCCCGGTGAAGTTGAATTTCATCAGGCAGTACAGGAAGTTGCTGAATCATTGCTTCCATTTATTGAAGAAAATCCAAAGTACAAACAGGCAAAGATCCTTGAAAGAATCGCCGAACCTGAAAGAGTTATTCTTTTCCGGGTTCCATGGGTTGATGATAAAGGGGAACTCCAGATCAACAAAGGCTACCGTCTCGAGATGAACAGCGCCATTGGCCCATACAAAGGCGGTTTGCGTTTTCACCCGACTGTAAACCTTGGTATTCTTAAATTCCTTGCTTTTGAGCAAGTACTTAAAAATAGTTTGACAACCCTGCCTATGGGAGGTGGAAAGGGCGGTTCAAATTTCGATCCTAAAGGTAAATCAGACGGAGAAGTAATGCGTTTCTGTCAGAGTTTTATGACCGAACTTTCACGTCACATTGGTCCTGATACCGATGTACCGGCTGGTGATATCGGAGTTGGCGGTCGTGAAATAGGTTTCCTTTTCGGACAATACAAGAGGTTAAGGAATGAATTTACCGGTGTTCTCACAGGTAAAGGTATTGAATGGGGTGGTAGCCTTATCCGTCCGGAAGCAACCGGCTACGGACAGGTTTACTTCGCTGAAGAAATGCTGAAAACCCGTGGCGACAGCATGAAAGGAAAAATTTGCGTAGTGTCCGGTTCAGGAAATGTTGCTCAGTATGCTACTGAAAAAGCTACCGAACTTGGCGGTAAGGTAGTGACCTGTTCCGACTCAAACGGATTTATTTATGATGCCAAGGGTATTGACAAGGAAAAACTTGCTTATATTTTATGGCTGAAGAATGTAAAACGTGGAAGGATCAGCGAATACGCTGAAAAATTTGGCGCCGAGTATCATGAAGGCAAGCGCCCGTGGGGTATCAAGTGCGATGTTGCTCTCCCATCAGCTACCCAGAATGAGGTGAACGGTGAAGATGCAAAAACCCTGATTGCCAACGGATGCTTTGTAGTATCGGAAGGCGCAAATATGCCATCCACTCCGGAGGCTATTGAAGTTTACCAGAAAAACAAGATCCTTTATGGGCCTGGTAAAGCTGCCAATGCAGGTGGTGTTGCTACTTCAGGGCTTGAAATGTCGCAGAATTCATTGCGCTTAAGCTGGACCCGCGAAGAAGTGGACACCCGTTTGCACAATATCATGATAGCAATTCATGCCAACTGCGTGAAGTGGGGAAAAGAATCAAGCGGTTATATCGACTACGTAAAGGGTGCAAATATCGGCGGTTTCGTAAAAGTTGCCGAAGCCATGCTCGCACAGGGATATGTTTAAAAACAAAAGGTTATTATTATTCAAAAGCCTCCTTCAAAACAGGGGGCTTTTTTTTGTGGCTTTTTGGAGTAAAATAGGTTGAAATAAGATGAATGTTGTTTCCTGGCCGGTATATTTTTTTCATATCCCAGGCAAATATATTCTAACCTAATTTGAACGAATTAATCATTACAGTCTTTTTTACAATAAAATCATATTCTTTTCTCCTGTTTATTCCAGCTATCACCGGATTCTTGAAGCATCTGCCTGCATATAAATTCAGCCGCCTTTCCATCACCAAAAACCGGCGGAAAAGTTAAATGACCGGCTGAAATGAAATGATGGTACGCTCGTAGAATATTTTCTTTATTTGTGCCGGTTGTAATACCGGCTCCATTGTTTACAATTTCCACCCATTCCGTTTCAGTCCGGAGGATGATGACCGGCTTCTGAAAAAAGTAAGCTTCTTTCTGAACTCCTCCGGAATCGGTCATTACCATCAGGCAATTCTTTTCAAGAATTAGAGTATCGAAGAAAGAAGCAGGAGGCACAATTTTAATATGTTTATTATTTTGTATGGCTGAATAGACTTCATGAGTCAGGTTCTGCTTCAGGATTTTGGAAGTCCTTGGATGAAGCGGTAATATGATATCGGTTTCACTTTCGGAAGTCAGTTCATGAATCGCCTGAAATATTGCATTCAGCCTTTCAGGTATATCGGTGTTGTTATTCCGGTGAATGGTAGCCAGGATAAACCGTCCGCGTTCAAGCTCGTTATCTTCAAGTATTCGGGATTTTCTTTCAGCTCTATCAGCAAAATACAAACTATTTTCGAGCATGATGTCACCGCAATGAAAGATGCCGGGATGGTCGGCTGTGTAAGGTGGATCTGAATTTTGCTCAAATCCCTCTCTGACCAGGTTATTTAATCCTGTTTTGGTTGGGGTGAACAGCAGCGTTGAGGTATGATCACAGACAATGCGGTTAATTTCTTCGGGCATGGTTTTGTTGAAAGACCGCATGCCCGCTTCGATGTGAATGACCGGAATATGAATTTTGGCTGAAGCCAATGCACCTGCAAGCGTTGAATTGGTATCACCGAAAAGAACTGTAAAATCAGGCTTTTCTTTCATAAGAACCTCCTCGATCTTTTCGATCATGGCGGCGGTTTGCTTTCCGTGGCTATCCGATCCGACACCCAGGTTATAATCCGGTGACGGGATCTCCATTTCGTTGAAAAAGACCTGCGACATATTATCGTCATAATGCTGTCCGGTATGGACTAGGGCTTCCTGGATACGATCAGCAAAATGATTCCTGATTGCCCTGCTCAGCGCCGAAGCTTTGATAAACTGCGGACGCGCTCCGATAATAGTGACTAATTTCAACATAAGGTTACATGTTTCATCTCGCCGTAGGTAAGACAGGTGCCAAGTCTCATGTTCTCTGTTCTTTGTTCTCTGTTCTCTGTTCTCTGTTCTTTGTTCTCTGTTCTTTGTTCTTTGTTCTGAGCTTGAGACATCTAATAACTAATTTCTAATATCTTGTTTCTCAAGTCTCGTTTCTCATGTCTCGTTTCTCATGTCTCGTTTCTCATGTCTCGTTTCTCAAGTCTCGCATCTCAAGTCTCCAATTTACATTCTCCCCTCATCTGCAAAACTATAATATTTTTCTTCACCCAGAATGATGTGGTCAACCACCGGAAGGTCAAGCATTTCTCCTGCACTTTTTAGTTTACGGGTCAGCGATAAATCCGCATCGCTGGGTTGAATATTACCTGAAGGATGATTATGACAAAGAACCACCGAGCTGGCATTGTGCTCGAGAGCAATCTTAAAAATCTTCTTCGGATCGGCGACTGTACCTGACAAACCTCCTTCGCTAATCTGTACCTGCCTGATCACTTTATTTGCACGGTTCAGCAGCAGAATAAAAAAAGCTTCATAATTGCTGTCACCGAAAATCCCCGAAAAATATTCGAAGACATCTCTGCTGCTGGTAATTTTTTTCTTATCCAGAACCTCGGCTCCCCGTCTTCGTTTACCGAGTTCCATTGCCGCAATGATCGAAATGGCCTTGGCCTCTCCTACCCCTTTGAACTTGGTAAGTTCGTTTACGCCAAGTTTTGAAAGCTCAATCAGGTTGTCGTTCGATTGATGCAGAATCCGTTTTGCAAGATCAACAGCCGATTCATTCCTTGAGCCTGAACCCATTAATATTGCAAGGAGTTCAGCATCACTTAGAGCACTTCTGCCTTTTAACAAAAGTTTTTCCCGTGGCCTGTCATCCTCGGCCCATTGCTTTATTGGTGAATATTCCATTGTGTTTTCTATAACCGGTTTTTTTTAAGAAAACGAAAGTAGAGAAATTATTTAAGATATGAATTGGAAGAATGGAAAAATGGAATGATGGAAGAATGGCCGCCTGACAGGAACGGGCAAGGAATGGTGAAATAATGGAATGGAGGAATGCTGGGAGGTTTGAAAGCCAGTCAGGTTCTAGTAAGAATAAAAAAGGCCTCTATCTGCCGACAGAGACCTATAACCCAAAAGCCATGAAAAAAATCTTATTTAGCGGTAAGCTGCTTTGAAATCTTCGATTTAAGGTTAGATGCCTTGTTCTTGTGAATGACATTCAGCTTTGCCAATTTATCAATCGTTGAGACCAGTTTCGGGTATTTTTCAGTAAGTTCCTTTTTATCGGTCAGCATTCTGAAATCCCTTAATGCGTTACGCATTGTCTTTGCAAGATAACGGTTCTGAGCCTTACGAGTATCGTTTTGCCTTATTCTCTTTAATGATGATTTGTGATTTGCCATTTTTAATTTCTGTTATTTCCCTGTTTCATTCAGGGGGTGCAAAAATAAATAAAATTTTCTTAGATCAAAATTTTTTCAAAAAATATGGCTACATTTTATTTTGATGTGCTGGAAGATAATTATTTCTTTTATTGGCGGATCAAAATAAACCATTGAACTTTGCCCGTAGGGCATTAATATCCATAGAAAATAATAATATGTGCAAGGA
>Ga0172368_10003266_pt1 | contig 19865 bp, 16 predicted proteins | sample Lak11m_FD_114540 | JGI IMG/M metagenome (GOLD analysis project Ga0172368, IMG submission 114540) | Freshwater microbial communities from Kabuno Bay, South-Kivu, Congo - kab_022012_11m | ecosystem: Environmental > Aquatic > Freshwater > Lake | place: Democratic Republic of the Congo: South-Kivu...
GAGGCAAATAAGGAACTGGCATGGGGTACGGGTCAGGCTGATCGCGACAAGGTCGAGTGGACCAGCTTTATCGGTGGTCCGAGCCTTGAAATCCTGGCCAAGAACCTGGATAAGGCAATTGCCGACAAGACCATTCCGTATGCTCCCACGCTTGGTGCGTACATCACGGCTGATGAAGCGGTTGCCCGTTACACCGCCCTCAAGACCTGGTACACCGCCCGCGGTCATTTCTGGGATGGCACCGGTCCTTACTACCTGGCATCTGTGGACCTCAATGCTGGATCTGCAGTTGTAAAGAACAACCCCGATTACGCTGACCTGGCTGACCGCTGGTCTGCCTTTGGTGAGGCTCCTCTCGCCGAAGCAGCCCTGGATGGCCCCGCGCAGGTTAAGATCGGCACCGAGGCCGTGTTCAATGTGACCCTGACCAAGAAGAGCGATGGCTCCGCTTACAAGAACGCGGATGTCAAGGAAGTCAAATTCCTGCTCTATGATGACAAGGGTGTGACTGTATACGTTGGTGCCGGGACAGCCGGGAGTGAAGATGGTAAATTCACACTCACCGTGCCTGCCGATGTAACCTCCAAGCTCGTGACTGGCGCTGGCAGGATCGAAGTAGCTGCGGTCCTGGTTCCTGTTGCCATACCGGCCTTCACAACTCTTGACTACGTGGTGTTACCGTAAGTTGTAGTTCCGTTTGTTGATATGATGAGGGGCAAGGCACGCCTTGCCCCTCCATCTTATTTCTAACAGTGTGAGGATGAAATGGCCACAGAACCTTTAGCCGCACCCGTTGGTAGTTCACCTGTCCCCGCGAAACCATTTGGGGACAGTACCTTCATGCGCATGGTCAAATACACAGCCCTCAAGCTTGTCACGATGGCTTTTACTGTCACCATTGGTGTTTATCTGACCATTATGATCGCCAATATGGGCGGTTATGTGGATACCATCATGCGCAACGAAATTCGCGACAACACGACACAGGCCATGCTGTCGCTCCCGGCCAACCGTAGTCTGGATCGTGACGTTCTTCAGAAGCTTATCCAGGATAAAATTGCTTCGCAGGAAGAGCGCCTGGGATTGAACCAGCCATTTGCGATACGATCCTTGAACTATCTTAAGAATTCCCTCACGCTGAACCTGGGTCGCGCTTTAAACATGACCAGCGATAATGGTTCCAAGGAGGTGCGACTGATCCTGCTTGAACGTCTGCCTGCCACCTTGCTGCTGACTGGTTCCTCCGAACTCATCTTGTTTTTCGCCAGTGTTTTTATTGCCCTTTCGTTATCAAGAAAATATGGCAGCTGGCTGGATAAAGTAACCATCGCTTTTTCCCCAACATCTGCGGCACCCCCCTGGTTTTACGGTATTTTCTTCATCCTTATCTTTGCGGCAATTTTCAAGGTCCTGCCTTTCGGAGGCCTGGTTGATTCGCCACCGCCCGACAATTCAATCGATTATGCATTAAGCGTTTTGAAGCATCTCATCCTGCCAGCCTCAGCCGTGATCGTCAGTTCGATCTTCCTGAGCATTTACAACTGGCGGACTTTTTTCCTCATCTATTCCAGTGAAGATTATGTGGAGATGGCAAAAGCCAAGGGCTTGACGCCGCGGGACATTGAGCGCCGTTATATACTCCGCCCCACGTTGCCGACCATCATCACAAATTTTGCGCTGCTGGTTATTACTCTGTGGACCGGTTTTACAATCACTGAGACGGTATTTCTTTGGCCCGGACTTGGAATTACCCTGTTCCGCGCCATTGGCCTGTACGACACACCGGTGATCGTTGGATCCACCATCATTTATGCCTATTTGCTGGCTTTTACTGTCCTGTTGCTTGATTTTGTTTATGCCCTGGTTGATCCTCGCGTCAAAGTTGGCGCCGGAAGTTCACAATGAATACGATCAAAAACTCCTTTCGTGATCTTGTACGTTACCCATCGGCAATTGTGGGGATGGTCATTATATCCATCCTGTTGAGCATTGGTATTTACGCGTTGGCTACAATACCTTACAGTGAAGCTGTTCGTCTCTGGCGCGGCGGCGAGGATGTCTGGTATCAAAACCCAAAGTATGCTGGTCCGGCGTGGTTAAACTATTTCAACAGCAAGAAAGAGCCGGTGTCATTTGCGGTCAGTACGGTGGACGAGGGTATGAAGAAAGTTGTCAACCCCGCCGACAAGGATGTCTCGAGTGTGGAAATTACGTATTCATTCGATTACACCTATGACACATTTCCGCAGGAAATGAGCATTTACTTCAACACAACCTTTGATAAGAAACTCCCGTTTGTTTCCATTGCCTGGCTTACGCCGGATGGCAGAAAGATCAGGATTGCCGATACGGCAGTGGACAAGAAGTTCACATACCGGTTTTCCCAGGATCCAAAACTACAGAAAAGCTTAAAAGATGATAACGTCATGGAGGCGCTGTATAAGGATCCTAAGAACCCAATTTCAGCACCGATAAAAGGAACGTATCAACTGGTGATCAGTGGGGCAACCTTTGAGAAAGATTCAGATATCAATGCCCAATTCGTGTTCCATGGCGGTCTTTACGGGATGGCAGGCACCGACAAATACCGGCGTGATCTGCTGCTGCCTTTATTATATGGCACTCCAATCGCGCTGGCATTCGGTTTGCTTGCATCCTTGGGCACTGCGCTCCTGACCATGATCATCGCTGCATTTGGCACTTGGTATGGCGGCTGGGTGGATGAATTGATCCAGCGCATCACTGAAGTCAACCTGGTGCTGCCATTTTTGGCTATTTTGATCATGGTGGGTACATTCTACTCGCGTAGTATCTGGTTGATGCTGGGTGTCACCATCCTGCTTAGCATTTTCTCGGGATCCATCAAGACTTATCGCTCCATCTTCCTGCAATCCAAAGAGTCAAGTTATATTGAAGCCGCCCGGGCGTATGGCGCTTCAAGTACACGCATTATTTTTGTATATTTGATCCCGCGCATGGTCCCATTGTTAATACCTGCGCTGGTCTCGTCCGTCCCGAGCTTTGTATTTCTCGAGGCATCCCTGGCAGTCCTTGGTCTTGGCGACCCGGTTTTACCCACCTGGGGAAAAGTGATCGATGACGCGTTCACCGATGGAGCGCTGTATCGCGGGCTTTATTATTGGGTGCTGGAACCGGCAGTTTTATTGATGTTTACGGGTTTGGGTTTTGCTATGCTTGGTTTTGCGCTTGACCGTATTTTCAACCCGCGCTTGAGAGGGATGTAATCCATGGCGAACAAAAAATTACTTAAGGTTGAGGACCTGGTTCTTTATTTCCGCGCCGGTAACGGTGTGGTTCAGGCCGTGGATGGGGTTGATTTTGATCTGGATTACAACCGGGCTGTCGTCATCCTGGGCGAATCCGGCTGTGGCAAAAGTTCATTGGCAAAAGCCATTTTGCGCTTGCTGCCACGAAATATCAGTTCTTATACCGGGCGGGTATATCTCGAAGATAAGGATGTCATGCTGCTGGATGATGAAGATTTCCGGCAGAATATTCGCTGGGCTTCTATTTCACTTGTTCCTCAGGCAGCTATGAATGCGCTCAACCCGGTCCTCACGGTCGGCGACCAGGTGGCAGAACCGGCCATGATCCACCTTGGTGTTACCAAAAAAGAAGCCTTGGATATGTCGCGCAAGATGTTCCAGCACGTCGGTGTCTCGGTCGATTTTCTCAACCGCTATCCATTTGAGCTGTCGGGCGGTATGCGCCAGCGCGTGGCCATTGCCATGTCGCTGGTCACTTCACCCAACCTGGTGATCTTGGATGAACCCACCTCGGCGCTGGACGTTCTGACGCAGGCCAATATTTTCAATGTGCTCAAGCGCATTAAAAAGGACCTGGGCGTCAGCTTCATCCTGATCACGCACGATATTGCTACATCCAGCGAACTGGCTGATGATGTGGCTGTCATGTATGCCGGCCAGGTGGTGGAAATGAGTGATGCTGAACGCTTTTTCGCATCGCCATTGCATCCGTACTCTCAGAAGCTGATGTCGAGCGTTCCGCGCCTGCGGGGCAGCAAGGAACTGGAATTTATCACTGGTCAGCCGCCCAGCCTGGTCAACCCGCCCACAGGCTGCCGCTTTGCTGCGCGCTGCACAATGCGCTTTGAGAAATGTGTGGAAGAACCGCCAGTCTTTGAAAAAGAGGGGCGTAAAGTTAAGTGCTGGTTACACCAATAACAGGAGCCGGGCATGTTTGCTCAGATGACTACTACAATGGAAAAGAATACGCCGGTCCCGGCTGCAGAACGCGATGTGATCCTATCCATCAAGGATCTGCATGTGTGGTTTGAATTACGCCGTTTCGGCTTTGGCAATGCTGGTTTTGTGCGCGCTGTGGATGACGTCAGCTTTGATGTGCGCCGTGGCGAAGCCATTGCTGTGGTTGGCGAATCGGGCTGTGGGAAATCCAGCCTGATGAAAGCCATCCTGGGTTTGCATAAACCCACCAAAGGCTCGATCACTTTTAATGGCAGGGATATCAGCCAGTTCGATACAAAGGAGATGGGCTGGTATCACACCCAGGTGGGGTATGTGCAGCAGGATCCTTTTGGCGCGCTGGCGCCATTCATGAGTATTCATCGCATCCTTGAAGAACCACTCATCATTGGCGGCGTAAAGGATAAGGCCGAGCGCTTGCAGCGCATTCGTAAGACGATGGAAGAAGTGAAGCTGGCTCCGGTGGAAGATTTCCTTGAAAAATTCCCGCATATGCTCAGCGGCGGGCAGTTGCAGCGGGTTGTGATCGCGCGCGCCATGATCCTGGAACCCAAGTTCATCGTTGCTGATGAGCCGGTCTCGATGCTGGATGCTTCTGTGCGCGTGGAAATTCTCAAGTTGCTTCGCGGTTTACAGGAGAAACACAATCTGTCGGTCATATACATCACGCATGATCTTTCAACGGTGAGTTACTTCTCCGAACGTATTTTCGTCATGTATGCCGGCCGCCTGGTTGAGAAATCCAAAGTTCAGGACCTGCTGCAGAATGCCGGTCACCCCTATACCCATGCCCTGCTGTTGGGCACCTCCGATCCGGATTCCAATAATGCCAAGACATTCAAGGAAGTGCCCCCGGGAGAACCGCCAAGCCTGGTGAAACCCCCCGAAGGCTGCAGGTTCCACCCTCGCTGCTCGAAGATGATCAAGGGTGAATGTGATGTAAACATGCCCCCTGAATACGAAATCGAGCCTGCCCACCAGGTTTCCTGCTGGCTGTTCAAATGATCCGCCTGAGCTCACGCGCCATCATTTTTATCGGTTTTATCCTGGTCCTGCTGGGATTCCTGTTGCCATTATTGATGGTGATCAAGGTGTTGGAGTCGACTTACTTCCTGAACTTCTTCTCCTTTATCGCATCCCTGCTGGGGCTGGTGCTGGGGATGATGGGTGCAGCCCAGATGGCAGTCGAAGCCCGGCGTTCACGCGATAAGTGATCTTAAATTCAAAAGACCTTCCAGTTTTGGGAGGTCTTTTACCAATCCCCTTTCGGCTTGCTGAAACGAATTCAATTCATCAAGTATAAATTTGCTTGGCATAAATTCCAGTATAATGGTTACAACTCAAGCGATGGGAGAAGTCCGGTGACAGAAAAGAAATCCAAGCAACCGCTTCTGGAAGTGAAAAATCTGAAGACCTATTTCTACACCGAAGATGGCGTGGTGAAAGCCGTTGATGGTGTTGATTTTTTTGTCTTTCCGGGAGAAGTAATGGGGCTCGTTGGTGAATCTGGATGTGGTAAGAGCGTCACGTCGCTGTCCATCATGCGCCTTATCAGCCAGCCGGGTAAGATCATCTCAGGCGAGATCCTTTTCGAAGGGAAGGATCTGGTCAAGGCCAGCGAAGATGAGATGATCGAAGTGCGTGGTAATCGCATTTCGATGATCTTCCAGCAACCGCAGACCGCTCTCAACCCTGTTTTCAAGGTTGGCGATCAGATCGCCGAGGTGTTGGGTATACATCAAAGCATGGGCAAGGAAAAAGGGCGTGCCCGCGCGGTTGAGCTGCTTAAAATGATTGGTATCCCGGATCCTGAGCGCCGTGCTGAATCCTACCCGCATGAGCTTTCAGGTGGTCAGGCGCAGCGGGTGATGATTGCCATGGCACTGGCCTGCGTGCCGGACCTCTTGATTGCAGATGAACCCACCACAGCCCTTGATGTAACCATTCAGGCACAAATTTTGGATTTGATGCGCAACTTACGCCAGAACATCGGCACGGCCATCATTCTTATTACCCATGATCTGGGTGTGGTGGCTGAAATGGCAGAACGCGTTGCAGTTATGTATGCCGGTTATATTGTTGAGCAGGCTGATGTGCAGCAATTATTTGAAAAGCCGCTTCATCCCTACACGCAGGGTCTGATTGGTTCAATCCCGGTGCTCGGTAAACTCAAGGACCGTTTGGAAGTAATTCCTGGTTCGGTGCCCAACCTGATCAACCTGCCGGTGGGCTGCCGGTTTGCCCCACGCTGCCGTGCGCGCACTGAATATGCCTTGTCCATTTGCACCGAAAAAGAGCCCGGGTTGTTTGAACAATCCTTGAATCACACCGTGCGCTGCTGGCTTTATCAGGATGCTGAGGGTCACCATGCACCGCTCAAATAACAACTACTCTCGGAGTTTTTGATGAGCCAGAATTCGGTTAATGAACTCGTTCAAGTAAAAAACCTTGTTAAGTACTTTCCAGTGCGCGAAGGTTTGCTTCAACGCGTGAAAGATTATGTGCGCGCGGTTGATGATGTCAGTTTCGTGGTGCGCGAAGGCGAAACGCTGGGGATGGTCGGCGAATCCGGTTGTGGGAAAACCACGGTCGGGCGTACCATGTTGCGACTGATCGAACCCACCTCCGGTTCAGTGATCATTGACGGGAAGGATGTGTTCAAACTGGCTGGCGCGGAAATGAAAGCCATGCGCCGCAATATGCAGATCATCTTCCAGGATCCCTACGCATCTCTCGATCCGCGCATGCCAATCGGCGAGTCGGTTATGGAGGGTCTCAATATCCATCGTATTGGCAAGCCCAAGGAACGTTTCGAGATCATGATTGATACGCTCAAAAAAGTGGGGCTTGAGGATTATCACGCCCGTCGTTACCCGCATGAGTTCTCGGGTGGGCAGCGGCAGCGTATCGGCATCGCCCGCGCGTTGGCCTTGCGACCGAAGTTCATTGTGTGTGATGAGCCGGTTTCGGCTCTGGATGTATCCATTCAGTCGCAGGTCCTTAATATCTTAAAGGATCTGCAAGCCGAATTCGGTCTCACCTTCCTGTTCATTGCTCATAATCTGAGCGTTGTCGAACATATTTCCAATCGTGTGGCGGTTATGTACCTGGGTAAAATGGTGGAACTCACTGGTCGTGATGAATTGTTCGCCAATCCCCTGCATCCTTATACCAAGGCGCTTATGTCGGCCATCCCCATTCCCGATCCGATGTTGAAGCGTGAACGTACCATTCTAAAGGGTGATGTTCCCAGCCCTCTCAACCCGCCATCCGGCTGCCGTTTCCATCCGCGCTGCCCCATTGCCGATGCGGTTTGCGCTGAAAAAGAACCCGAATTTCGCCAGGTTGCGCCTGACCATTTTGTGGCTTGCTGGAAAGTGTAGTCCACTTTTACCGGGAGTAAGCTCATGCCTTACCATGTGTTGATCGTTGACGATCAGCGGGATGTCAGCCGTTTGCTGCGTTCTGCGCTCGAAACGATTGAGCAGGGTCTGAAAGTTTCAGAGGCTCCTTCAGGTGAGGAGGCCATTCTGGAAGCCAGCCATATACGGGTGGATTTGTTGGTTGCAGATTATCGCCTGCCAGGGATAAACGGCCTGGAGTTGATGAAAAAGTTTCGTGTCGTCAATCCCGACGGCAAGGTGATCTTGATTACCGGAATTTCTGATCCGCGCCAGTTAAAACAGGTACAGGAAGCGGATGCGGATGCATTCTTTTCCAAGCCTGTTTCCATGGGGGATTTCCTGGATGCTGTTGAACGCCTGCTTGGTCTGGCGCGCACCATCCTGCATACAGGTAACACCGGTAAATTATCTGCCCCGGTCGAACAGGAACGCAATAGCCTGGGCGATCATCTGTCCAGCCTGCGGGCAAACTTGAAGGCCCAGGCCGTGTTATTTATCAATCAAATGGGTCATATAGAAGCTGAAGCTGGTCAGTTGCCTGATCCGAATAATGCCGTTTCACTGATATCGGCATTGACAGGCATGTTAAATGCTGCACAACGCGCTGCCAGCTTTATCGAGCGCGGTGAAAACCATGTGCACTTGTTCGAGGGTCATGAAATGGATGGGGTTTTCCTGCCCGTTGGTCCAACGCATGCTTTGCTTGTGGTCGGCAAAGGATTGGCAAAACCCGCAACCCTGGCTGGGCGATTGGAGGCCCTTTTTTCAACCCGTAAGGATCTGCTCGAAAGCCTGAAGAACATTGGCGTTGTGGTGGAGCCTGAACCCGTCATACCCAGTATGCAGCACTCCGCTATTGACGAACCGTTTACCCGTCCTGAGGATCTGCCTCGCGACTTTCTGGATATCTTCAATCAGATCGGTCAGAAAACAGTTGATGCCAATTCTTTCTGGGATTCTGCGGTTGAAAAGGGTACAACCTTTTCGGAGCCTGATAAATTAACCTATGAACAAGCGTCGCGGTTGGGTCTTACACCAGACTCGGCGGGCGATAAATAGTGTGATAAAATCTGACGCGCTTATTGGGGTGTGGTGCAACGGCAGCACATCAGCCTTTGGAGCTGAGTATCTAGGTTCGAGTCCTGGCGCCCCAGCCTATGGAAAAATGCCCTGTAAAGGGCGCTAAAACGACAGGCTTTGCGCCCCAAACGGTGCAAAGCTTTTTTGTTCCCCGGTAGGGGTCTGGAGATTGAGATGAAAATTACCGCTGTATTACTGGCTGCCGGACAGGGCACGCGCATGAAATCCGACTTGCCGAAAATGCTGCATCTGATTTGTGGGCGGCCGATGGTTTTTCATGCACTTAATTCAGCCAGAACGGTTAGCACCGAGACGCCTCTGGTTGTTATCGGACATGGCGCTGAAGCAGTTCGCCAGGCAATCGGTGATGCGGCGGACTGTGTTATCCAGGAACAACAGCTTGGCACCGGTCATGCCCTGCTGCAGGCCGAAGCCGCCCTTCAGGGAAAAACCGATATTATCCTGGTTACCTATGGCGATATGCCTTTATTGCGTGCGGAAACTTTGCAGCGGTTGGTTGATGCGCAGCGGGTAAATACTGGTCCGATCAGTTTGTTGACTGTGACGCACGATAACCCGCGAGGGTTTGGGCGCATTCTTCGTAAAGCAGATGGCAACGTGGCCGCCATTGTTGAAGAGCAACAGGCAAGCCCCCAGCAGTTGGCGATAAAGGAATTGAATGTTGGCGCTTATTGTTTTAATGCCACCTGGCTGTGGGAAGCGCTTCATCGCATTCAACTCTCACCAAAAGGTGAATATTATCTTACTGATACCGTTGAACTTGCTGTGAAGGAAAATCGATCCGTTCAAGCAATTCAGATGGATGATTTTACCGAGACCATCGGGGTCAATACCAGGATCCACCTGGCGGAAGCAGAGACTGCCATGCGCCGCCGTATCAATGAGCGCCACATGCTGGCAGGTGTCACCTTTATTGACCCGCTCTCTACCTATGTCGATGAGCAGGTCAGTATTGGTTCTGATACTGTTGTCTGGCCCAATACCTATCTGGTGGGTAAAACATCCATTGGCCAGCACTGCCAGATTGGGCCAAACTCGCACATTTGCGATACCCGTATCGGCAGCAACTGCAAGGTGCTCATGTCGGTGACCGAAGGCGCGGTACTTGAAGATCACGTCGATATGGGTCCTTTTGCCCGTTTGCGCAAGGGCGCTTACCTCTCCAGTGGCGTACACATGGGAAATTTTGGCGAGGTGAAAGATTCGACCCTTGGCCCTGGCGTGAAAATGGGGCACTTTTCATATATCGGTAATGCCACCATCGGCGCAGAAACAAATATCGGCGCCGGCACCATTACCTGTAATTTCGACGGCGTGACCAAGCATCCTACATTCATTGGTGAGGATGTTTTCATTGGATCAGATACAATGTTGATCGCCCCGGTGACGGTTGGCGATGGCGCGCGCACCGGTGCAGGCGCCATCGTAACTAAAAACGTGGAAAAAGACACCCTGGTGGTGGGTATGCCGGCGCGAGCTATCCGAAAACTGGAACGTAAACCCCGGGATCGCGGAGCGCATTCATAATCTGCAGTTTCCTATGCTTTGCAAGAACTAACATTATCTGGCTCTTGAAGGGTTGCGACAATGATAACGATTACCAGGCAGGATGCTAAATTTCTGATCGATCTGGCCAACGAAGCCCGCCGCCGGGCATATGCGCCTTATTCAAATTATCAAGTTGGCGCAGCGCTGCGCACCAGGAATGGGCGAATATTTACCGGTGTAAACGTTGAGAATGCCGCTTATCCCACCACCATGTGTGCTGAGCGAATTGCCATTTACAAAGCCATATCAGAAGGTGAGCGCGAGTTTGATGTGATCGCAGTTGTCACCCCCAATGGTGGTTCACCATGCGGTGGCTGCCGCCAGGTAATGGCTGAATTCGGGCTGGATACCATCGTGTTGATCGGCAACAGCGAAGGCGACTTGCTTGAGCAAACCACTGTTAACGGATTGCTGCCCGGTGCTTTTACTCCTGACCACTTAAAAATCTGACCAAATTCCAGGCAGGTGGCGGCTTGACTCATATTGTTTGCATTGCTCTTGGCAGCAACATTGGTGATCGCAAGGATAACCTGCGGGTGGCAATTGCTGCGCTTGAACCTCGAGTTCATATTTTGCTAAAGTCTGCTGTTTATGAGACCCCGCCCTGGGGGTATGCCGATCAGCCTGCTTTTTTAAATATGGTGGTACGCGCCGAAACGGACCTTTCACCGTTGGACCTGCTCACTTTCCTGAAAGATCTTGAATCCGTGCTGGGGCGTACGCCCAGCTTTCGCAACGGTCCGCGCGTGATCGATCTTGACATTCTCTTTTACGACCACACCCAGATCGATACACCCCCACTGGTGATCCCACACCCACGTTTGCACGAGCGTGCCTTTGTGCTTGTTCCGCTTGCCGATGTTGCGCCCGATTACGTCCATCCAGTGCTTGGCCTTAGCGTGCAGGAAATGCTCGCCAGCCTGGATAGGCAGGGCATTATTTTATTCCCAGGTTGAAATCCACCGTGGAATTTTGTTATACTGGAAGTCAGAAGGATGACGGAGGCAGCGATGGATGTATTAAAATCACTTAACTGGCAACAAAAGCCCGATGTTGGCTATACGGTGTCTCGTCGCGCAGACGGCGGTATGAACCTGACCTTTACCGATCTTTCGGACGTCACATTGGCCGATTGGCGTGAATTTGCTTTTGAACATCTGATGGGATCTGACCGTTTGACGCGCAATCTATATGATCTGCGTGATGTGCATGACATCACCCAGAAAGCTATTAAAATGGCGGTGGAAGTAAACAGCGATCCATCGACCCGCAATTTGCGCGTGGCAGTGCTGGTGGCATCGGATGCGGCGCGTGAGGCGATCATGAACGTGGCTGCAGGCGCAGTAGGCAGTGGTGCCGCCATTCGGATCTTTACCAGCATGGCAGAGGCTGAAAGTTGGTTGATGCGTTCCATGGATCAGATCGTCTGAATGACTTCAATGAAGATAGGTCCGGTATCGTTTGAATGGGGTGCTCGTACGGTGGTGATGGGCATCATAAACGTCACCCCCGACAGTTTTTCCGGGGATGGCATTCTTTCAGTAGCCAGTTCCCTGCAGGCCGGTGGCATCCCAACTGCGCTTGAACAGGCAGCCCGTTTCCTGGCAGCCGGCGCTGATATTCTCGATGTGGGTGGCGAATCCACCCGGCCTGGTTCGCAAACAGTCACCGAAGATCAGGAATTGGAGCGTGTCATTCCCGTAATTCGAGCGCTGGCCGGGAAATTCCCACAAGCGATCATCTCCATCGATACCTATAAAGCTGAGGTGGCGGATCAGGCTATCAACTCCGGAGCCCATATCGTCAATGACGTCTGGGGTTTGCGCGCAGATCCACAGCTTGCCGGTGTTGCTGCCAGGCATAATGTCCCTGTTGTGTTGATGCACAACCGCAGCAAACCATCCAATGCCCGCGTGCAGGCAAGCCTGGGTGGGCGTTACGTGGGTATGCAGTATGACGACCTGGTGAAAGATGTAAAGAAGGAACTGCTTGAATCAGTTGCCCTGGCACGCAATGCGGGCATCCCCTCGGAAATGATTATCCTTGATCCCGGAATTGGCTTTGGCAAGACGGTTGAACAAAACCTTGAGTTGCTCAACCGGTTGGGAGAGATCCGCGCCCTGGGTTTTCCCATCCTGCTTGGCCCCTCGCGTAAATCCTTTATCGGTTATACCTTGAACCTGCCGCCCGAACAGCGCCTCGAAGGTACCGCAGCAGCGGTTTCCGTTGGCATCGTGCGCGGCGCTGATATCATTCGAGTCCACGATGTTGAAATGATGACGCGGATTGCCCGTATGACGGATGCCATTGTCAGGACCACAACCTGGTAGCGTTAAACCCGCTAAAAAACAATCCGGGCACTTATAACCTGGCTCAAGCAGGTTGTTCGAATTAATTTCACCGATTTGGATAATCCATGCAATCTGAATATGACAACAGCCTGCTGCGTCAAGCGATCATCAACATCAAAGCTGGGGATTTTGGCTTGGCGCGCCGCTATCTGGAACGCGCCCTCGATGTGGCTGATGATCGTGAAACCCGCACGTGGGCAAATTATTGGATGAGTCAAATCATCAATGATCCAATTGAAAAGCGAAAATACTTGGAAGAAGCGCTTGGCAACGATCCAAATCACCCTGAGGCGCGCAAAGCCCTGGCGATCCTGGATGGCAAGATCAAACCTGGTGATATTGTTAATCCAAATAACCTGCCGCCTGGATCTCCCGAAGTCGGAAAGGTGGTTGCTGAACGATTTGTTTGTCCCAAATGTGGCGGGCGCATGGTCTTTGATGGTGATGGCAATACACTGATATGTGAATATTGTGCCCGCAACCAGGTCGTGATCGCGACCGTACCGCAGTTTGAGCAGGATTTTATCCTGGCGATGGCCACTGGCAAAGGTCACCGTACACCGGTGGTGGTCAGGACGTTTAACTGCCGGGGCTGTGGTGCGCAGTTTATCCTTCCTGCCATAGAAATCTCGGTGGTCTGCGCATACTGCGGATCCCCACACGTTCTCGTTACCACCCGGGAACTCCTTGAACCGGATTCTATCCTGCCAATGGTTTTGGATCAGCAACAGGCTGCGCTATACCTGGCGGGATGGGTGGAGAAGCACAAGATCAATCCTGAAGCCCCTGTGCAGCCACCACGTGGCATATATCTGCCGGTGTGGACCTTTGGTATATTTGGCACTGTTTCTTGGAGCGGTACAGTTTATCGCAATAAAAAACAGGTGCCAGTATCTGGGGATAAAAACATCAGCTTTGAGGATATTGCCATTCCCGGTGCTTCACGCCTGGCTGACCTTTTGCCAGAGATCATGCCAGGCTTTGATACCGCGGCTGCCCTGGCCTTCAACCCGCAATATCTGGCCGGTTGGCCGGCTGAAGTATATGAGAAGTCCATGTCAGATGCTTCATTGGATGCGCGCCAGAAGGCTGTCGAACGCGTTCGTGCTGGTATTAAATCCGAAGTGGGGAATGTTAACGATCTGCGCTATAGCACATCCAACTTGTCCGTCTTATCCTTCAAGCTGGTGCTTATCCCACTGTGGTTCACCAGTTATTTGCTCGCAGGGCGCGAATATCGCATTGTGATCAATGGTCAGAATGGCCAGGTCCGTAGCGAAACCAGGAAAAATGGTATTCTTGGTTGGTTGGAAAATGTGCTTGGCGAATAAAATAAGCACATTTTGGATTCTGGGTATGCCAGGCAAACACAGGAGGTTTTATGTCAGCACCCCATCGGGAAATTTATTTGCTCTCGCCCAAACAATTCAGCCCTGAAACAATTGCTGTGGCCTTTGCCAAGACATCCCGCTCGCCGGAATCTTTTCGCGAGATCGCTTCGCAATTGAATGATGAGAAATCAGCCCAATTCCACGAGAAGTGGGTGGTGGGTTATGGGCATGCATCTGTTGCCGAGCATGCTGTTTTGCACCTGGCGATCGAGAATGCTTCGCGCCTGGCGATGGAGGCGATCGAATCCAACAGGCTGGGTTCGTACACCGAAAAATCGACGCGGTACCAAAAATGGGATGCGGATAATTTCTATATTCCAGCCGAGTTGGACGACCACCCGCTGCGCGAAGAATATATGTCAACTTGCCGGCTGCTGTTCGAGACTTACGCAGCCTCGCTTGCACCTGTGCGCGCTGTAGTTGCAGGAGACTTGCCTCGCCGCGAACATGAAACAGACGAGGCCTGGGATCGCCGCATCCGTTCCCAGTATGTGGATGTCTGTCGCTTCCTTCTGCCAGCCGCCTCATTGGCCAATGTAGGGATGACTGCCAATGGGCGGGTGCTGGAAAGTGCCATCCGCAAGTGGAGTTCAAGTCCTCTAGCCGAGGTGCGCGAAATTGGCGAGTCTGTTAAGACTGCTGCCAGGGGCGAGATACCCACCCTGGTCAAATATGCCGAGCCATCACCCTACCTGATCGAAACCAGTGCTGAACTGGCTTCATATGTCGGCCAACACGGCGTGGAGACGCAACCCGGCGATTGGTGTGTGCTGGTTGATCATGACCCGCATGGTGAGAAGCGCATCCTGACCTCGGCGCTGTATCGTTTTGGCGATATGAGTTACATCGAATCCGCTCGCGTGGTGGATACTGCCGGGCTGGAAACACTGGCAGAAATCCTTCTCAAGCGCCTGGGTCGTCATGATATCCCCATGCGCGAACTGGAGCACAGTTCCTACACTTTTGACCTGTTGATGGACCAGGGTGCCTACGCAGAATTTAAACGCCATCGAATGATGACCCAGAGCGCGCAGCGGCTATCTTGCGCACATGGTTATGCTGTGCCTCGCCGTTTTGTGGTTGCTGGGTTCGAGGGAGAATATCGCCGTGCGATGGAAACAGCTGCCCGGTTCTGGCATAAGCTTTCGGCGTGGAACCCTGAGGTGGCTCAATATGTGGTGCCAAATGGTTTTAACAGGCGTGTACTGGCAACCTTCAATTTACGTGAAGCGTACTCGTTTTGCCAGTTGCGTGCGGCAGCCAACGCGCATTTTTCCATTCGGCGCATCGCCCAACGCGTGGCGCAGGAAATAAGCCGGGTACACCCACTGCTTGCCCGCCAGATGAAGTTGCACAATGAAACCTGGCAGGGCATCGATACTGAAAATTTTGTACCCTGATCTGTCCGGTTGGTGCTGCTGTTCATCTGGTATTCTTATTGATCACGGAACTCCTTTTGCGCCCTGCCCAATATTTTAATATTGGCAGGGAGAGACTTAATGACCAACGAAAATTCTCATCCCATGGACCGGTCGAAAATAACGGATGACACATCGCGATCAGGTTCACCCCTGGTCACGGTAAAAAATGTTGTCATGTATGTTGGGAAGAGAATGGCAGCCATCCTTCTGACGATTGTCATCGGTACATTCATCACAATTGTCGCTGCAAATGGTGGTCAAATGATTGACAAAGGGGAAAAGAGCCGTCTGGCAACCTTTGCCGTACAAAACAATCCCAGCTATTATCAAATTACTCAACAAGAAAGACAAAAGCTGCTGGCGCAACTCGAAGAAGCGGATGGATTGAACCTTCCTTTCTTGCCGCGGCATCTGTTATGGACGTTTAAAGCCCTTACTCTTGATTGGGGTAATGTAGATAACAGGTCTGTCTTTCGGCCACTTTATACAGTTCCACGTGAAAATGTCGCCAACAGCAGGGTTATTCTCCTTCAATATTTACCAAACACCATTCTTCTGATTGGGGCAGCATTTCTGCTACTTTTCACAATTGGAATTCCTCTTGCCCAATACATGTCCCAACATGCTGGAGGAAGGCTCGACCGGGTGATCGGTGTGCTCACACCAATTTCATCCATGCCGAGCTGGGTTATTGGCTTGCTCTTGATTTTCACATTCGCCGCAGGTCTGCATATCTTTCCGTTCGGCCGCATGCTGGACAGCAAGACGCCTGATACAACCTGGCAATATGTTCTGGTGGTTGGCTGGCATATGTGTTTGCCTGTGGTCTCCATCCTGCTCACCATCGCATTCTCCCTTGTATTTTCCTGGCGGACTTACTTCCTGGCTTACTCAAATGAAGATTACGTTGAGTTGGCACGAGCCAAGGGCTTACCCGTTAAAAGCTTTAGAAGCAACTACATACTCAGACCGGTTCTACCTGCCATTATTACAAGTTTTTCCCTATCCCTGGTTGGTTTTTGGCAGATGATTACCACGCTGGAATTTGTATTTAACTGGCCTGGTATCGGTTGGTTATTCGTGAAGTCATTACCCAATTATCTGAACGAGCGCTTCTATCCGGGGGAGATGCCGATCATTATCGGTACGATGGTCATTTTTGCTTATCTTCTGGGACTTACAGTTTTAATTCTTGACATTACTTATGTAATTATTGATCCTCGCCTGCGGATTGGAAGAAATACCGGAACAATGCAGCTTGCCCGGCGACAGGTGGCTCATAGAAATTCAATAAGAAAAACGCGTGAACGTTTTCAGATCGAAATTCCACGTTTCCATAAACCAGTATATCCAACAATCACGATAAAAGTCGCCATTTCAAATGCAGGGGTTAACTTGAAGGAAGGTTGGAAAAATATTAAAGCATTTTCCAGGGGAGTGCTCGAATATCCATCTGCAATTTTCGGATTTGGGTTGGTAACAATCCTGGTGTTCATATCAATCTATACGATATTCGCGTTGCCTTATGGTCAGATAGGCAGGACCTGGTTTACGTCCGCAATGTCATCCAGGCCACTTAAGCCGAAGCTGGCATTGCCTGAATGGGTAAACATCTTTCGCAAAAATGATTTACCGCCAACAATTATTCTTGATAGCCGGGAAGGTAATGTGCACAAGGTGGTTGGTCTTCGAGCGGGGGATATACAAAAATTAACCCTGACCTATTACCTTGATTATCCATTTACAGAATTTCCAAGTGACCTGGTCATTTATTATTACCCTCGCTATGAGCAGAAAGTGCCTTTTGCAACTGTCTCGATTACAACACCTGATGGCAGGGTATTCGAATTAAATGGAATTAAAGCCACAGGCTCAACAGATTATTCGCCGGGGGATGGTGTCAGGCCGGCCAGGGAGGTAACCGATAACAAAAATTGGCAAAAATGGTTTGTTGTGAATGGTTTGTATCCAACCCCGGGTTTTTACCTTTTATTCGCCGACCCAAAAGCGGAAAGTGCTAGGGCGCTTTCCGGAACCTATAAGATTCAAATTGAAGCGATCACATTTGAAAAAAACTCAGATTTGGATGCTCAATTGGTGGTATTTGGTCAGGTATATGGCCTGGCAGGAACAGATTACCTTCGTCGGGATTTACTGATCCCCTTGTTGTGGGGAATGCCAATCGCATTACTTTTCGGTTTATTTGGCTCATTTATCATTACCATTGCATCTGCCCTGGTTGGGGCTGCTGCTGCATGGTACTCGGGTTGGGTCGATGATCTGCTGCAAATGGTAATAGAAGCCAACATGATCCTGCCTGTCTTGGCGGTCGGCATCCTGTTCCATGCCTACTATCAGGTCAATCTCTGGTTGATCCTGGCAATAATTGTGCTCTTGAACATATTCGGAAGTCCGGCAAAAACTTTCAGGGCAGCATTTTTACAGATCAAGGATGCGCCATACGTGGAAGCCGCTCGGGCCTACGGAGCGAGCAATGGGCGAATTATTTGGCGTTATCTCATTCCGCGCATTATGCCAGTGATGCTTCCTCAGCTGATCGCTCTTATTCCAAGCTTTGCATTCCTGGAAGCTACTTTCGCCATCTTCAACGTTTCTGAAGTTAAGTATCCGACGTGGGGGCTGGTTATCCAGACTGCCTTGAAAAGCAGCAATATGTTCACGTCCGGTTCCCAGTTCTGGGTATTGGAGCCAATCGCGTTATTGCTCCTGACGGGAATGGCGTTTGGTATCTCGGGTGCAGCCTTCGACCAGATCCTCAATCCACGTCTACGGTCAAAATAGGCTGCCAGCCATCACTGAGGGATCATGGCATTGGTCGCAAAAGTCCGCCCCGCCCGCCAGAGGGGGAACCCAAATCCAAGGTCGGATTAAGACGCAAGGTTGTCATGAATGATGGCAGTGTGATATCACCTGACGCAGGAAATGGCAGGATGCTCTTGTATCTGTATGTTGCTTGGAATTGTAGAATTTACAACCCTTTTAACGTTTCTTGATCGCCCCATTTCCTGAGAGCCCAGGTACCGGTCTCAGGTGTGATCCTGGCCTCCAGGTCTACAAATTCTGAATAGGTGAGAGCTTTATGCAGGTTTTTCTCTAGGCTGGAGATGGCATCATCCGACCTTGGCAGCATGTCCTTTTCAGCCATGACAGCCAGTGTGGCAGCGTGAAGCTGAATATATACCATCGGCTCCTTGCGTTTCTCAAGGATCTCGCGTATTGTTTTGCGGGTTGTATGGTCTCCAGGTGACAGGTTTTTTTTTCTGCCGTTGCTGGATGTACTTTCAGGGAGTGCACTTTTCCACAGTATTTGGATTGGTTCTAACTCATTGTGCATTGCCAAACCTGTGATCTCCCAGTTGGCGCTGTCCGCAGCCAGGAAGACTGCGCTTATAAAGGATGGTTCCGGTTCGGTCAGTACCCCAAAAAAAGGTGTTCCAGGTGCAACCGTACCTGCCAGGTTGCGGAATACAGCCTTTAAGGCTTCGGTGTGCCATTGCCAATCATACCGCCGCCGGCGCAGAACGGCTTTGAACGGTCCAACCGCGGCGTGCCCCCATAACCATCCCGACCATAACGCTGAAAGAGTCCAGAAGGCCTGGTTTGGGCGCGGAACGCTCCCCACGATCGCCTTGACCGGAATTTCGTGCAAATCAACAGCCAGTACACGCAGCGGACCTTCAAAGATGCAAATTCCACCGCTTTCTGGGGGTTCTTCAGGCCATAATGTAAGCGGGATCGGGGTTTCGTCTGATGCCCATGCCTTGACTCCGGCTTCGAGTGCCAGCCAGATGTTGTTTTCCCGGTAGACTGGGGGAAAAGTCAGTTGGCGTGGACGGGGTCGTTCACCGTCCTGTGACCATAGTGCATTGGCGCAGTCGGCTGCATACAATACAAGCGCGCTCATGCAACGCCGCCGCTCGTCCGAGTTGGATATACCATCCAGGCGGTTGATGATTGTGCCTAGGGCATACAACGCGCGCGGCAGGTAAAAATTGAGGGCTTCCTCGGCGAATGGGCGATCAGGATCCTGACCCGGGGCAACCCTTTCAATGGCGCGTGAGCGATGGAGACCGTCGCTGCGCGCCCAGTGTGCTGCGTTTTCCAGGTCATCAGTGCTTGCTGGGCGTTCACCGCCGCTGCCGCAGATACAGTTGTAAATGCGCCCGGTCAGTTGTCCCGTTTTGCCATTCCACAGGAAGGCTTCAGCGGGCAGTTCACGACCACAGTTTTCACATTTTGTAAGATACAAGGACTGCAGGTGTGTTTCAAGCCGTTTACCTTCTTTTCGCTCGGCAGCCAGGTCAGCCAACGCGGCCTGCAGGTCATTCAGTTTTGGCGGGTGGGCTGCCAGATCGAGCAGAAACCTGCTGACCGGGTTACCAGC
>Ga0172368_10003267_pt1 | contig 19864 bp, 17 predicted proteins | sample Lak11m_FD_114540 | JGI IMG/M metagenome (GOLD analysis project Ga0172368, IMG submission 114540) | Freshwater microbial communities from Kabuno Bay, South-Kivu, Congo - kab_022012_11m | ecosystem: Environmental > Aquatic > Freshwater > Lake | place: Democratic Republic of the Congo: South-Kivu...
GCGATGCCTGCGCGAGCCGCGACCTGTGCCCGTCGGGCGGCTCGGGCTCCACGGTGTGCAGGGCCGATTGGCCGGGCGGATATTGCGCCGTGGACGGCTGCTCGCAGCACGGTCACGATTGTCCGTCCGACCCGGGACTCGGCGGCACGGCGACCGTCGGGTCCAAGTGCGTGCTCGCTCCGACCGCGTTCTGCCTTTCTCTGTGCGGTTCCGACGCGGACTGCCGCGCGGGATACGCCTGCGTCGACAAGTCGGATGCCGCGGGCCACGGGTCCGCGAAGGTCTGCGTGCCGCAATAGCGGCACGCTGCAAGGGTTGGCGACTATTCTCCAGACCGCCGGAGAGTATTCGACAACCCCGGGACTCCAATCGGAGGCTCGTATGCGACGCATCGCTCTGGCCGGGAAATGGGCGGAAATCGCGTTGGGTTTTCTGGCCGCGTCCGTTGCAGGGTGTCGGACTCCGGGTACGCGTCCCGACGACATGAGCGCCGCGTCGCATCGCGAAATGGCCTCGCGGGAGAGGGATTCCGCGGACAGGCATGCGGGGCAGTATGATCCATCCGCCCCTCCGGTGGTGCACCATCGCGCGGCGGGACGGGGTGTCGCGATGGAGGCGGTGCCGACGACGCGCAATCCCACGCAATCGCACCTTTGGAAGGCGGACGCCGCCCGCGAGCGGGCGGCCGAGCACGAGGCGGCGGCGGCGGAGCTGGAGCGGTTCGAGAACGATGCGTGCAGAAGCGTGAGCCCGGAAGCGCGTGCGAGCTGTCCGCTGCTCGGGCCATTCGTTTCCGCCGAGTTGATATCCGGCGGCGTCCGGCTGCGCCTGGAACCGGGCGCCGACGCGGCGCCGATCGTCGCGGCGATGCGCTGCCACCAGGCATTCGCGAGAAGCCGCGGCCATGCCGGGGCGGACGGCTGTGCCCTGTACGTCGAAGGGGCGGACGTCGCCGCAACGTCGGATGGGAGTGCAGTCGACATCACCGCCGAGGACGCCGACGCCGTCGAGGCGATACGACGCCGGTTTTCCGGGGCTTCGACTCCACCGGGCACGAACGCGCACACGCTTCTGCACATCTGCCGTTAGCACCATTGCTTCTCACCCGGCATGCGCCTTTGCCTCCTCCGCGGGGAGTGCCGAGACGTCAGGAACGCCGAGGGAAAAAGACTTGCGTGCAGCTCTTGCCAGATCCGACGCCATGGGGGGCGCGCGCCGCCCTCACCCCCCGACCCCCTCTCCACACGGGCCGCGGTGCGCAACGCTCGATCCTGCGTGGTTGCGGCCCGGTGGAGAGGGGGAGAAAAGCGCGTCGAATCGTGCCCCTGAGGTGGGACCGCACGGCGCGCGAACGGGAATCGCCGCGCCGCCGGATCCAGGAGCGGCAGCCCTCCCCTCTCCACCGGGCCGCTGTGCGGTCGAAAGGGCAGTGCGGTTGTGGCCCGTGTGGAGAGGGGCCGGGGGTGAGGGCGGCTCGCCGGTCCGCACGACGAGCCGGATCTGGCGCGAGCTGCACTCAAAAGACCTGATGGGCCCGCGGGATTGGACCTTCGCGGCCGAAAGTGCGGCGGACGAAGTCTCGGGCGATGGCTGAACCCCCGGAGCCTTGGCGCCGTTGGCGTCCCTTGCTGGCGCTTCGGCGTTCCCTGGAGCGTCCGAAAAAGCAGACCCGGAGTCAGAACCTGCGCACCCGCCGCCTGCGCACCAGGATCGCCACTGCCGTCCACACCGGAACCGACTCGACTCCGCCGGCATTGCATCCCAGGCACCCGGGCACGCATTTCCCCGCGTCGCAATGCCCGCCCTTGCACTCCTTCCCGTCCGGCGCCGCAGGAGCCTCGCAGGTTCCCGTGTCCGGGTTGCATCGTGCAAGATGACATTCATCCGGAGCGGTGCACTGCGTCGTCGCCTGCGGTACGCACTCGCCGTCCCGGCACGACTCCCCGCCCGTGCAGGCATCGCCGTCGTCGCAGGCCGCGCCGTCGGCCAGCGCGGGATACGCGCATTCGCCCGTGGCGCGGCTGCATGCGCCCGCCGAGCGGCAGGCAGGCGGCGTATTGCAGAGCACCTGCCGCGCTCCGGCACAGCGTCCGCCGCGGCAGGCCTCGCCGGTCGTGCACGCGTTGCCGTCGTCGCAGCCTTCCCCCTCCGCAACCGAAGTACAGGTGCCCAGACGACCCTCGACACCGCAGGTTCCGCACTGCGGGTCGCACCCGGCCTCGCAGCAGATCGAGTCGACGCAACGGCCCTCGCGGCAGTCCGTGTCGGCCGTGCACTCCGAACCGACCGAGCCTCTCGCGAAGTCCGCGATGAAGTCCGCGAACGCGTCCACCTTCGTGCTGCAGCCGAAATACGCGCACTGCTGGTCGCCGAACGAGGTCACGCCCGCCACGTATTCGGCACCGTCGCGCACCACGAACGCGGGTCCCCCGCTGTCGCCCGAGCAGGGCCCGCCCGGACGCTGGTCGTAGCAGATGACGTCGGGCGGAGTCGTCTCACCCTTCATCGGGCAGCCGCGCCCGTCGCCGCAGACGAGGTCGGCGGTATCGGTCACGTGCAGCTTGGTCCCGGTCGCGCCGGCCTCGGTCTCGCCGAAACCCGAGAAGTCGAGCACGGTGCGCCCCACGTCGCCGGCGCTCATCGCGAGTTCCGGCGGCAGCGCCGGAATCGGCACCACGCCCTCGGGCGGCGCAGCGCCCAGCCGGATGATGCCGATGTCGTTGGCGAGCGTCTCTTCGCTGAAGCGCGGATGCGCCTTCGCGTCGGAGGCCCGGACCCAGACCGTGGAATCCGACTCGGCATCGTCGCCGAAACCGACCCGGATGTAGCGGGCCGCCACGCCCCTCACGCAGTGCGCGGCGGTGAGCACGATCCGCGGCGCGACAAGGGTCCCGCTGCACATGCCCATGCCGACGCTCAGCACGACGACCGCCGCATGGGCCGGAGCCGTGTCGGCCGTGCCGTTCACGATGGGCCGGTGACCCTGCGCCCAGGCAGGCGCCCGGTCGGCGGCAGGCGCCGGGCCGTCGATCTGCTGGCACGAGATCGCCGGAAGACAGGCAAGAAGCGCAGCGGCGCGCACGGGAAGCGGTCGGCGGTCCAAGGCGGGATTCCTTTCCCGCCCGACAAAGGGCGGTCGGAAGTGCTATGCACTTCTCGTGCCGCCCCGCGGACCGGTGCGGGCCCGGCGACGCAGTCCGGAGCCGTGCGAAAGCTGTTGACACCCGGACGGGCGTCGTGCTACCATCCCGATTGTGATGGTCGGGTTGGCGGAGAAACGGCGCGCATGAGCCTCTCGCAGAAGACCTACTACGCGCTGCGGGCGCTCTTGGAACTGGCGCGCCACGAGGGCGGGGCGCCGCGCAAGATCGGGGCGGTCGCCGAGGCGCAGAGCATTCCGCCGCGGTTTCTGGAGATCATCCTGAACCAGCTCAAACAGGCGGGCTTCGTGCAGTCGCGGCGGGGCAACGAGGGCGGATACGTCCTGGCGCGCCCGGCCGCGGCGCTGACCGTCGGCCAGGTCATCCGCTTCATGGACGGTCCGTTCCGTCCCGTGCGCTGCGACCCGCACCGGCGCGCCGAAGGCTGCACGCTCTCGCCGTCCCACTGCGTCTTCCGGCCGCTGTGGATGCGCGTGGAGCAGGCGCTTTCCGACGTCTACGACAAGACCACCTTCCGCGACCTCGTCGAACAGGAGCAGCGCCGCCGGGCACCGGCGGTCGACTTCGCCATCTAGCACAAGCGCGGCCGCCGCGATGCGGCCTTCTTTCACGGAGGCATCTTGACTATTTCGATTGGGATGGCGGGCAACGCGGGCCGGGCAGGGAAGGTCTGAATGGGAATTCCGACCGCCCCGGCCGCGCAGGCGGCCGGGCGATTCGCGAGTGCCGGGCCCGAGGCGCTGCTGGACTGGGCGTTTCGGACCTTCGGCCGGCGGATTGCGGTCGCCACGAGCTTCGGGGCGGAGGACGTGGTCCTCCTGGATGTCGCCCGGAAGGTCGAGCCCGACGCCGTCTTCTTCGCCATCGACACCGGGCGACTGCCGGAGGAGACGTTCCTCGTGGCGGAAGCCTGGCGCGAGCGGGGCGCGAGGATCCGCTGGTATTTCCCGGAGCATGCGGCGGTCGAGGGGCTTGTGAACGAGGCCGGCGCGTACTCGTTCCGGGACGGCGTCGAAGAGCGGAAAGCCTGCTGCGCCGTGCGCAAGGTGGAGCCTCTGCAACGGGCCCTTTCGGGGCTGGAAGCCTGGATTACGGGGCTTCGGCGGGACCAGAGTCCCACGCGCGCGCAAATCGCCTCCGTCGAGCAGGACGACGCGCACGGCGGCATCGTGAAAATCAATCCGCTGACGTCGTGGACTTCCGAGCAGGTATGGGATCACATCCGCGCGCACCGGCTGCCGTACAGCGCGCTGCACGACCGGGGATATCCCTCCGTCGGGTGCGCGCCCTGCACGAGAGCGGTGCAGCCGGGCGAGCACCCCCGCGCGGGCCGCTGGTGGTGGGAATCCCCCGAACACAAGGAGTGCGGCCTGCACCGGCCTTCGGCCGCTCCGCGGAATGCTTCGAATGCGCCCGGCCCGGCCGGAGAGGGCGCGGGAGGCAATGCCTGACATGGACCATCTGGACGACCTCGAGAACCGAAGCATCTACATCCTGCGGGAGGCGTACCGGAAGTTCCCGGACCTCGCGATGCTGTGGTCCATCGGCAAGGACTCGACAACGCTCCTGTGGCTCGCGCGCAAGGCGTTCCTCGGGCGCGTGCCGTTCCCCCTGGTCCACATCGACACGACGCGCAAACACCCGGAGATGATCGAATACCGGGACCGCACCGCGCGCGAATGGGGCCTCACCCTGGTCGTGGGGCGCAACGAGGAGGAACTCGCGCGCGGAATGGGCCCGGAAAAGGGCCGATTCGAGTGCTGCACGGCTCTGAAGACCCGCGCGCTGCAGCAGCTCCTGGACGCCAAGGGATACAAGGGAGTCATACTGGGCATCCGCCGCGACGAGGAAGGCTCGCGCGCCAAGGAGAGGTACTTCTCGCCGCGCGACCGCAATTTCGAATGGAACTACAAGGACCAGCCGCCCGAGTTCTGGGAGCAGTTCAACACCGACTTCGGCGCGGACACGCACGTGCGCATCCACCCGCTCCTGCACTGGACCGAGCTGGACGTGTGGGAATACGTGTGCCGGGAGCGCATTCCCGTCTGCGGTCTGTACTACGCGCGGGACGGCAAGCGCTACCGGAGCCTCGGCTGCGTGCCGTGCTGCTTCCCCATCGACTCGACCGCCGCGACGGTCGACGCGGTCCTCGAAGAGCTGCGCCGCACCAAGACGCCCGAGCGCGCCGGCCGCGCGCAGGATCACGAGAAGGCATACATGATGCAGAAACTCCGCACCCTGGGGTACATGTAGATGGCCGACGACATCCTCCACATCGTCATCGCGGGCCACGTCGACCACGGCAAGTCGACGCTCATCGGCAGGCTCTTCCACGACACCGGTTCGCTGCCCGAGGAGCGCTACGCCGAAATCCGCGCCACGTGCGAGCGGCAGGGGCGCGAGTTCGAATTCGCCTACCTCACCGACGCGCTCGAGGAGGAGCGCACGCAGAACGTCACCATCGACACCGCGCAGACCTTCTTCCGGAGCCGCAGGCGCCCGTACGTCATCATCGACGCGCCGGGGCACAAGGAATTCCTCAAGAACATGATCACGGGCGCGGCCTCGGCCGACGCGGCAGTGCTGCTGGTCGACGGCGTCGAGGGCGTGCGCGAGCAGACCCGGCGGCACGCCTACATCCTGTCGCTCCTGGGCGTGGACCAGGTCGTCGTCGCCGTGAACAAGATGGATCTGGTCGGCCGCGCGAAGGAGCGCTTCCACGCGGTCGAGGCCGGAATCACGGCGTTCCTGCACTCCGTCGGCATCTCGCCCTCCTTTGTCGTGCCGTGCTCGGCGCGCGAAGGAGAGAACATCGCGACCCGCTCGGCGTCGATGTCCTGGTACTCCGGTCCCTGCCTGCTCGAAGCGCTGGACTCCTTCGAGCCGCGCGCGGAGCCCGCACGTCTGCCCTTCCGCTTCCCGGTGCAGGATGTCTATCGATGGGATAATCGGAGAGTCTACGCCGGCCGGGTGGAGTCGGGCACCGTCCGCAAGGGCGACGCGGTGTCGTTCAGTCCTTCGGGCAAGCGCACGCGCATTGCAGGCCTCGAGAAATACGGGGAATCCGTCGTGTCGGCCGGCGCGGGCGAGTGCATCGGCCTGACGCTCGCCGACGAGCTGTTCGTCGAGCGCGGTGAAGTGGTCTGCACCGGGGCGCCGGCCGAGGCCGCGGTCGAAATCCGCGCGAGCGTGTTCTGGCTCGGTTCGCAGCCCCTGCGGCTCGACGGGCAGTACGTCGTCAAGCTCGCGACGGGCGAGGTCGAGGCGCGCGTCACCGCCATCGAGGAACGAATCGACTCCTCCACGCTGGAAGTCGTCGAGCGATATGCGACGAAACTGGAGTCGACCGAAGTCGCGAACGTCGTGCTCGTGCCCCGCAAACCGATTGCCGCCGAGACCTTCGAAGCGAATCCTCTTCTCGGCCGATTCGTGCTCGTCGACGGCCGTTTCGTCGCGGGAGGAGGCATCGTGCGCCAGGTGCGCGGCGAAGCCTCGGGGGCCGCGCGCCGCGTGCTGACGCTCGACTCCATCGTCGACACGGAGCCGCACGGCAACCTGGTGGACCTGACGGGCGACAGGGGCGTCGTCGAGCTTTCGGCCTCCGCCGATTTCCTCGAGCGGCTTGCGGCCGGCGAAAGGGTGCTCTTCCGTCTGCGCGGACCGTGGCAGGTGGAGCCTCTCGCGCGTTTGGCCTGGGAGCACGGTCTGTCGTTCGTGTTCACGCGGAGCGAGGACGGCGGGTCGGTACTGCTGAAGGGCTCCGGGAAAGCGCCATCGGGCCCGGAGGGAGGCGGGATATGAGCCCACGTCAGGTGAAAGCGGTGCTGCACGACTTCCCCGTCTGCCTGCAGCTCGCAGGACGCCCCGTCGCGGTCGTGGGAGCAGGCGAGGTCGCCACGCGGAGAATCGAGTCGCTTCTGGCCGCGGAAGCGGATGTGCGAGTCATCGCGCCATCGGCGACCGAACGGGTTGCGGCGCTGGCGAAGGCAGGCACGATTGTCTGGGTGGCGCGAGTGTATCGACGCGGCGATCTTGCGGGGGTGCAGGTGGCTTTTGCAGCCACGGACGACTTCGAGGTCAATCGGCGGGTCGCGGCGGACGCATTGCAGAGGGGGATCCTCGTCAACGTGGCGGACGACCCGGTCGCGTGCGACTTCACGATGCCCGCGGTCGCGCGGCGGGGGCGCGTGACGGTCGCGGTCTCCACGGACGGAACGGATCCGGCCGGCGCGGGGCGCCTGCGCGACGTGCTGGCGCGCCACGTCGACGCCTCGGGAGAGGCTGCACATGGGTGATGCGCAGCCATTGGACTTCGCCGCGCTCAAACGAGGCGGAATCATGCGCCAGGTCGAACCGGGCCGGTTCTCGCTCCGCCTGCACGTCGTCGCGGGAAGCCTCGACTCGGCGAAGCTGCGCGCCGTCGCGGAGGCGGCCGACAGATACGGCCGCGGCGAGGTCCACCTGACCGCACGCCAGGGCGTCGAGATTCCGCACGTTCTGCACGAGAACATCGGGGACGTGCGTCGCGCGCTCGCGGCGGTCGGACTCGAGCTCGGGGCCTGCGGTCCCCGCGTGCGGACCGTCACCGGGTGCCAGGGCGCCGCCGTCTGTCCGCACGGGCTCGTGGAGACCGGCGAGCTGTGCATGCGCATCGACCGGGAATTCGCGGGGCAGGAGCTTCCGCACAAGCTGAAATTCGGCGTCTCCGGATGCGTCAATTCATGCATCAAGCCTCAGGAGAACGACATCGGGGTGATGGGTGCGGTGGAACCGACGATCCGGCTCGACGACTGCAACGGGTGCATGGTTTGCGAGTCGGTGTGCGAGACCGGGGCATTGACCGAAGAAGACGGATTCCCACGAATCGACGCCGCGAAGTGTTCCCTCTGCGGCGAGTGCATCGCGGCATGCCCGACCGACACGATTGCCGGGCGGCGGGGATACGCGCTCCACCTGGGAGGACGCATCGGACGCCACCCGAAGCTCGGCGAGCGTTTCGGCGGGCTCGTGCCGGGCATGGACGAGCTCTTCCGCGCGTTTCACGCTCTGCTTGCGCTGTACAGAGCGAAAGGGCGCAGGAGCGAACGCTTCGGCGCGATGCTCGATCGGCTGGATCGCGCGTCGATCGAGAGCCTCGTCGAGGGTGCGCTTCGCGGCGCCTCGACGGGGAGCGCGGCGTGATGCGCGGAGGCGTCGCCATCGTCGGGTGCGGTCCGGGGGCGGCGGATCTGCTCACGCTGCGCGCGATCCGGGTGATCGAGAGCGCCGACGTGGTGTTGCACGATTCCCTTGTCACTTCGGAGATTCTGTCGTCTGCGAAATCGGATGCACGCCTGCTTCGCGTGGGGCGGCGCGCGGGGGAGGGCGGAACGGACTCGGCCTGGGTCGGGCGCCTGATGGTGCGGGAGGCCCGCTCGGGGGCGTCGGTGGCGCGCCTGCACGGGGGCGATCCCTCCCTGTTCGGCCGGATGTCCGAGGAAGTCGCGTTCCTGCGCGAGGCCCGCATTCCGTTCGAGGTCGTGCCCGGCATCACCGCGTCGCTCGCGGCCGCTGCGGCATTGAAAACGCCGCTTACGAGTCGCGGAGTGTCGGCCAGCGCCGTGCTTGTCGCGGGCTGCAACGCGAATGCGATTCACCGCGCGGCACGGGCGAATCCGGAAACGGTCGTCTTCTACATGGCGGGGCGCGAGGCTTCGCGCATTGCGGCCGGGTTGATTGCGGCGGGTCGCGGTCCGCGGACGCCGGCGGCCTTGGTGTCCGGCGTCAGCCTTCGCGACGAGCGTCGTCAGACGACGACGCTGGAAGCGCTGGCGCTGGCGGAACCTGGAAGCGCTCCGGAACTTCCCGTTCTGCTGCTGGTCGGAGAGGTGCTGCAGGAGGTGTCGCATGGAGATTCCGACGCTGGACCTGGCCGGGGTCGTCTGCCCGATGACTTGGATGCGCGCGCGCATGCGTCTCGGGCAGATGTCGGCCGGCGAGTCGCTGGTCGTGGTGGTGGACGAGGGAAAGCCCGCGCTCGAGTTTCCCCGTAGCGCGAAGGCGGAGGGGCATCGCGTGAAGTCGGTCGAACGCCGGGACGGCAAAGTGCATTTCACCGTCGAGTGCAGAGGGCTCGCCGGGGCCAAGGAGACTCCATGATAACCGGTGCATGGAAAGACGGACGCCTGCGTCGCTACGACAGCGTCGCGGAGATGGTGGGCGATCCCGAGAACCCGACCCCTCTGGTCCGTCTGCGCAAACTCTGCTCCGCGGACGCGGGCGTCCATGTGAAGCTGGAGTGGATGAATCCCTTCGGCTCGATCAAGGACCGCACGGCCCGTTTCCTGCTGGAAGGGCTGCAAGCGCGGTGCGCATTGGAGGGACGTCAGCTTGTCGAGCCGTCGTCCGGAAACACGGGTATTGCGCTGGTCGCGCTGGCGAACCTGCTGGGTGTGAAGACGACCGTGACAATCCCCGACGCCGTTCCCGAGGAGAAGCTCGTCCTGCTGAGGCTTCTCGGCGCGACGGTCTGGCCGACGCCCGACAACCTGTGTCCCATCGACCACCCGAAGGACGGGGCCATCGCGCTCGCGCACGCCATTGCGGCGGAGCCCGGATACGTGATGCCGAACCAATACGAAAACAGGGACAACGTGCGCGCCCATGTGGAGACGACGGGACCGGAAATCTGGCGGCAGACCGAAGGGACCGTCGGCGCCGTCGTGGCAGGATACGGCACGTGTGGGACGATTACCGGCATCGGACGCTATCTGAAGGAGCGCAATCCCGCGGTGCGGATCATCGCCGTCGAGCCGCAGCCGAATCATCGCATTCCAGGGCTCAAGAGCTTCAAGGAGTCGAAGAAGCCCGGAATCCTCGACGTTTCCGTGATCGACGAAACGGTGGTCGTCGACGACGAGACCGCCTATCGGACCGCAATCCGGCTGGCGCGCGAGGAGAGTCTCCTGGTCGGACCCTCCACCGGCGCCATCGTGGCCGCCGCGTTGGCGGAGGCGGGCAAGTTCCCCGGAAAACCGATTGTCGCGATCTCGCCGGACAGCGCGTTCAAGTACGCAAGCTACTTCGCCAAATGGGTGGGCAACGACGGACGCCCGCCCGGGCAGGGGTGACCCGATGCGCATCCGGTTCCTTCCGAACTGCACGTGTCCGCGGCCGGCCGCGCGCCGCCCGACGCGAAGGCCGGCCTTGCGGGGTTCCATGTCGGTGACCGTGGTCGAGTCAACTCTACTGCGGAGCCGGGCGACGAGGATGCCCGCCGCCGGGCGGCGGGTGCGCTCCGCGCGGGACGAACATGAACGAGTCGGAGGTTTCCGCCCGACGGAGCGCAATCCGCGCCCGCGGGCAGGTTGCATTCGCAATGCTGGTACTGGGGATGCCGGTTTCCGCAACCGCGACGGAGCCTGCTGCAGCCGCGCCTCCCGTGGCGGAATCGGAGGTGCCTTCCGCGGGAGGCGGGACGGCCGCGATTCGGCGCGAGCTGGTCGAGCTGCAGGCCGCGCTGGACGAACTCGACCAGCGCGGTCGCATCGTCGAAAGGAAGGTCGAGTTGGATCAGGAAACCCGCACCGCCGACGCGAAGAAAGCGGCCGTTCCCGTCGCCGGCGAGGCGGGCTTCGTGCTCAGGAGCGCCGACGGCCGCTTCCAGGTCCGCATCGGTGCCGTCATGCAGGCCGACTCGCGCTGGCTCCCCGGGGACGATTCGCGCAAGGCGGCTGATTCGTTCCTGCTGCGCCGGGTGCGCCCCGACATCACCGGAACACTGTCGAATTTCGTGAACTTCCGTCTGATGCCCGATTTCGGCGAGGGAAAGGCCCAGCTCGTCGATGCCTACCTCGACGTACACCCCCGGTCCTGGCATCGCCTGCGGGCCGGGAAGTTCAAGCCTCCGTTCGGACAGGAGCGTTTGCAGAGCACGAAGGCGCTCGTCTTCGTCGAACGCGGTTTGACGACGAATCTCGCGCCCAATCGTGACGTGGGGGTGCAGCTCTACGGCGAGCTTGCGGGAGGCGTCGTGGGATGGACCGTCGGAGCCTTCGACGGCGCCGCCGACCTCGCGAGCCTGGACGGCGACACGAACGACGAGAAGGACCTCGCGGTCCGACTGGTCGTGCGCCCGTTTGCCGCGGCGGAGAGCGAAACCCTGTCGGGACTGGGCATCGGCGTCGCCGGGACTCTCGGCACGTCGGACGGGAAACCCGAGGCGCCGGGACTGGCCTCGTACAAGAGTCCCGCGCAGAACACCGTGTTCTCCTATCGATCCGACACAAAGGCTCCGACGGAGGCGAACACGGTCGTCGCGGCGGGCGAGCGGCGCCGCATTTCGCCGCAGCTCTTCTGGTATGCGGGACCGTTCGGGCTGCTCGCGGACTACGTCCTCTCGACGCAGGAGGTGAAGGCGGGAACCAAACGCAACACCCTGGATCACGAGGCATGGTCGGTGGCCGCGAGCTTCTCGCTCGCCGGCGACAAGGTCACCTACGACGGGATACGGCCGCTGCACGGGCTCGACTCGCCGCAGCCCGGCGCCGGCGCGTGGGAGATCGGGCTTCGCTACGGCGAGCTGCGCGCCGACAGGGCCTCGTTCCCCGCGTTCGCGGATCCGGCGAAATCCGCAAGCGAAGCGCGCGAGGTGGGCGCGGCCGTGAACTGGTACCCGAGCCGCACCTGGCGCGTGGGTGTGAACTTCGAGCGCACCGACTTCAAAGGCGGCGCGAAGGCCGGCGACCGCCCCTCCGAAAACGCCGTCCTGACCCGCCTGCAGGCCGCGTTCTGACCCCGGTGCATGCATTTGAGACCGCCATGAGGACTCTCGCCGTCATCATCGCCTTCGCGCTTCCGGCCGCCGCCGGCGCCGCCGAGGCGAAGCTTCTCAACGTGTCGTACGACCCGACGCGCGAGCTGTACCAGGAGGTCAATCCCGCCTTCGCAAGACAGTGGGAGGCGAAGACCGGACGGAAGGTGACCTTCCAGCAGTCGCACGGAGGCTCGGGAAAACAGGCCCGATCCGTCATCGACGGACTCGAGGCCGACGTCGTGACGCTCGCTCTCGCCGGCGACGTCGACGCCTTGCACGACAAGGCGGGCCTGATTCCGGCGGATTGGCAGAAGCGCCTTCCGGACAACAGCTCGCCGTACACTTCGACCATCGTCTTCGTCGTGCGCAAGGGCAATCCGAAGGGCATCCGCGACTGGGGCGATCTCGCCAGGCCCGGCGTCGTCGTGGTGACCCCGAATCCGAAGACCTCCGGCGGCGCGCGCTGGAACTACCTCGCGGCGTGGGCGTGGGCGCTGCGGCGGGAGGGTGGCACGCCGGAGATGGCGCGCGAATTCGTCGCCGCGCTCTACCGCAACGTTCCCGTGCTCGACTCCGGTGCGCGCGGGAGCACGACGACATTCGCGCAGCGGGGCATCGGACACGTCCTCGTTTCGTGGGAAAACGAGGCGCTGCTGCTCTCCGAGGAGATGGGTCCGGGGAAGTTCGACATCGTCTGCCCCTCGTCGAGCATCCTGGCGGAGCCTCCCGTGACCGTGGTGGACAAGTACGCGGATCGGCACGGGACACGTGCCCTCGCGCAAGCTTATCTGGAATTCCTGTACTCCCCGGAAGGCCAGGAAATCGCGGCGAGGCACCACTATCGACCCCGGCTCGAGGCCGCGGCTGCAAAGCACGCGGCGCACTTCCCGCAGTTGAAGCTGTTCACGATCGGCGAGGTGTTCGGAGGCTGGAAGCGGGCGCAGAAAGAGCATTTCGACGACGGTGGCACGTTCGACGCAATCTACGAGAGGCGATGAGTCCGACATCGACAACCGACGGGGGAAGGATGCCGCGGCGTCTGCGCCGCGGCGTCCTCCCCGGTTTCTCCCTGACGCTTGGGATCACGGCGTCCTACCTCGGCATCGTCGTCCTGTTTCCGTTGGCGGTGCTGGGCCTGAACGCGTCCACGGCAGGTGCGGGCGGACTGCTGGCGGTCGTGACCACCCCGCGGGCTCTGGCGGCCTTCCGTCTGACCTTCGGGGCCTCGCTGCTCGCGGCGCTCGTCAACGCGGCATTCGGCCTCGCGGTTGCCTGGGTGCTGGCACGCTACAGCTTTCCGGGCAAGCGGCTCGTGGACGCCTTGTTCGACCTGCCGTTCGCGCTGCCGACCGCGGTCGCGGGAATAGCCCTGACGGCGCTCTACGGGCCGGACGGCTGGATTGGAAGGCATTTCGCGGCGCACGACATCCACATTGCCTATGCTCCGGCCGGAATCGTCATCGCGCTCGTGTTCGTGGGCCTGCCGTTCGTGGTGCGCACGGTCCAGCCGGTGCTGGAAGACGTCGATCCCGCGTTGGAAGAGGCTGCCGCCGTTCTTGGAGCCGGACCGGGGCGGACGTTCCGGCGTGTGCTCCTGCCGGCCATCGCGCCGGCCCTCGCGACGGGCACCGCGCTCGCGTTCGCCCGTGCGGTCGGGGAGTACGGTTCCATTGTCTTCATTTCGGGCAACATGCCCATGCGCACGGAAATCGTGCCGCTGCTCATCGTGACGAAGCTGGAGCAGTACGACTACGCGGGCGCGACGGCCCTGGCCGCTGCAATGCTCGCGATATCCTTTGCGATGCTTCTCGGCCTCAACCTCCTGCAGGCGCGCGCGCGCCGGGCGAGGTGCTAGGTGGCGCCGCGATCCTTCAGCCGCCGCGCCGTCGGGGAGTCGACACCCGCCCGCCTCGTGCTTGTCGGCACAGCACTCGCCTTCCTGGCTCTGTTCGTCGCGCTCCCGGTCGCCGCCGTGTTCGTCCAGGCCTTCGACCACGGTGTCGCAGCCTATTTCGCGGCGATCCGCGAACCGGATGCGCTTGCGGCCATCCGGCTGACGCTGCTGACCGCCGCCATCGCAGTGCCGCTCAACACGGTGTTCGGGGTCGCGGCGGCATGGCTCATGTCGCGCTACGACTTCCCCGGACGCAACCTCCTCGTCACGCTCGTGGACCTGCCCTTCAGCGTTTCGCCCGTGATTTCGGGGCTGATCTTCATTCTGGTCTTCGGCGCGCAAGGCGTGCTCGGCGGAGTGCTGACCCAACTCGGTGTCAAGGTCGTGTTCGCGGTGCCGGGCATCGTGCTCGCGACGACCTTCGTGACGTTCCCCTTCGTCGCCCGCGAAGTCCTGCCGCTCATGGAGTCACAGGGCAGCGCTCCCGAGGAGGCGGCGCTCACGCTGGGTGCGAGCGGATGGCGCACCTTCTTCAAGGTGACGCTGCCCCGCATCCGCAGCGGATTGCTCTACGGCGTGGTCCTGTGCAACGCCCGCGCCATGGGCGAGTTCGGCGCCGTGTCGGTCGTGTCGGGGCACATCCGCGGCGAGACCAACGCTGCCTCTTCACGTGGAGATTCTTTACAACGAATATCACTTCACAGCGGCCTTCGCGGTCGCCTCGCTGCTGACGCTGCTAGCGCTGGCGACGCTGGTGGCGCGTCGTCTGTTCGGCGGAGCGGGAGAGCCTCCATGAGCGTCGTCGTCGATGGACTGTGCCGGCGGTTCCAGCGCGGCGGGCCGCCCGCGGTCGGGAACGTCTCGTTTTCAGCTCCCGACGGAGCGATTACGACGCTTCTTGGCCCGTCGGGATCGGGCAAGACGACGGTGCTGCGCATCGTGGCCGGGCTGGAGGTTCCCGACGCGGGAAGCGTGTGCGTCGACGGGCGGGATTGCACGCGCGTGCCTGTGCGCGAGCGTCGCGTCGGGTTCGTGTTCCAGGGATACGCCCTGTTCCCGCACATGAGCGTGCGGGAGAACGTCGCGTTCGGGCTCGAGGCGCGCCGCGTTGCGCGCGGCGAGACGCGTCGGAGGGTAGACGAGCTCCTGTCTCTGGTGCAGCTCGGGGAATTCGGCGACCGGCGGCCCTCGCAGCTTTCGGGCGGTCAGCAGCAGCGCATCGCCTTTGCGCGCGCGCTGGCGACGGAACCCCGTGTGCTGCTGCTGGACGAGCCGTTCGGCGCGCTGGACGCACGGGTCCGGGTCGAACTCAGGGAATGGCTGCTGCGCCTGCACGAGAAGACGCACCTGACGACGCTGCTGGTCACGCACGACCAGGACGAGGCGCCGGAGGTTTCGCAGCACGTGGTCGTGATGCACGAGGGACGTGTGCAGCAGGCGGGCGCACCGCAGGAACTGTACGACCGTCCGGCGACGCCCTTCGTGGCGTCCTTTCTCGGCGGCGCCAGCGCGCTGCAGGGCCGCGTCGAGGGCGGGCGCGCGGCGGTGGCCGGGCTGCACCTGGCAGTGCCGGCCGGTGCACGCGACGGCGATTCGTTCCGTGTCTTCGTGCGGCCGCGCGATGTGCGCATCGCTCCGACGACCGGGCCTTCGCGCGCGACGAACGGGCTCGTGGAGAGGCTGCTGCGCATCGGCGGAATGGCAAGGCTCGATGTGCGACTGCCGTCAGGGGAAGCGGTGGCGGTCGAGGTGTCCCAGATCGAGCTGGAAAGGTTGGACGTGCACGAGGGCGAGCAGGTGAACGTCGATCTGGCCGCCGCAAAGGTGTTCCTGGAGGACTACGAGATATGACCCTCGGCATTGCAGGAAGTCTGCGCGGCGGCGGCGACGCGACGGATTCGACGGAGGCCGACGGCTTCCGCGAACCGCACGTGCGCAGCATCGCAAAGGCGGTGAGCTACCGGGTTCTGGGCACTTCCCTGACCGTGGTTTCGGCGTGGATGCTGACGTCGCAATGGAGCGTCGCCGCCGGGCTCGGGCTCGTGGACTGCGTGGGCAAGATCGTCGTGTTCTACCTGCACGAGCGCCTGTGGGATCGAATCGACTGGGGGCGGTCCAAGCCGCCGGAATACACGATTTGACGGACGATACGGAGGCATCATGCCGGAAGGCAAAGGCAAGGCGACGACGATCGACGAGAAGCGGCGGCGGGCGAAGGTGAGCCTGGATCGCAGCATCGAGGAGCACGGGCGTCGCCGGCAGGTCGCCGTTCGGGTGGACGTGGAGGGAGCCCGCGGGACGCAGCCGCTGCGCGGCGCGCTCACGTTCGACCAGCTCAAGGCGGGCGGCTACATCAAACAGAGGCAGAAGGACCAGTTCACGGTGCGCTGCCGGTGCCCGGGCGGAAGGGTGCCCGTCGAATGGCTCCGGGCCATCGCCACCGCGGCCGAGAAGCACGGAAAGGGATTCGTCCACCTGTCGTTCCGGCAGTCGATCGAGATCCCCTACGTGAGCCACGCCGACTTTCCGTCGCTCACGTCCGTGCTCGCCGACGGGGGCGTCCGCGTCGCGTCCTGCGGGCCGCGCGTGCGCGTGCCCACCGCCTGCGGAGGGTGCGAATACAACCCCAATGGATTGACCGACACGCAGGCAATGGCGCAGCTCGTGGACCGGGAGTTCTTCGGCGAGCAGCTCTACCACAAGTTCAAGATATCGTTCTCGGGCTGCCCCATCGACTGCGCCCGCTCGAGCGAAATGGACCTCGCCTTCCAAGGCGCGGTCCATCCCATCTGGAGTGAAAACGACTGCACAGGCTGCACCATCTGCTCGAACGCCTGCCTCGAAGGCGCCATCGTTCCGGATCCGCGGTTCGGATCGCCGCAGTTCGAGCCGTCGAAATGCCTGTACTGCGCCGACTGCGTGCGTGCGTGCCCGACGGAATCGTGGCGCGCAGGGGCGACGGGCTGGGTCGTGCGTGTCGGAGGGCGGCACGGAAGGCATCCGCGCAACGGCGCGGTCGTCGCCAGGCTTCTTCCCGACGACCTGGTGGTGCCGTTCGTGCGGGCCGTCGTCGATTGGTATCGCGTCCACGGCCAGGGACGCGGCCGCACGCGCATCGGCGAGCTGTTGCGCGACCCCGGCGCGATGCAGTCCCTCCTCGGTGATCTCGATCCCGTGGCGGGCAGATACCTCGTGCGCGACTCGCGGCCGCCGGAGCCTGTCGACATCCATCGATTCCCGGCGGAGGAGCCCGGCTGGGTGCCCGGAATCGGTGCTGCGCCGCGGCACGGCCAGGCACGGACACGTGCTCTCGCAAAGCAATCCGGGGCGCAAGCCTCCATGACGGAAACGTCATGCCCCCCGGCGGCGACGCTGGACCTGGCCGGGGTCGTCTGTCCGCTGACTTGGATGCGGACGCGCGGGAAGCTGGCCTCGATGACCAAGGGCGAGCTGCTGGAAGTCGTCGTCGACGAGGGCCGTCCCGCCGACGAGCTGCCCCGGAGCGCAAAAGCAGAGGGTCACAAGGTGCGCTCCGTCGCCCTCGCTGGCGGGCGCGTGCTCTTCGTGGTCGAGTGCCGGGGACTGGAAGGCGGGACGGAATAGCCCGTCGCCCAAAGCAGCCGGTTTCCGCGCGGGGGTGCCCAACGGAATCGGGGGCCCCCGACCGAGCGGGTGGGATGGGCAGTCCGCCGCGCGCCGCGCCTCGGACCTGGCCTGTTGGCAGTGCTGGCCTCGCGGCGCACGGCGGGCTGCCCGTCCGACGCAGACGACCGGCCGATGATCGCTCGAGCGACCGTTGCCGGCGGACGGGCAGCCGCCCCGCGCGGCCAGAGCAGTCCTCGATTCGTAGGCAGCGCCGCGCGGGACGGACTGCCCATCCCACCCCTTCGAGCAGGCCCCGCCGAAAACCGTTAGGCACCATCCGCGCGGCACGCCCTTGCCGTGGCACCGCCGCTCGTCTAGGGTTGTGCGCGCAGTCGGCGCCCGAGTAAGCGTCCGGACGGCCGTTGCGCATGGAACGCGGCGCCGCTGCGGAAAGCAGGGACGATGGGCAACCGCCTGCTCGCGTTCTTCGCCACCGCGCCCGACCGGCCCAGGCTCGACGTTCCCGCCGGCGAAATCGCCGGGCTCTACGAACGCCGGCGCCTCTCTGTGTTCCTGTCGCTCACGTTCGGCTACGGGCTCTTCTACACCTGCCGGATGAACTTCTCGCTGGTGAAGAAGCCTCTGCTCGACGAAGGCCTGCTCGACGCCACGCAGATGGGCCTCGTCGGCTCTGCCATGCTCTTCGTCTACGCTTTCGGCAGGCTCACGAACGGCTTTCTCGCCGACCGCGCGAACATACGACGCTTCATGGCGACCGCACTGCTGCTGTCCTCGATCGTCAACCTGCTGCTCGGCGCCAACAGCTTCTTCACGCTGTTCCTGGTCGGGTGGGCCATGAACGGATGGTTCCAATCCGTCGGCTCCGCGCCGAGCGTCGCGTCGCTCTCGCAATGGTTCGCGCGCGGTGAGCGAGGGACGCGGTACGGGATATGGAGCATCAGCCACAGCATCGGCGAGGCCATCACCTTCGGTGTCACGGCAAGCCTCATCGCGGCGCTGGGCTGGCGCTGGGGCTTCTTCGGTCCCGGGCTCGTGTGCCTGATTGCCGCGCTCGTGCTCTACCGCACGCTGGGCGACCGGCCGCAGACTTACGGACTGCCGCCGGTCCACGAGTACAAGGGCGAAGCTCCCGATCCGGCGAGCCAGGGCGCCAGCGTGGGCCGGCTGCAGCTCGAGGTTCTGCGCAATCCCGGCGTATGGCTGCTGGCTTCCGCGAGCGCATGCCTGTATGTCGCACGCTACGGCATCGGGAACTGGGGGCCCCTCTACCTGACCCTCGGCAAAGGATACTCGCAGGTCGAGGCAGGCTCCGCGCTGGCCATATACCCGATCGCCGAGATATTCGGCTCGGTCACCTCGGGGTGGGTGTCCGACCGGGTCTTCGGATCGCGCAGGAACGTGCCCGCACTCCTCTACGGATTGCTCGAAATAGCGGCACTCGTCGCGCTGTATTACCTGCCTCCCGGGCATCGCATTCTCGACGCGGTGGCGCTGGCGGGATTCGGCTTCGGCCTCGGAGGACTCCTCGTCTACCTGGGCGGCCTCATGGCCGTGGACCTCGTTTCGCACCGCGCGGCGGGTGCGGCCATGGGTCTGGTCGGACTCTTCAGCTACCTCGTCGCGGCAGTGCAGGACACCGTCACCGGATACCTCATCGACAACTCGAAGGTTGTCGTGGACGGGCACGCAACATATTCGTTCGGAAGGGTATTTGCCGTGTGGACGGGCGCGATGGTTCTCTCGACGGTGCTCGCGGCGGGTGCCTGGGCGATGGGAATCCGCAGGCGCCGCATGGGCGACTCCGGGGCGCAGGCGGAGGCGTCGTGAGCGGGCGGATTCTCGTCGTCGGCAACTACTGCCACGACACGCTGCTGCTGCGCACGGGGACGTTCCGGACGCTCGGCGGATCGGCTTCCTACATCGGGTCCGCGCTCGCGAGCGTGGGGGACGTGGCGTTCGACGTCGTCGCGAAGGTCGGGCGGGATTTCCTGTATTCCGACCGCGTTCCGGCGCCGCCGCGGGTCGTGCACGGTCCCACGACGCATTTCGTCGACGACCTTCGGCAGCCCGTGCGCACGGAGAGGCTGGAGGCCGTCTGCGAACCCATCCTGGCGGCGGATCTGGACGACGTCTGCGCCGACGTGGGGCTCGCGTGCGGCGTGGCGATGGAGATACTCCCCGAAGCCCTCCGGCGTCTGCGCGATGCCTGCCGCCTGGTGCTTGCCGACGCGCAGGCATTGCTCCGCGAGGCGGCCCCCGACGGTTCGGTGCGCCTCGTCCCGCTGTCGCGGACTCCGTTCGCTGAGTGCCTGGATTGCCTCGACGTGATCAAAGCCAGCGCACAGGAGGCGCGGTTCCTCGACATGGAACTGCGCGGGCGCGTGAAGGTCATCGTCACGGAGGGACCGA
>Ga0172368_10003268_pt1 | contig 19862 bp, 22 predicted proteins | sample Lak11m_FD_114540 | JGI IMG/M metagenome (GOLD analysis project Ga0172368, IMG submission 114540) | Freshwater microbial communities from Kabuno Bay, South-Kivu, Congo - kab_022012_11m | ecosystem: Environmental > Aquatic > Freshwater > Lake | place: Democratic Republic of the Congo: South-Kivu...
AGCGGCTCTGGTCGCCAAGATCACTGGCGGCAAGGATCATCCGCCCATCAAAGCCAGCGAAGCTGATGTGAAGACCCTCGTCAAGTGGGTGTTGGCGATGTAATTTTCATCCGGCTGCTGGAGCCGTAAATGGCTCCAGCAGTTTAGAAGTTTTATCACGGCCTTCCCATATTGAAGTCGGGAAGTCAATTTTCCATTCAACAGGAGAAACAAATGAAATTTTCGTTAATGATTGTATCGGCTGCTGCGCTGGTCTTTGGTGCACAGTGTGCTGTCGCGGCCGATGGCGCGGCTATTTACGGCAAAAGCTGCAAAGGCTGCCACGAGAAAGGTCTGATGGGTTCCCCAAAGACTGGCGACAAGGACAAGTGGGCGCCGTTGATCAAGGGCGGTCAGGATGCACTGGATGCGTCGGTTGCCAAGGGCAAGGGCAAGATGCCGGCACAAAAGCTGAGCGCCGAGGAAATCAAGGCGGCCAACGCTTACATCATCAGCAAGTCCCAGTAATTTCAGATTGCCGGAGTAGCCGCATGTTCCATTCGGAACATGTGAGCAGTCCGAGCCTGTCTCTGACGAAGAACCCCTGGTTTCGCCCGGGGTTTTTTGTTGCATGATGGCCTACTGCGGTCGATTTGCCCCTTCACCGACGGGTCCGTTGCATTTTGGTTCGTTGGTCGCTGCGGTTGGTAGTCATTTGGAAGCCCGATACCAACGTGGAACCTGGTGCTTGCGCATGGAAGACGTTGACCGGCCGCGTTGCCAGCCTGGCGCAGCCGAAGGAATCCTTGAGACTCTGACGGCGTTCGGTTTCGAATGGGACGGCCCGGTGCTCTACCAAAGCTGCCGCGCCGACAGATATCATGCGGCTCTTGACGAGTTGCTTACCCATGGCCAGGCATTTCCTTGCGCCTGCACCCGCAGGGAGCTGGCTGATTCGGGCTTCGCACAGCTTGCCAGCGATGGTGCGCAAATCTATCCAGGCACCTGCCGCGGGGGGGTGCCGGCGGGCAAGGAGGCGCGCAGCTGGCGTTTGCGCTCGGCCGATGAGGCGATTGCCTTCGACGATGCAGTCCAAGGCAAGGTCGTGCAGCATCTCGCGCAGGACGTCGGCGACTTCGTGCTGAGGCGTGCTGACGGTTTTTTTGCTTACCAGCTGGCAGTCGTGGTGGACGATGCCGAGCAAGGGATCACGCATGTGGTGCGCGGTGCGGATCTGCTTGAGTCGACGCCGCGCCAGATATTTTTGCAGCGCTTGCTGGGATTGCCGATGCTGCAGTATGCGCATCTGCCGGTGGCCGTCAATGCGGCCGGGGAGAAACTCTCCAAGCAGACCCGCGCCGCCGCATTGGACAACACCAAACCGCAGACCGCCCTGTGGGATGCCCTGGCCTTTCTCGGGCAGTTGCCGCCGCCGGAATTGCGGCGATCTGGGCTTGCCGAGATTTGGCAGTGGGCCCGGGCACATTGGGATATGGCACGCGTGCCGCGTCGGCAAAGCCAGTCGGCGGCGGGTTAGAATTTGCGAGAATTTGCGAGTTAAGAGGACATCCGATGATCGTTGACGATATTGCCGGCCTGCGCCGGATTCTGGCCGAAAATCGCGTGATCGCCGTGGTTGGTTTGTCGGCCAACTGGAATCGCCCCAGTTATTTCGCCGCAAAATACATGCTGGAGCATGGTTACACCGTCATTCCCGTGAACCCCGGCCAAAGCGAAATTCTTGGGCAGAAGTGTTATCCGAGCCTGCGCGATATTCCCGAGGCCGTCGAGATCGTCGATTGCTTTCGCAAGCCCGAGGACATACCGCCGCTGGTCGACGATGCGCTCGCAATCGGCGCCAAGGTGCTCTGGTTGCAACTTGGCGTGATCAATCCGGATGCGGCACAGCGCGCTGCCACTGCGGGTCTGGAAGTGGTCGTGGATCGTTGCGTGAAGATTGAGCATGCCCGGTTGTTCGGCGGTCTGAACTGGGCCGGCGTCAATACCGGCATTATTTCGGCAAAACGTCCGGCTGTCCCGCCTTTCGCCAAACCAGGATAGTTCTCCAGAGATTCTAGAACGCGGCTTCTTTCCGGGTGTAGCCGGCAAGTCCGATCAGCAGCCTGACCAGCATGAAGGCAAGCCAGCTCGCGCTTCTGGCGAGCAAGGGTTTTTTCCGGAAGTCTTCGTTGCGTACTTCTTGAGCGCCCTGTTCCATCGCAGCTTTCAGGCTGGCGCGCAACTCCTCTGCGAATCCCTGATGGCGGACAATCACATTGGCCTCGCGCGCCAGCAGCAGGCTGAACGGGTCGATGTTGCTTGATCCGACCGTTGCCCAGCGGTTGTCTACCACGGCCACTTTGGCATGCAGAAAACTGCGGTGGTACTCAAAAATCCGCACACCCGCGCCGAGCAATGCGCCATATAAAGACTGGGTTGCATAGTGCAGCAGGGTGTACTCGACTCGTCCCTGGAGCAGGATTACTACTTTGATGCCACGTCTGGCAGCAGCCATCAGCGCCTGACGAAAGCGGCGACCGGGGAGGAAATAGGCGCTCGCCAGCACAACTTCCTTTTCCGCGCCTGAAATTGCCTCCAGGTAGGCGTCCTCCACGTCACGGCGGTGACGCAAGTTGTCGCGGATCGCGAAAGCCGCAGTGACATCGCCGCAGACTGTCATGGCGGCAATGTGAAAATTGGGTGCGCGATAGCGGCGCCGGAATGTGGTCCAGCCGACAAGTTTCCACAAGTGGCGCATCGAAGCATGAATTGGTGCGAGAAGGGGACCTTCGATCCGAACCGCGTAATCGTGGCGCGGCGGGATTTGGGTCGGTTTGTTCTCGACATTCATGTCATCGATGATGTTGATGCCGCCGACGAAAGCAATGCGGGCATCGATCGTGGCCAGTTTGCGATGCAGTCGGCGCAGACGATGGCGGCGAAAGGTGAAGGGTGAGATATCCGGTCCGTAGATCAGAACCTCGACCCCGGCCGCGATCAACTGGGCACCCAGCGACCGCATTAAGCCGTGGGCACCGAACCCATCGACCAGAACCCGTACGGCAAGGCCCCGTTGCGCCGCTCCGATCAATGCGGCGGCAACCCGTCTGCCGGTAATGTCATCCTCGAAGATGTAGGTCTCGATCTGCACTTCCCGGGTCGCTGCGTCGATTGCTGCAAGCAAGGCAGGAAAGTATTCCCTGCCGCTGGTCAGCAAGTCGATGCGATTGCCGGGCAGATAGTCTAACTTCATGGACTGTGGAGAAAGGCCGAGAGTGCGGCATGGTCCGATATGCGCGACCAGGGTTCGCCAAAATGTACCTGGGTGCGCTCGATGCCGAATCCGCGCACATAAATTCGATCGAGGCGAAACACCGGCAAGGCACTCGGAAAGCTGCGCGGCGGCCGTCCCGCAATGCCGCCGAATACCTCGATCAGATTCAGGCGCTCGATCAGCAGCTTGTCGGCGCGATTGCGCCAATCATTGAAGTCTCCCGCGATGATCAGCGGTGCATGATGCGGGACCGAGGCTTCCAGATGTTCCGCCAGTGCCTCCATCTGCTTGCGGCGCGAACGACCGAATAATGACAGATGCACGCAGACGCAATGCACCGGGTAATCGCCGGTTTCGATCCTGCAGTGCAGCAGTCCACGTCGCTCGAAACGCAGGCGCGTCACGTCCTGGTTATGGGTTTCGAGAATGGGAAAGCGCGAAAGTATGGCGTTGCCATGATGGCCGTGGTCGTAGATGACGTTGCGGCCATAGGCCGTGTTCTCCCAGACTTGGTCGGCCAGGAACTCGTGCTGGGCGGTTTCGGGCCAGTCGCTGTGCTGCTCCGCATGGCCCAGGTGGAGGCCTTGCACCTCCTGCAGGAAAACGATGTCAGGTGCGAGCTGACGCAGCCTTTCGCGCAACTCGTGCACCATCATGCGCCGGTTGAACTGCGAAAAGCCCTTGTGAATGTTATAGGTGGCGATGTGCAATGTATCGCTCATTGCATCACGGAGCTTCAGGAGACGTCGAGCATGCGTTGCAGCGCCACTTTCGCCAGAACGGCTTCGTGTGGGGGGACCGCGATGCGATTCACGACCTGGCCTTGCGCCAGGTTTTCCAGGGTCCAGGCCAGGTGCTGCGGGTCGATGCGCTGCATGGTCGAGCACATGCAGACCGTGGGCGACATGAACTGGACGATCTTGTTGTCTGCCTTGACCTCCTCGGCGAGGCGCTCGACCAGATTCAATTCGGTGCCGACCAGCCAGCGCGTGCCGGGCTGGGCCTGCTTGACCGTGCTCAGAATGCTTTCGGTCGAGCCGATGTAATCCGACTGCCGGCAAACTTCGAAACTGCATTCCGGGTGGGAAATCACCAGGCCATCCGGATAGGTGTTCCTGAAACGCTGGATATGCGTCGGCTGGAACATCTGATGCACTGCGCAGTGACCCTTCCACAGCACGATGCGGGCTTTTTCGAGCTGTGCCTTGGTCAGGCCGCCCATTTCCAGGTCGGGGTCCCATACCGGCATCTCATCGAGCGGAATCCCCATCTTGTACCCGCTCCAGCGGCCAAGGTGCTGGTCGGGGAAGAACAATATTTTTTCGCGTTGCGCAAAAGACCATTCGAGAATCTTGGGCGCATTGCTGGAAGTACAGACGATGCCGCCGTGGCTGCCGCAGAAGGCTTTCAGGTCGGCTGCGGAATTGATGTAAGTGACCGGCGTGAATCGCTTGTCGGCGTTCATGACGGCATTGATCTCGCGCCAGCAGCGTTCGACCTTGGCCAGGTTCGCCATGTCGGCCATTGAACAACCCGCGGAGAGGTCCGGCAGGATGGCAATCTGCTCGGGACGCGACAGAATGTCGGCGACCTCGGCCATGAAATGCACGCCGCAAAACACGATGAACTCGGCGTCCGATTGCGCCGCCAGGCGCGACAGCTTGAGCGAGTCTCCGGTGAGATCTGCGTGGCGATAGACATCGGCACGCTGGTAGTGATGACATAGCAATACGGCGCGCATGCCGAGCTTGGCTCGGGCCGCCAGGATGCGTTGCTGGGCGTCCTGGTCGGCCAACTGGTTGAATTGTTCGAAGCGGATCGGGGCTGCTTGCATGGGATATTGAAGAATAATTTCAGAAGATTCCGCCACGACGGGACCGAGCGTTATTGAGGTTATTTTAAGCAATCAGCCTTGCGACCAGGGCAGGCCTGCCAGCCGCCAGCCGCCGATCGTGCCCCGGCGATTATTGGCGTCCTTGTCTCCTTCAAAACCTTCCAGGACGTTGAAGCAGTTGGCAAAGCCCGCTTGGGTTGCCGCTGCTGCCGCGGCTTGCGATCGGATACCGCTGCGGCAGATAAACAGCAGCAGGGATTGGTTGGCGACCGCGCGCTTGAGCTCGGTCAGGAAATATGGGTTGGGTTTCATGCCTGGATAAGTTTGCCATTCAATTTCAATGGCACCGGGAATGCGGCCAACCCAATCCAGCTCGGCACGGCTGCGCACGTCGATGATCCTGGCACCAGGCGCGTTCTGCAAAATCAACCAGGCCTCGCGTGGCGTCAAAGCGCCTTCGAAGGCGAGTTTCCCGTCTTGGCTGCGTTGCGTGGCGATCTGGAGTATCTCGGAGACCTGCCCCATACGGTTTGCTTGCGGCTGTAAAATGAAGAGCCGAGAGTATAGGCTCAAGGCCGTACGTTTTCCATGTCCCCAGAAGAACCTTTGTTGTCGCAGGAAAAAGTTGATCCCGAGCGTTACCGGGAGTCGCAGCAGGTCACCTGGATCAGTGTGATCGTCAATGTTGCATTGACTCTGGTTCAGATCGGCATCGGCTGGATCGCCAATGCTCAAAGCCTGATCGCCGACGGTTTCCATTCGTTGTCGGACCTGGTGGCGGATGCGATGGTGCTGATCGCCAACTACCATAGCCGCGATCCGGCGGATGAAAGCCATCCCTATGGACATCATCGCATTGAAACAGCCGCTTCGCTGGCCTTGGGCGTACTGCTCGCCGCGACTGGTGCCGCCATTCTCTGGTCGGCGGGCGTGCGCCTGCAGCATCTTGAAGAGGTTCCCCCGGTTGCGCCGATCGCCTTATGGACCGCGCTGCTGGCCCTGCTGGCGAAGGAGGGGCTGTTCCGTTACATGCTGGCGGTGGCGGAGAAACTGCGTTCACCGATGCTGGTCGCCAATGCCTGGCACGCGCGATCGGACGCCGCCTCTTCCCTGGTCGTTGCGGTCGGTCTGGGTGGCAGCCTGCTCGGTTATCGCTTCCTCGACCCCGTTGCAGCGATCATCGTCGGCTTCATGATTCTGCGGATGGGACTCAAGTTCGCTTACGAAGCAACGCAGGAACTGGTCGATACGGCGCTCTCGGATGAAGAAGTGGGGCGCATCCGCAAAACGCTCAGAGACACGTCGGGTGTGCTGGGCTTGCATGAATTGCGCACACGCCGCATGGCCCATCGCGTTCTGGCCGATGCGCACATCCAGGTCGATTCCAGAATCAGCGTATCGGAAGGCCACCGCATTGCGGAAATGGCCAGACAGCGTGTGTTGGCAATGCATCCCGAGGTGCTCGATGTCCTGGTGCACGTCGATGCCGAAGACGATATCGCACCGAGACAAAAAGCCGATGACATCGAATTGCCGGATCGCGAACAGTTGCTCGAGCATCTGCGCGGCTTGTTGGGACTGGACGTGCCGCAGTTCGAGAAAACCCTGTTCCATTACTTGGGCAATCGCGTTGAAGCCGAGGTCTTCCTTCCGCAACAGTTTTGCCTCGAACCGGCGCAAGTGGGTCGCATCGAAAAACACCTTGCCGAACATCTGCCGGGCGATCCTTATTTCACTGCGGTCAGCTTGAATTGCCGGGTTGCACCAAAATAGGGCAAAGCGTTCGCTAATGGCACCATTTGTGTGCGTTGATTTTGTCCGGGTCGGGCTGATCCTCTTATGGCACAATTAGATACTCATTCCGTCCGCGTGGCACAGAACCTGCTAAACGGCCTCTAGCAAAGATTCTTCCCCGAATATTTTTCGTCTTAACCCGTCAGGAGCCTCCTATCATGTCGCCGCAAGATGTACTGAAACTCATCAAAGATAAAGAAGTCAAGTTTGTCGATTTCCGCTTTACCGACACCCGCGGCAAAGAACAGCACGTCGGCGTACCGGTCAAGGTTTTCGACATGAGCAAGTTCGAGGATGGCCATGCTTTTGACGGCTCCTCTATCGCCGGCTGGAAGGGTATTCAGGCCTCGGACATGTTGCTGATGCCCGATCCGGCGACGGCTTACATCGATCCGTTCATGGACGAAACCACGTTGATCATTTCCTGCGACGTGGTGGAGCCCTCCGATGGCAAGGGCTATGATCGCGATCCGCGCTCCATTGCCAAGCGCGCCGAGGCTTACCTGAAATCTTCGGGTGTCGGCGATGCCTGCTACTTCGGACCGGAACCCGAGTTTTTCATTTTCGACTCGGTCGAATGGAAAGTCGATATGTCAGGTTCGACCTGCAAGGTCTTCTCGGAAGAGGCGGCCTGGGCTTCCGGCGACAAGTTCGAAGGTGGCAACACCGGACACCGGCCGACCGTCAAGGGCGGCTATTTCCCGGTACCGCCCGTGGATAGCCTGAATGACATTCGTGCCGCCATGTGCCTGGCGCTGGAAGCCTGCGGCGTGGAAGTCGAAGTACATCACCATGAAGTCGCAACGGCGGGCCAGTGCGAAATCGGCACCAAATTCGGGCCTCTGGTGCGTCGTGCGGACTTGACCCAGGTTCTCAAGTATGTGGTTCATAACGTGGCGCACAACTACGGCAAAACGGCCACTTTCATGCCCAAGCCGATCGTTGGCGACAATGGTTCCGGTATGCACGTGCACCAGTCGATCTGGAAAGGCGGCAAGAACCTGTTTGCCGGCAACGGCTATGCCGGGCTGTCTGAATTCGCCCTGTATTACATCGGCGGCATCATCAAACATGCCCGCGCCCTCAATGCGATCACCAACCCGGGAACTAACTCCTACAAGCGTCTCGTGCCCGGCTTCGAGGCGCCCGTCAAGCTGGCCTACTCGGCGCGCAACCGCTCCGCCTCGATCCGCATTCCCTATGTCCAATCCGACAAGGCGCGCCGCATTGAAGTGCGTTTCCCGGACCCGACCGCCAATCCCTATCTGGCGTTCACGGCCATGATGATGGCCGGTATCGACGGGATCCAGAACAAGATTCATCCGGGTGAGCCCGCCGACAAGAACCTTTACGATCTGCCGCCGGAAGAGGATGCCAAGATTCCGACCGTTTGCTCCAGCCTCGATCAGGCGCTCGACTATCTCGACAAGGACCGTGCGTTCCTGACGCGTGGTGGCGTGTTCTCGAATGAAATGATCGACGCCTATATCGAACTGAAGATGGAGGAAGTGACCCGCTTCCGCATGACCACCCATCCGCTCGAGTTCGAGATGTATTACAGCCTCTGAGTCAGGCGCTTCTGCAGGAAAAGGACGGACTTGATCCGTCCTTTTTTTCTGCCGGGCTTTCGCTTAAACTAGGGTGTGTTCTCAATTGAGCGACATCACGCCGATCAATTGAGAACACACCCTAGCAATCCCTATTGGTTGCCCCTTTTATGAAACCGCGCATTATTTTGGTGCAGGCTGTGCTTGCGTTGAATAGTGTCTCGGCTCTGGCCGATACGCTCTACAAATGTACCGATGCATCCGGTGTCGTGCTCTACACCAATCAGAAGACCAACGGGAAAAAGTGCACCGTGCTGTCGAGCGAACAACCGGTGTCGACCTTCAGCGCCCCCAAACAGGCTGTGCGCAATCCGACTCCCGGCGACTTTCCGCGTGTCGATGGCACGACCCAGCGCGGACGCGATGACGATCGACGCAAGATTCTTGAGCAGGAATTTGCCACCGAACAACAGAACCTGGACAAAGCCAGAAAAGCCTTGGCGGAAGTCGAGGCAGCGCGCCAAGCGGACGAGAAGAACTATCTCAAATATGTCGATCGCGTGCAGGGATTCAAGGACAGCATCGCCTTGCACGAGCGCAATGTCTCGGCACTCAGGCAAGAGCTCTCGACCCTTAAATAACGTCCACGAGCCAGATGGCTTGCTTTTTGCTGGGGTTTGGACATGAGCACGCCGGCAGATCGAATCCCTAGAACTCATTTCATAAATAGTCGCACACACGGATATTTATGAAATGAGTTCTAGACAAGCGTCCTTCGCCGGATTGGAGTTGCTTTCCACGGCAGTGATTTTGCTCGATGCCAATCTCAAGATGCGCCATGTCAATCCGGCTGCCGAGAATCTGTTCAAGGTCAGCCAGCGCCAACTGGTTGGTCATCCCATCGCCCATTTGCTGGGTCAATCGCCGGAGCTTGATGCGGCCATGGCCAGTGCCCTGCAGAATCGCTGGAGTTATACCGGTTACAACATCGCCGTGGGCCAGCCTTCCGCTGAGATCCTGCATCTTGACTGCACGGTCACGGCGGTCGATGCTGACGGGGCATCTCTGTTGCTTGAGTTCCGCCCGATCGATCAACTGATGAGAGCGGCGCGCGAAGAACGACTGCTTGAACAGCAGCAAGCCAGTCGCGAACTGATTCGCAATCTGGCGCACGAGATCAAGAATCCGCTCGGCGGCATCCGGGGTTCGGCGCAATTGCTCGAACATGAGCTGCAGACACTGGACAATGCACCGCAGCTCAGGGAATACACCCAAGTCATTATCAGCGAGTCCGATCGCTTGCAGGATCTGATGCAGCGATTGCTGTCCTCGCATCGGACCATGCAGCCGGCGCAGGTCAATGTGCATGACATCCTCGAGCATGTGCGGCGCCTGATCCAGGCGGAATACGGCGCCGTGCGTGTGCGGCGCGACTACGACACCTCTCTGCCCGACCTGACGGCCGATCGCGAACAACTGATTCAGGCGATACTCAACATTGCGCGCAATGCCGCGCAGGCCATGCATGAGAAAGGCGAGATCATTTTCCGCACGCGCGCTTTGCGTCAGGTGACCCTGGCCAAGCGCCGTTATCGCCTCGCCATGGAAATTCAGGTGATCGACAACGGGCCGGGCATACCGGATGCGATCCGGGAAAAAATCTTTTATCCGCTGGTTTCCGGCAGAGAAGGCGGCAGTGGGCTGGGATTGACCTTGGCCCAGAGTTTTATTCGACAACATCAAGGCAGTATCGAGGTGGATAGCAGGCCGGGGCGAACATGCTTCAAGTTGTTGCTCCCCTTGCAGACTGGCGAAAGGCGCCAAGGAGACCAATCATGAAGCCAGTCTGGGTTATCGACGACGACCGATCGATACGCTGGGTATTCGAGAAGGCGCTGGCGCGCGAAGAGATTCCCTTCAAGAGCTTCGGTTCGGCGGTGGAAGCCCAGACAGCGCTGGATTCCGGAGAAATACCCCAGGTTCTGGTATCGGATATCCGCATGCCGGGCCAGTCCGGTCTGGATTTGCTGCGTTACGTCAAGGCGCACTATCCGAATCTGCCGGTGATCATCATGACGGCCTATTCCGACCTGGACTCGGCAGTTTCTGCATTTCAGGGCGGTGCATTCGAGTACCTGCCCAAGCCTTTCGATGTCGACCAGGCGGTGGCTTTGGTGCAGCGGGCGATCGGACATTCACCATGGGCTTCCGGAGAAAGCGCGGGACCGCAGGACAAGCCGACCGAGCCAACGAGTCTGGTGCCGGAAATTCTCGGCCAGGCGGCGTCGATGCAGGAAGTGTTTCGTGCCATCGGCCGTCTTTCCCAATCCCATGCGACGGTGCTGATCAATGGCGAGTCAGGCAGTGGCAAGGAGCTAGTGGCGCGCGCCCTGCACCGGCACTCGCCGCGCAGCGACAAACCCTTTATCGCCATCAATACTGCGGCGATTCCGAAGGACCTGCTCGAGTCGGAACTTTTCGGACATGAGCGCGGTGCATTCACCGGTGCGCAAAGCCAGCGTCGCGGCCGTTTCGAACAAGCCGAAGGCGGCACCCTGTTTCTGGACGAGATTGGTGACATGCCGGCGGAATTGCAGACCCGGCTTCTGCGCGTGCTTTCCGATGGCCACTTCTATCGCGTTGGCGGGCAGCAGCCGGTGAAGGCCAACGTGCGCGTGATCGCCGCCACCCATCAGAATCTGGAGGAGCGCGTCAAGCAGGGATTGTTTCGGGAAGACCTGTTCCATCGCCTGAACGTCATCAGACTGCGCCTGCCCACGCTCAAGGAGCGGCGCGAAGACATTCCCCTGCTGGCGCAGCATTTTCTCAACAAGAGTGCGCTGGAGCTGGCGGTCGAGCCCAAACGACTGTCGGCGGCGGCGCTCAAATATCTGTCGGCGCTGGAGTTTCCCGGCAATGTGCGACAGATCGAAAACCTGTGTCATTGGCTCACCGTCATGGCGCCAGGACAAGTGATCGAAGTCGAGGATCTGCCGGTCGAATTGCGCGAGCAGCCGCAAAGCCAGGCACCGCTGGACTGGTTGAACGGACTGGCGGCTGAGGCCGATCGGCTTATCGTGACGGCGCCGGGCGAAACCTTCGCGCAGTTGTCGCGTGATTTTGAACGTACCCTGATTCAGCGCGCCCTGGCTGCCTCAGGGGGACGCCGCATCGAAGCGGCACAGCTGCTCGGAATCGGTCGCAACACGATCACCCGAAAAATCATGGAGCTCGGATTGACCGGAGGTAAGACCGGCAAAGATCGAGGATAATGACGCGTGTTCCTGTCCAGCTGCATGCCTTTTGAATTCCACCAAGCCTACATCGCCAGCGCGGTTTGAGGTCGCGGCAATCGCCACGGCCCTGGGTGAGCTGGCGAATCGTTTTGATGTGCGCATCCTTGCCGAATGTGATTCGAGCAATACGCGCCTGATGGCGCTGGCCGAAGCGGGGGCAGCGGCGGGCAGCGTGGTTGTTGCCGAGCATCAGCTTGCCGGACGTGGCCGGCGTGGTAACCAATGGCTCTCAAGCCCTGACGCAAGCCTGACCTTTTCGCTGCTCTGGCGTTTTCCTCCTCAGGTGCAACTGACCGGACTTTCGCTGGCGATCGGTGTGGCTTTGGCGCGCGCGCTGGAGAAGCTCGGCATCGCCGGGATCGCCCTGAAATGGCCCAATGATGTCTTGTTGCGAGGCGGCAAGCTTGCCGGCGTCCTGATCGAACTTGTGCCTGGCGGCCGCCCCTCGGCGGCCGTGATCGGCGTCGGGATCAACCTGCACCTGCCAACCGGAATGCCTGCCGAAATCAGACAAAATGCGGCCGCACTGGCGGATGCGGGAATCGCACTGCCAGCACCGGATGTCCTTCTGGCAAGACTGCTCGCGGAATTGCATGCTGTCCTGCTAAGCTTTTCCGCAGAGGGTTTCCCTGCCTTGCGTGCGGCTTGGCAGGCGCGCCACGCCTACACCGGGCAAGTCGTGCGTTTGCTGGCGGATCACGCGGCACCTCTCGAAGGTGTTTGCCAGGGAGCGGATGGCGACGGCGCCTTGCTGCTGGAGACATCTTCAGGCGTGCAACGCATCATCAGCGGCGAAGTGTCCCTGAGAAAATCATGACGCTGTTGTGCATCGATTGTGGCAATACACGCCTGAAATGGGGGCTGCGCGAAGGCCCGCACTGGCAGGCGCAAGGTGCCCTGGCGCTGAATGAGCTGGAGCATTTCGCCAGTCTGCTCGTCGGTCAACCGCGCCCGGATCGCGCGATCGGGTGCAACGTCGCCAGCGCCGCTGTCGGCGCAGCGGTGGAACTCGCAGTCATGCAGCTTGGCCTGCCCACGGAATGGGCCGCAAGCCGCGCCGAGCAAAGTGGCGTGAAAAACGGTTATGACGAACCGGCCCAACTGGGTCCGGACCGCTGGATGGCGCTGATTGGCGCACACCATTTGCATCGCGGGGCTTGTCTCGTGGTCAATGCCGGCACGGCTACCACGGTCGATGTCCTCGATGCACAAGGCATATTTCAGGGAGGCATGATCCTGCCCGGCGTGAGCCTGATGCAAAGCGCCCTGGCACGGGACACGGCACGTCTGCCTTTGGCTTCGGGTCACTTCAGTCGCTTGCCACGCAACACTGCGGATGCTATCGTAAGCGGTTGCTTGTTGGCCACAACCGGCGCGATCCAGCGCATGTTTGAAACGCTGGCAACGAGTTCGGAAGCCTTGTGTTTGCTTTCGGGCGGAGCGGCTGCCCAGTTGGAGCCTTTGCTGGATTTGCCTTTGCGCCGGGTTGACCAGTTGGTGCTGGAAGGCTTGGCCTGCGTCGCCAACCAAGAATAAGCATGTAAAGATTCGATCAAAATACCTCGTCAGGGAGTTTTATATGGCTGCACATAAAGTATTTCTCGACGAGTCGGAAATTCCGACTCATTGGTACAACGTCGTCGCCGACATGCCGAATCCGCCTGCCCCGCCGCTGGGACCGGATGGCAAACCGGTGTCTCCGGAACAGATGCTGCAGATTTTCTCCATGCCGATTCTTGAGCAGGAAATGTCGGCTGAGCGCTGGATTCCGATTCCGCAGCCGGTACGCGACATCTACAAATTGTGGCGTCCCTCGCCGCTGTGCCGGGCGGAGCGGCTTGAGAAGATGCTGGGCACCCCGGCGAAGATCTACTACAAGAACGAGAGCGTGTCGCCGGCGGGTTCCCACAAGCCGAACTCTGCCGTGGCGCAGGCCTATTTCAACAAGCAGGCCGGCATCAAGCGCATGACTACCGAGACTGGCGCTGGCCAGTGGGGTTCGTCGCTGGCCTTTGCCGCGCAGATGTTCGAGATCGAAGTGCGCATCTTCATGGTGAGGATCAGTTACGACCAGAAACCGTTCCGCCGTTCCATGATGCAGACCTGGGGTGCCGAGGTGCTGGCGAGTCCGAGCAATCTGACGCAGGCCGGTCGCAATGCCTTGGCCAAGGATCCGAATTCGCCGGGCTCGCTGGGCCTGGCCATTTCCGAAGCCGTGGAAGAAGCGGCGGGACGCGAGGACACCAAGTATGGTTTGGGCTCGGTGTTGAACCATGTGCTGCTGCATCAGACTGTGATCGGTCTGGAAGCCAAGAAGCAGTTCGAGAAAATCGGTGTTTATCCGGACATGATTTTCGCTCCCTGTGGTGGCGGATCGAACTTTGCCGGCGTGACCTTCCCGTTCTTCGCCGACAAGGCGGCCGGCAAGAAAGTGCGTTTGGTGGCGGTTGAGCCGAGTTCCTGCCCGACGCTGACCAAGGGGCATTACGCCTACGATTACGGCGACGAGTCGGGCTACACGCCGATCATGCTGATGTATACCCTGGGCCACGATTTCATGCCGCCGTCGATCCATGCCGGCGGCTTGCGCTATCACGGCGACTCGCCGCTGGTATCGCAACTGCTCAAGGAAGGCATCATCGAGGCGGTGGCCGTGCCGCAAGTCGCCACCTTTGCCGCCGGCGTGCAATTCGCCCGCGCCGAGGGCATCATCCCGGCCCCCGAGTCGAACCACGCCATCCGCGCGGTCATCGATGAAGCGTTGAACTGCAAGAAGACCGGTGAACCCAAGACGCTCTTTTTCAACCTGTCGGGTCACGGCCATTTCGACATGGCCTCCTACGACAGATACCTGGCGGGCAAGCTGGAGGACTATGACTATCCCGAGGCCGAGATCAGGGCGGCGCTCGATCACTTGCCGAAAGTCGGCTGATTGCCGGAATTTGCAGCCGGGAAAGCGCTGCAATGCCGTCACAAGGCAGCATTGCAGCGTGAACGGAGGATAGCCCGATGCTGCGGCTGATACTGCTGTTGCTGATTCTGGCGAATCTGCTGTTCTTCGTCTGGGCTCAGGGCTGGCTGGGTGCTCGCGACGAAGGCCGCGAGCCGCAGCGGCTCAATAATCAGATCGAGCCGGAAAAGCTGCAAACGAAGATCATCGACCCGAAAACCGCCGACCAGCTGGCCGAATCCTGCCGGCTGGTCAGGGGGCTTGCGCCCAACGATATGCAACGCCTGCTGCCGCAGGCGCAGCAGAAATTTCCCAATCTGCGTTTTGCGATCAGGAATCGCGAGGTGCCTTCCTACGTGTATTGGGTTTTCATCCCGCCGCAACCCAGCAAATTCATGGCGGACAAGAAACTCGCCGAACTGAAAAGCCTGGCGTTGGCGAATGCCGCCCTGATTCCGGACGAGGGGCAGGACAAGTTCGCCATCTCCCTGGGTCTGTTTGAAACGGAGCAGCTTGCCGGTGCCTATCTGCAGGATTTGCAGAAGCGCGGCGTGAAGTCGGCCAAGCTGCAGGCGCGCGAAAACCTGCTCGACAAGGTCTATCTGGAAGCCCGCGGCCCGGCGGACATCCTTGCCAGGCAATTGCCCGAACTGATCGGCGGGCAGGCGTCGGCGACCTTGGGCGATTGCGCGCTCTCCGCAGCTCATGACTGAAACGAACTCCGGTTTCATTGTCGGGCTCACCGGCGGCATCGGCAGCGGCAAAAGTGCTGCGGCCGACATGTTTGCCGAACTGGGTGCGGCCGTGGTGGATGCGGATCGGATCGCGCATGAATTGACTGCATCCGACGGTGCGGCCATGGCGGCAATTCGCAGCGCCTTCGGTGCCGGCGTGATCGCCGCGGACGGCGCGCTTGACCGGCTGGCGATGCGGCGCCTGGCGTTTTCGGATGCGGCCGCCAAGTCGCGTCTCGAAGGCATCCTGCATCCGCTGATTCGCGCCCAAACCGAAAGGCGCTGTGCCGCCGGCTTGGCGGGCGGCGCGCCTTACGTCGTTCTGATGGTTCCGTTGTTGATCGAATCCGGGACGTATCGCAGCCGGGTGGCACGCATCCTGGTCGTCGATTGTGCCGAAGCGACCCAGGTGCGGCGGGTCATGGCGCGCAACGGCATGAGCAGCGAGGAAGTGGAGCGTATCATGGCGTCCCAGGCGACGCGAGCCCAGCGCAAGCAGGCAGCAGACGATGTTGTCGATAATGACGCCGACCTGGACAGCCTGCGCAGCCAAATTGAAGCCTTGCACCGCAAATATTTGGAGCTGGCCCAGAATAACGGACAAGTTGAGATTTCCGCTTGAATCGGTCAGAATCCCAAGACTTCACCCAAATGGCCGTCGCGTGATCATCTACGAATACCCCCTCAACGAGCGCGTTCGCACGCTCTTGCGTCTTGAGGATCTCTACGACAAAGCATTGCACTTCGTGACCGCCGATGCGCCGGAGGATCATCATGTGGCCCTGATGATGATTTTCGAAATTCTCGAAGTCGCCAGCCGGGCGGACCTCAAGTTCGATCTGATCCAGGAACTCGAACGTCAGCGCCAGACCCTGCTGTCCTTCCGCAATAACCCGGACATCTCCGAGGAGGCCCTGGCCGGCGCTCTCCACGAGATCGAGCAGGCCAGCGTGCAGATGCTGGCCATGCCGGGCAAGGTCGGCCAGTATCTGCGCGAGAACGACTGGCTGATGTCGATCAAGAATCGCGCGACGATTCCCGGCGGCGTCTGCGAATTCGACTTGCCGGCCTATCACTATTGGCTGCACCGGGATCCCCAGCAACGCCGCGCAAGCCTGAATGGCTGGCTTGAGCCGATCCTGCCGATCCAGGCCGGATTGAGCATTGTGCTGCGCCTGTTGCGGGCCTCCGGCCGCCCCGAACTGCAAGTGGCTGCCGCCGGTGCCTACCAGTTGATGCTGGCGGGGCGGACCGCGCAAATGCTGCATTTGCGCGTCTCGCGCAACGATCCCTATATCCCCGAAATCAGCGCCAACAAATACGCCTTGAACATTCGCTTCACGGCCCCCGATGGCGATTTGCGTCCGCGCCAGGCAGATGTCGATGTTTCCTTCGAATTGACCTTCTGCAACCTGTAGACCCTTCTCAGGGGGTCTTACTTAGCCGTAACCGGTTTTTCCTGCCGCACGTCGGCCACGCGGAACGAGAAAAACAAAGCGCTTGCTCTGAAACCGGGTTGATACTATATTTAGTGCCAATGAATCAACCGGCCAAACTCTTCGCCGCGATCCGGGCTAACCCCAAAGCAGTGCGGTTCAGAGATGCCTGCAAAGCTGCCGAGTTGCTGGGGTTTGTTCACAAAGGCGGGCAGGGATCGCACTGCGCCTATGCACGCGAGGGTGAGCCGATTGGCTTGAACTTTCAAAATCGCGGTGGCAATGTCCCGCCCTACCAGGCGCGCCAGTTGCTCGCCATGATGGACAAATACGAGGTGAAGTCATGAAGAGACAACCCCATTACCCTGTCGAGCTGCATTGGAGTGCCGAGGATGAAGGCTGGATCGCCACCTTTCCCGATCTGCCGGGATGTTCCGCCTGGGGTGCGACGGAAGCCGAGGCGCTGGCCGAATCGCAAGCCGCCGTCAGCGCGTGGCTGAAGGCGCACAAGGCCGCCGGCAATCCGATTCCCGAGCCGTCGCCAATGGCGGACGATGCAGACTATTCCGGCCGGTTCGTCATGCGCATTCCGAAGCGACTGCATGCCGATCTGGTCAAGTCCGCAAAGCGGCAAGGCGTGAGCCTCAATCAATATGTGCTTTACCTGCTCACGGCACGCGCGGCTGCCGGCGGTGAGGTGAGAACGTAGTGGCAACAGAAGCTGGATCAAGCGGACCGCGCATCCAGGAAAAATCCGCCAACGCCGTTGTCAACTGTCCGACCTGCGGGAAGACGGTCGAATGGACGGGTGCCAATCGCTGTCGGCCGTTTTGTTCGGAGCGCTGCAAAGCCATCGATTTAGGGGCCTGGGCGGCGGAGGAGTACCGCATTCCCGAGCGCGACTCGCCGCCTCTCGAATCGGACTAGTCCCAGGCCGAGCGGATGGCGGCGATGCCATGCGCACCCGCTTCCCAGGCGGCCGGCAAATCGGCTTTGTTCAGACCTCCCAGCGCAAACACCGGCATGGGCATGGCGGCGATCAATTGCGCCAGCGCTGACCAGCCGATACCCGGGCGACCGGGATGAGTGGCGGTTGCGCAGACAGGACCAAGCACCACGAAGTCGACACCAAGTGTTGCTGCTTGCGTGAGTTCCTCGGCGTTATGGGTCGAGGCAGCAACCAGGGGAAAGTTTGGCCTTGACGTCAGCGCCATGAGTTGTGCTGCTTTGAGATGGATGCCGTCGGCGTCGGCTTTCAAAGCCAGTTCGGCGTCGCCGTTGATGAGCACGCGGGCCGAGAAATCGTGGCACAGTTTGATGGCGTCGGTGAAGAAGGCAGTTTGCGCGTCAACAGACAAGGTGGGCTCGCGCAACTGGACCAGGCGCAAACCCTGCTTCAGCTTCTCGGCAAGCAACGCCAGTTGGGTTTCAACGCCGATCTTTGTCGCATTGCTGATGGCATAGAAATCCGGCAGGCAGAGTGCCGCCAGCACCGGCGCATTGGCGGGAAGCATTGGGGTGACCCCAACGCTTCCCGGGCACTGCCAGGCCAGCGCATCATGCTGCAGGTCGCGGATTTCTCCCGACCAGTCGGTCACCCGGAAGAAATGCAGGCGGACATGGGCATGCGCATAGTCGAATTCGCGTACGATCCATGGGTAGGCAAGGTTTACGGCTATGCCCAGCTCCTCCCGCAATTCGCGCACCAGCGCCTGCCGCGGCGTTTCGCCGGCCTCCATCTTGCCGCCGGGGAATTCCCAGTAACCCGCATAAATACTTCCGGGCGGGCGGCGGCCGAGCAGAAAAGTGGCGTCGGCGCGAAGTACGACGGCTGCGGCGACTTCGACGATTTTTCTCAATTGCGCCGCTTCTTGGGACCGGTCTTGCCAGCGTGGCGTCCGGCAAAATCGCGTGCGAATTGCCAGGCCACCCGGCCACTGCGCGAACCGCGCAGGATGGTCCATTGCAGCGCTTCGCCGCGCGCCGCTTCGGCCTGGGCGGCGGTCAGGCCGAACTCCTGCAGCCAGTGCCGGCAGATTGCCAGATAGTGGTCCTGGTCGAATGGGTAGAACGACAGCCACAGACCGAAACGCTCGGACAGCGAGATTTTTTCTTCGACCGTCTCACCCGGATGAATTTCACCGGCGACATGTTTGGCTTCGAGATTTTCGTCCATGTATTCCGGCATCAGGTGGCGCCGGTTCGAGGTGGCATACAACAACAGGTTTTCCGGCATGCCGGCAATCGAGCCGTCGAGAACACTTTTGAGTGCCTTGTAGCCGGCTTCGCTGGCTTCGAAGGAAAGGTCGTCGCAGAAAATGATGAAGCGTTCCGGCCGGCCGGTCACCAGATCGACGATCTCCGGCAAATCGATCAGGTCGTGCTTGTCCACTTCGATCAGGCGCAAGCCCTTGGCGGCGTACTGGTTGAGTATGCCCTTGACCAGCGAGGATTTGCCCGTGCCGCGCGCGCCCGTCAGCAGGACGTTGTTGGCGCTCTTGCCGGCGAGGAACTGGCGGGTGTTCTGCGCGATGCGCTGCTTCTGCTCATCGATCCCGCATAAATCGGCGAGACGTATCCGGTGCGGCTTGAGCACCGCATGCAGGTAACCGCGGCCGTTGCGCTTGAGCCAGCGGAAAGCCACGGCGGCATCCCAGTCCGGCGCGCCCGCGGTGCCGGGCAGCAGCGCTTCGACGCGGGCCAGCAGCGCTTCGACGCGGGCCAGCAGCGCTTCGGCACGGGACAGGAATCGTTCGAGTTCGTTCATGGTGAGCGTCGCTATCGGGTAAGCTAGTAGTCTTGTCAGGCTTGAACTTTATCAGAACATGTTGCGTATTCCCTCGTTCGAATCTGCGGTTGCGTTATTGCCTACGCTATTGCCTACGCTATTGCCTACGCTTTTGGCAACCTTGTTGGCCGGCTGTGCCGTGCAACCGCTGGTGGCGCCGCCTGCCGCGTCTCCGGCGCAATGCCTTCCGGCAGCGGGTGCCTGCCCGATTTGTCCGGTCTGTCCCACCC
>Ga0172368_10003270_pt1 | contig 19853 bp, 17 predicted proteins | sample Lak11m_FD_114540 | JGI IMG/M metagenome (GOLD analysis project Ga0172368, IMG submission 114540) | Freshwater microbial communities from Kabuno Bay, South-Kivu, Congo - kab_022012_11m | ecosystem: Environmental > Aquatic > Freshwater > Lake | place: Democratic Republic of the Congo: South-Kivu...
AGGGGAGAATGACGGTCGTTTGCTGAAGTTCGCCCGTTCGTGCGCACAAGCCGGGCTGAAAGTGATCATCCCACACCTACCCGGTTTGATGGATCTGCAAGTTACTTCCGGGGATATGCGCAGCCTGGAGAACATTCTAGCCACTCTTGAAAAGGAAGAAACTGGGAAAATTGGACTGATCGGTTTTAGCACAGGGGGTAGTTACTCACTTTTATTGGCAGCCAACCCCATCCTGCGCGACAAAGTCGGTCCCGTCGTGCTGTTCAGCCCCATTTATGATGTGCGCGATGTGGCTGAACGACTGCACGCGCCAGTCAACCCTGCGCCACGGACTCCCAAGGATTGGGATGCGTATTATTGGGCACAATACGTGATCGCATTCCGCAACCGAAAGTTATTAGGGCTTCCCAAAGCAGTGGAGGAAGCCTTGCACATCCTGCTTGCGGATTTCGACAGGTATGAACTGGCAGTAAAGCGCGTTTTTTTTGATGATCATATCGCCGTGCTTAATCTCGACAGGCGAACGGACCTGGTAAATGAAGGAACTACGCTGGACAACCTTTCGGCACGCGGAAAACTAGGGGATGTCAAAAGCCCGGTCTTTATTCTTCATGATGCTTCAGATGGGTTGGTCCCACCGGTACATTCCCAAAAGATGCACGCAGAATTGAGCAAGAGGGGAGCCGGTTTTCGCCAGGAATTATTGGTAACCCCCTGGTTATCACATGTTGTCATGCAAAAAACCGGCAGTATCCAGGAAGTATTTGTATTCATTTCTTATGTGAGTGAATTATTCCGAATTGCGCCTGATCAATAAACTAAAAAAGCGTATTCAGCCGAAAAAGGGGACCCGCCAACCAGCCGCAAGAGTGCACAAGCAGCACCAGTCGTGTGCGCAGGAGTATAAAATGATAAAAATATTCCGATCCCGGGCGCCAATACTTACCGAAAAACCACTTGCAAACAAGTCTATAACCTGCACAGGCAATCTTTTTAATAATGGATGGCGGGCATTTGCCATGGTACTGATTGCGATGATCAGTACTAACTGCGCGCCAGCCAACCTGTCACCAGCCAACCCTTCCGCTTTAGCGCTTACCCCAACAACAAGCCTCGACAGCCGGCAGACCTCGACCACTACTGCGTTACCGCCGACTTCCACCCCCACAATCACACCTACATCAACTCCTTCAATTGTTTTTAAATCGGACGAATTTCCACTTATCACCATTTCAATACCCTTATCCATAGCGAATGGAAGTGATAACCAGGTTATAGCCTTTGGACGATTGGATACACCTACCAGACAGGATATACCCCGCCATATATTGATTGACCTTAAAGGGTATCCTGGCCCGGTGGTAAGATACCAGGGACCTGCGATCCGAGTTTTCACAACGACAGGACTTGAACTTGGGTATCCTCACAACGTCGAGAACGCCCGCAAGGTGATCGAAGGAAATGCCCCCGATTCAGGCATTTATCCGGCATTACCGATCATCTCCGGAAAAACCCAAATCCAGTTGCGCATGTTACCGATCAATTTCCAGAGCGGCAAAGGATTCCGGTATCTTGAATACGAGAATACGCCAACCCTGGAGACCATCCAAGATGAATACATGAATTATATTTTCCAGGGCATCAGCACGGATGGAAAATATTACATTTCAGTCATTATGCCTGTGACCATGCCCTTTCTGATTGAGACCATTTCGATGGCAGCCACGCAAGTAGCCACGCTTAAAACTCCGGTGCCAAATGAAATCCTTTTTTTACCCATCCTGCAAAAACTGCAAAGCGCAGATGATGCGCAATTTAACCCATCACTGGCGGTACTGGATGATATCGTCAGGTCGATAAAATTGGACATACCATGACCAGAGCGAAATAATCAACCGCGATAGCATAGGTAGGAAAACCAACTCATCAATGGTGAATAGGATCTTTTACGAAATTATTCGCTGAATCCAGTTGTAAATATACACAGGATAAACAAAAAATGAATAAGCTTTTTTTAGGATGTACAATGACTGCAAAGCCGACTTCCCGGCTTATTACGCTGCAATTACCCAAAAATTAAATGCCCTGCCCGAGGATACCTTTTTACCGGTGCTGACACAGTTGGATGCACTGGCTCAAACAATCAGAATTGCCCCATAATGGAGAACCCATGAACCGGAAAAGCTCGCTTTCCAAGATCAAAGATCGGAAATTCAAGAAGCTGTGTGAAAACATTGTGACTGAGATGAAACGGCTGAAAGTGCCGGGGGTGTCGGTCGGGATTTGGAACGATGGCGTTGAATTCAGCGCCGGTTTTGGGGTAACAAGTGTTGAAAACCCACTTCCGGTGAATGCAGACACGCTTTTCCAGGCGGGCTCGATCAGCAAGACTTTCACTGCTACCATGTTGATGACCATGGTAGATAAAGGCATACTTGACCTGGATGCGCCCGTACGCAGGTATATCCCCAAACTCCAGATGTCCGATGAGGATGTAGCCGCCAGGGTGACCACACGCCAATTGATCACCCACACCGGCGGATGGGTAGGGGATTACTTCAATGATTATGGTAACGGGAATAATGCCCAGGTGCGGATGCTCAAGAGTATCGCGCACCTGCCACAAATCACCCCACTGGGAGAGATCTGGTCTTATAACAATACGGGTTTCAATATTGCCGGCCGGTTGGTGGAACTCTTGACAAAAAAGCCTTACGAAAAGGCCGCGAAGAAGATCCTGCTCGACCCACTCGGGCTTGGGATGACATTTTATTACCCGGATGATAACCTGATCACTCAACGGGTGGCATCCGGTCACAGCCGGTATAAAGGCGGGATCCGAGTGGCGCGGCCCTGGGCGGTGGGACGAGCCACCAACCCGGTGGGCGGCGTGGTAATCACCGTTAAGGATCTGTTGGCATACGCCCGCTTCCACATGGGTGATGGAAAAAGCGCCGATGGGAACCAGGTCATCAGCCAGACCAACCTGGAAGCCATGCGCCAACCACAGGCGGATGCAGGTGGACGCGGCAAAATGGGCCTAACGTGGTTCATCCGCCAGGCGGGCGAATTAAGCATTTGCGGACATGGTGGAGCCACACACGGTCAGCAAGCCAACCTGCAATTTATCCCTGCCAGGAATTTCGCGATCGCAATATTGGCCAACAGCGATGACGGCGGTATTATCACTTCAAATGCAATCAACTGGGCATTGGAAATATACTTCAATAGCGCTCTGCCAGCAATTGAGCCGCAGCAAAAGACCGCGGCCGAATTGGAAGAATTTAGCGGATATTATGAACTTCCGCTATCTGTCTTCACGCTCAAAGCCGAGGACGGCTACCTGGTTCTGCAAGAAATTCCTCGCGGAGGTTTCCCGACCCCACAGACACCACCTGGAGAGCCCGAGCCACCGGTTCGCCTGGCATTTTTCGATCCAGACCGGGTGGTGGGTCTGGACGAACCAATGAAGGGCTCGCAAGGAGAGTTCCTGCGAAATGCGGACGGCGGTCTCGCTTATCTACGCATAGGTGGACGTGCACACCCTAAATTTGCGATCCAAGCGGCAATATGAGCCAACTGCTTTGACGCTATAATTTATATAAGAATGCATCATTGTCTTGCCACCGCAGGAGGCACACATGGCCAGGGAAAAGAAAGATCAGGACAAGCCGAAGGATCCAATTGGGCAAATTGAGCCAGTTGGCTCAACAGAAGTTAGTACCATACATGAAGTAGCGCCAGAAACACCCAATCCAAAACCACAGGAACCTCAAACTGCCGCCATGCCGGCAAACCCAACCGGCAACACGTTATGGAAAGCATTTGTATTTTTGTTCAAACTGGGAGTGACACTGGCCATCCTGGGCGCAATTGCCGCAATTGTGTATTTTGGATGGCCGGTGATCTATGCCAGGTATATCCAACCCGTGCAAGATAATACGGCCAGAGTAACTGTATTGGAAACCAACCAAAAACAGTCAATGGAACAAATAATCGTACTGCAAACCCAGGAGGCTAATTCGGCCAACAAGCAATCCCTGCAAGCGGCTTCCATCATTAACCTGGATTCGCGGATTGGATCGGCCGAAGGCCAAATAGCTGGTCAATCTGCTACCATTGAAGGGCTGGAAAAAATCCAGGCAACACTCCAGGCGCAGAGCAGCCAGAACAGCGCAGAATTGGACCGCCAGATAAAGGTGTTGAAAGGAATGGAACTGCTGGCGCGCGCGCGGCTGTTCTTATACCAGAGCAATTTTGGGCTGGCCAGGCAGGATCTGCAATCAGCCCGCGGCATCCTGGCGGCCGTAGAGGCTACAGGCACAAGCCAGGATGGCATTGACCTGGGAGAAGTTGTGAGCCGACTGGATTTGGCGATCGCGCGTTTACCAGAATTCCCAGTGGCTGCCAGCGATGACCTGGATATCGCCTGGTTGGTGTTGATGCAAGGCATCCCACAAATACAGCCAGCTACAATAACGATTTTCGCAACCGCTACACCAACGGTCGTGGTACCAGCCACACCAGAGTTTACTCCCACACCAGTACCATCCGGTATGCCAGCACCTACAGCCACACCATAAAAATAAAACTCATGGCAATTCAAACACAGTTGAGATCAGACCTCCAGGTACCGTTCACTTTCTCACAATCATCCCTGCAAGATTACGCCGACTGCGCTCGCCGTTTTCAACTACGCTATATTGAGCAACTCAAGTGGCCAGCGATTGAATCCGACCCGGTACTGGAAAATGAACGCCGGCAGATCGAAGGGCAGCAGTTCCACCGCATGGTGCAGCAATATATGATCGGCCTGCCTGCTGACAAACTCGATCGCCAGGCAACTACAGAAAACCTTATCCGTTGGTGGGAGAACTTCAAGACTGCCGCAGAAGGTGGGCTGGCGGATCGCAATGCCTCCAACTTGCATCCAGAGGTGACTCTCTCTGCGCCGCTCGGTAAACACCGTGTCCTGGCAAAATATGATCTGATCACGGTGAAGAACGGCGTGGCAACCATACTTGACTGGAAAACATATCATAAGCGTCCCAAGGATGAACGCATGCTGGCCAGGCCACAAACCAGAGTATACAGGGCGCTATTGGTAATGGCCGGCGCCCATCTGAACAACGGCCAACCATTCGATGCCGAGCAGGTCGAAATGCAATACTGGTATGCCGATTTCCCCGCCGAATCTGCCCGATTCACCTACAATTCCAAAAGTTACAAAAGTGACAGAAGGTGGCTTGAAAACCTGGTAAGCGAGATCTCGGCCAAGCAAAGCTATCCACTCACCGCGGACGAAGAAAAATGCGGCTATTGTCTATACCGTTCATATTGTGAGCGCGGCGAGCGCGCGAGCAAGACTGATGAACTGGAGCCAGAATTTAGGGTGGAAGATATCAACCTGGAACAAATCCAGGAGATTGAGTTTTAATGAAATGGATTGAACGGCAAGTCCCTGTCACGGGGCAACCCCTGCCAGGGCTGCATGCCCTGGTTAATCAAACCCTGCTAAAGCGCGGACTGGACGAGCCTGAAGCAGCTCGCGGCTTTCTCGATCCAGATGTTTACCAGCCATCACCCGCGCAAGAATTACCAGGTATGACATCCGCCGTCGCAAGAGTAGCAGATGCCATCCGTTCTGGCGACCCAATTTGTGTTTGGGGGGATTTTGACGTGGATGGGCAAACGTCCACCACCGTGCTGGTGCAAGGTCTGAAGTCCATGGGGGCAGATGTCACCTATCACATCCCGGTGCGTAAAAACGAATCGCATGGCGTAAATATCGAAAACCTGGCGTGGATCATCGACGGAGGGGCAAAACTCATCCTAACCTGCGATACAGGTATCAGCGCGAATGAAGCCGTAAAATACACCAATTTACGCGGTGTGGATATGGTCATTACCGATCATCACGACCTGCCGGATGATCTGCCAGCAGCGGCGGCGGTGATAAACCCCAAAATGCTGGCACAAAGGCATCCCCTGGCCAGCCTGGCGGGTGTTGGGGTGGCCTACAAACTGGTGGAAGGACTAGTGTCGACCTTGCAACCAGCCGAATTCGAAATAGCCGGGCTGCTGGACCTGGTGGCATTGGGGCTGGTGGCAGATCTGGCCATTTTGCGCGGTGATGCCCGGTACCTTGTGCAAAAAGGGTTGGCAGAACTGCGCCAGACGCGGCGGATTGGGTTAAAGACCATGATGGAACTGGCCAGTCTTTCTGCGGGTAACCTGACCGAGGAACATATCGGCTTCACGATTGGGCCGCGATTAAATGCCCTGGGCCGCCTGGGCGACGCGAACCCGGTGGTGGAGTTCCTGACAACAACCGATAAGCCCCGCGCGAGAGTGCTGGCAACACTTCTGGAAGGGCTCAACGCTGAACGGAAGCTGCTGTGCGACCAGGTATACCAGGCCGTGGAAGCAAAATTTCGAGATGATCCCAAGTTATTGACCCATGCAGCCATTGTCCTGGATCACCCGGATTGGCCTGGAGGCGTGGTTGGTATTGTTGCCAGCAAGATCGTTGAACGCTATCACAAACCTGCCATCCTATTGACCGCTCCCAAAGGGCAGGCAGCGCGAGGATCAGCCCGCTCCATCGAAGGGTTAAACATCACGGCAGCGATCGCCGAGCAAAAAGATATCCTGATCGGATATGGCGGCCACCCGATGGCAGCCGGTCTTTCGTTGGAACCCGATAAATTGCCCGAATTCCGCCACCGATTATCGAGAACAATTGAAAGAATGCTGGGTGAGAGTAGCACCGATGAAGGTGAGCTCACAATCGATGGCTGGGTTGGATTGGATGATGCCAACCTGGATTTGGCCGGACAATTGGAAAGCCTGGCTCCTTTCGGTCCGGGAAATGAGAAACTTGTATTGGCGATTCCAGGTCTGGTGATCAATTCATCGAACAAATTGGGAAAAAACAACGAGCATCTTAAAATGACGGTCGTTGATGAAAGCGGCTCATCGCAGCAGGTTTTATGGTGGGATGGTGGCGACCAGGATCTCCCAGCAGGGAAATTTGATCTGGCTTTTACCATACGCGCAAGTGATTGGCGTGGTTTACGCCAGGTCCAGCTTGAGTTTGTGGATTTTCGCGTGCTCGAGACCGAAACAGTGGTAATCAAGAGAGACAAAGTAGAATTATTGGATTACCGGGTCGCGGATTTTCCCGATAAAATCCTGCAAATTGAGAAAAATATGCCAGGCGCTATTTGTTGGGCTGAAGGAGAAGAAAAACAGCGCGCGGGGGGAAAGGACAGAAACGGGCTTTCGGAAGCTGACACGTTGATAGTGTGGACTTCGCCGCCATCACATCGCGAATTCAAGGCGGTCATGGATGTGGTCAAACCCCGAAAAGTGATCGTGTTCGCCATCGATCCCGGAAGCGACAGGCCAGGATCTTTCCTGGAACGCCTGGCTGGTCTGGTAAAGACGACCATTAATAAAAATAACGGAAAGACAAGTTATTCCGCCCTGGCAGCGGCAACTGCCCAAACTGTCGCTGCCGCACGCTCAGGGTTGAAGTACCTGTCGAAGACAGGCTCCGTGACTGTGGAAGCGTTACCGAACGATGAAGTCAATTTAACGATTGGCGGCATAATCGATGAAGGCGAAGCCAAAAAGGCTTTATATGAACTTAATTCCAACCTCCTAGAAAGCGGCGCTTATAGGGAGCATTTCAAAAACCAAACCAGCCTCAACCTGGAATAATAATCGTAATGGGCAAGCAAAATTCTGCGAGTAGCTGACAAAAATAGATGTATATGCTATTTCTTTCGAAGTTGTTTCCCGGATTGAGAAAACAACTTCGCACGTAGTTTTATTGTGCGTGGCAAACCTTCGATTTTTGTTCTTCCTCGCAGGCAAAATCGGGATAGCAAAGACAGAAAGCAGGTGGCCTTGTCAAATTCTGGATATATGTGGATTCTTTGAGCATCAACATGTAAAAAAAATCCACCAGCGGAGTAAATCACAGGCGAAGTCGCATTCCATCGGCAGAAAATCATGATGATCGAAAAAAACAAACCACGACACCAAAAACATAATTTACCCTGGAATAGATCATAGGCACAAATGATATAACAATGGAATAGGATGAATGATGAAAAAACTCCCCCAACACGGTTCCTGCTTCGTATGTGGCACACAAAACCCGTCCAGCATCGGCGTCACCTGGTATTTAAGCGATGAAGGCGCAATCCATGCTGACATGGCCTTCACCGAAGCCCACCAGGGACCGCCCGACCATGCCCATGGAGGAGCCTCAGCGGCTGTGCTGGATGAAGCTATGGGAGCGGCTGTCTGGTCGGCAGGATACAGCGTGATGGCGGTGAACCTGGAGATCAATTACAAGAAACCTGTGCCACTCGGTCAAAAATTGGCCATTGAAGCTCGAATTGCTGAAGTACACCCGCGCAAAATCCTGACCACCAGCGAATTACGCCTGCCAGACGGTAGTGTGGCAGTTACCGGACGAGGAATCTACGTGGAAGCGCCAGACATGTTCAAAGACTTGAATTTTGGATGATCCGCAATCAGCCCAAAAAGCCTCCGTGAATAACAAAAGACACCAGTACCAAAAACCTGGTGTCTTTTGTTCCTAATGAATAACGTGATTAATTAGACAGAATCTGTGAAAGGAAGAGCTTAGTACGATCTTCCCTTGGGTTTTTGAAAATCTCGGCTGGCGTGCCGGCTTCGATAATCTGGCCTTTATCAAAAAAGTACATTTTATCGGCAACAGCCCTGGCGAAACCCATTTCATGGGTCACAACCAGCATGGTCATACCCGAGCGAGCCAGTTCAATCATCACATCCAGAACTTCCTTAATCATTTCCGGGTCAAGAGCTGAGGTCGGCTCATCAAAGAGCATCACCTTGGGCTGCATAGCTAGGGCGCGGGCAATCGCGACACGCTGCTGCTGGCCACCAGATAGCTGTCCCGGGTATTTATTAGCTTGTTCAGGAATCCCAACGCGTTTGAGCAGTTGCAGGGCAGTCTCTTCCGCCTTTTCCTTTGACCATTTGCGCACCTTCATCGGCGCCAGGGTGACATTATCGAGCACAGTGAGGTGTGGAAACAAGTTGAACTGCTGAAAAACCATTCCCGTTTCCATACGGATCATTTCAATATTGTGCATATCGTTTGTCAGCTCGATGCCATCTACGATGATCTGACCCTTCTGGTGTTCCTCAAGCCTGTTGATGGTTCGTATGAAAGTGGATTTTCCTGACCCTGAAGGGCCAAAGATGACGACGACTTCCCCCTTGGCCACTTCCATGTTTACATCTTTCAGCGCATGAAAATGCCCATACCATTTATTAACATTCCTGGCGATAATTATCGGCTGGCGTGTTTCGTCTCGCATGGCTCTCCTCCGTTGGATTACCCTATTATAGTCTGAACAATATATTATTCAACCACAAATGCGACTTCTTATTCATCCAATGCATCGCTGGACTGAATAGATATCGACGCAAAACGAGCGTTGGTTAATTCCGCCAGATCACGTGGCGATAAGGCCAGGTTGAGGCCACGCTGCCCACCGGAAACATGAATCTCCGGGTACAGTTGCGCTGAAAGATCAATCACCACCTGGAAGCCCTTGTTAATCAACGCCAGTGGCGATATGCCGCCAGCTTGTAAGCCGGTTAGCATTTCTGCTTCACGCTCGGATGGCAAGATAACCTTCTTTTCACCAAGAGCTACGGCTGCCAATTTCAAATCCAAATGAGATGTCCCAGGGATGACTGCCAGTACGGGTTTCCCTGGTCTTTGACGGGTAAAGACGATGGTCTTGAAAACCTGGGCTGGGGGTACTTTCAGGATGCGAGCCGTTTCGAGCGCGCCGAGCTTCTCAACGGGTGTTTCGAACGCTGTGTATGGCACTTTTTTTGCATCCAAGAAACGGGTAACATTGTTGACAATTGGCATGGGGGGATTATAAACAGAAAGCAGGCAGTAGACAACCTGAAGGAATTTTTCCACAAACGGAAATCCACCGAGGGGCACCCCGATGAAGGCCGATATTCAAAAGAAAACCAAAAGGGAGCGGTAAACCGCTCCCTTTTTAATGCAGGTTTTGTATTTTATTTCTTCGACCAGATGGCAAGTTCAAGGGTAATGCGGTCAAAGTAGCTGCCATCGGGCAAAGCACCCTGACCATATTGCATATCAGATACAGTGGCGATCATTTGCAAAGTCTGGGTTTCCAACAAAACTTCTTTGTGCGGTTCAACAGCGATAAGCTCACCCTTGGCCTCCAGCTTGGAACGGAAACCAGGGTCATTGAAAGCGTGCGGGCTCATCAGGACCTTGGTAACTGTTTGGATGTCGTTTTTATCAAACATCCAAACTTCAAATGCCGTCACTTTCTTGGGATCGCCGACACCGATCGTTTCAGAAATGCCAACCCCACATTCGCCAAGGAATTCACCGGATGGAGAATCGATGCTAAACGAGTCGTCAAAAAGATCGTCACCAACCAGGTAGGTGGTAACGTATTGTGCGACCGGGGGAGCCTGACCCATGGCAACGTAATCTGTCTTTTCGGCAGCGCGGGCGATATCCGTGGCATGACGGGCAGGTGTGACCTCACCAGTGCGCTGAAAACCACCCCGGAGCAGGTAAAAGGCAGCAGCGGCAACCAAGGCAAATGCCAACAGACCGCCGATAATGATCGCCGTAGTAACCAATGAGCTGCCCGATGAAGTGGATGGGATTGCCTGCCCTCCAGGAGACGCTATCATACCCTTGCGCAGTAACATTTGCTCATAAAGAGGCAAAAAATTCGGATCAATCTTACCGGGGCTGGCCTTGACAACCTGCAATAACCCGGGTCCTTTATCGCCCAGGTCGGCAAACCGTTTGGCTGCAAGTGTTTCATCGCCATTAACACGGTATGAATCGATGGACATGCGTAAATATTCGTCCTGAAGATCCGCACGCAGGAGATTGACAGGGGCGTCAATCCATTGAACCGGTTGAATACCCCAACCCCACCCCAACCCCAGGATAAGGCCCACAACGAGTGCCACGACACCTATGACTGTTGGTTTTTTCAACAATTCGGGAAAATTCATCTTGTGCTCCTTTCAGAGAACGAACATTTTATCTATTATACAAGAAATCGTGGCGCTGGTGAGATTCATTACTCACCAAAAATTAATCCATTACATCAACCAAGACATTCTCAAGCAGGTAAGTTTCTGAGCAGTTTAGACAAGAAGCTTCACGTTTGTTGGCAATCACCAACATGCCGCCACATTTCGAGCAAGGGCGAGCGAGGGGGCGTTTCCAGGTTGTAAAATCACATTCTGGGTAGTTAGCGCAACCAAAAAATACACGACCCTTGCGAGTTTTCCGCTCGACAATATCGCCATGATCTTTGGGACATTCGACCCCGATTTTCTCAAGCCAGGGTTCAGTGTGCCGGCATTCCGGAAATCCGGCGCAGGAGATAAATTTACCAAAACGCCCAAAGCGGATCACGAGTTCCCTGTTACACTCCGGGCAGGCCCGGCCAATCGGTTCCGGACCAGTCTTGGTGACCGGCATCTCAGCCTGGGCCTTCTGGACCTGGGAAGAAAATGGACGATAAAACATCTCCATCACACTTACCCAATCAGCCTGCCCCTCAGCAATCTTATCAAGATCATCTTCCATGGTGACGGTAAAATTCATATCAACTATATCAGGGAAGTACTGCACCATCATGTCATTGACAAGGATACCGGTTTCAGTCGGTTCAAGGCGTTTGTCAACCCGCACAACATAGCCACGTTCCTGTATGGTTGACATGATCGGCGCATACGTCGATGGACGTCCAATTCCATGCGCCTCGAGAGCCTGCACCAGTGAAGCTTCGGAAAAGCGCGGTGGCGGTTGGGTAAAGTGCTGTTCGGGGATAAGCCGCATCAAGTCCAACATCTGTCCTTCGGCGATATCCACTGGTATGCGCACGTTTTCTTCGCCCTCGCCTTCGACAGGTTTTGCATCCTCATCCCTGGTTTCCTCATAAACCGCCAAAAATCCGGGGAATTTGACTGCAGAACCGGCAGCGCGAAATAGATAATCATGTTTTCCAATCGCGGCAACTTCAACGGAGAGAGTGTCGTAAATGGCAGATTCCATCTGGGATGACACAAACCTCTGCCAGATTAGTTGGTAGAGTTTGAACATGGCGGGGTCAAGATATGACCTGACTTTTTCGGGATCACGCAGAACCGAGGTCGGGCGGATGGCTTCATGCGCTTCCTGCGCGCCTACAGCACGGGTTTTGTATTCTGGAGGCTGGGCGGGAAGGAAGTCATTCCCAAAACGCCCAACAATATATTCCCGGACTTCATTACGAGCGATATCCGAGATATTGGTCGAGTCAGTACGCATGTAGGTGATCAAACCGGTTGCGCCACCATCCCCCACGTCGATACCTTCGTAAAGACCCTGCGCAAGGCCCATGGTGCGCTTGGCGGTAAATCCAAGGCGGCGTGAAGCCTCCTGCTGCAGGGTTGATGTTATGAATGGGGCGGCGGGTTTGCGTCGTCGTTCCCCACGCTTAACCTTGATGACATTGTAATTGAGCTGTTCCAGATCATCCAACAAAGGCAGGGTATCTTCCCGGGTCTTCAACTCAAAATCTTTATCATCAATACGCTGCAATTTCGCAACAAATGCTGATTTGGCTCGCGCACCTTCCGGTTTTAGTTCGGCCGCAATGGTCCAATATTCCTGCGAGATAAAATCATTGATCTCTGCCTCGCGATCAACGATCAGGCGCAGGGCCACTGATTGAACACGACCGGCAGATAATCGTCCGCGCACCTTTTCCCATAATATTGGACTGATGGAATAACCCACAAGGCGGTCAAGCACGCGGCGCGCCTGCTGGGCATTTACCAGGTTCATATCGATTGCACGCGAATGGCTGAAAGCTTCTTTTATTGCAGGAGCAGTAATCTCATGGAAGGTGACACGGTGAGTGCGTTCAGGATCAAGCTCCAAGGCTTCGGATAGGTGCCAGGAAATTGCCTCGCCTTCCCGATCAGGGTCAGTGGCCAGGAAAACATCGGCATTCGATTTGGCCAACTGCTTCAATTCCTTAACAACGAGCTTTTTTTCATTGGGCACACGATATTTCGGCGCAAAATCGCTCTCGACATCAACCGAGAGCTGAGAGCGCAACAGGTCACGAACATGGCCAACAGATGCTTTGACCGTGTACCCTTTGCCCAAGAAACGACCAACGGTCTTGGCTTTGGCCGGAGATTCGACAATCACCAACTTTCCATGGCGCTTTGGTGCGCTTCGCTCAACTTTTGGAGCAACCAGCCCATTATGTGCTTCGGTACGACCAGTGCGATACAAAGCGGTACTGCAGACCGGACAGGTGCCACGTGTAACTGGAGCGCCAGATTTATTAAATGTGGCCTGCGGCTCGACAATTTCACGCTTAGTCTTACACTTCATGCAATATGCTTCCATTAAACAAAACCTCCATTTTGTCAACCTGGCGCTTGCGACTGCCAATGCAGCCTTATTAAGAACGCTGGTTTGACAAAATTATGTGCGAGACAAAAAAGAATTGCCACCCCTTTCCTATAGAAAGCGGAGCGTTACAAATACCGTTCCTGGTGGTGCTTTTTTAAATGCGCAACCACATTGCGGACTTTTTGAGCCTGATCAGATTTACAAATCATCAAAACATCCTCAGCATCGACCACCACCATATCGTCCACCCCGATGGTGACCACCAACCTTTCACTGCCGGGTGTAGCATAGATCAATGTGTTATGTGTGTCCAAGGCCAGGTGTTGACCATTTACGCCGATATTACCATCCATGTCCGGTAATAAAACTTCAAACAGGGAATCCCACGAGCCGACATCACTCCAACCAAGACCGCCGGCTGGCAATACTGCGACTCTATCGGCATTCTCCATCACGCCGTAATCAATGGTTTCAACATGTAAATCCTGCCAGGCTGAATTAAGTATCTGATCAAATTCCGGAGAACCCAAGCCATTGACGATTTTTTCAAGCGCCAAGGACAGTTCGGGCATCTGGCGTTGAAACTCACCCAAAATGCGTTCAGTTTTCCAGATGAACATGCCGCTGTTCCAGGAGTGACCACCAAAACGAAGCATTTGCTGTGCACTGGCATCATCCGGCTTTTCCTTGAAGCGGCTGACGTTATAGGTGGGGTATTTGAAATCGCCAGTGACCGGCGCTCCCTGCTGGATGTAACCATAAGCCGTGGATGCATAAGTAGGGGTGATGCCAAGCGTGACCAAGTAACCAGTATTGGCAACGTCAACAGCTGCGCGCAACAAGTAATGAAAAAGATCCCGATTACGAATAAAGTGGTCTGAAGGCAGAACCGCCATTAAAGCCTGTGGATCGCGTTTATGCAAGACAGCCGCAGCGAGTCCGACAACTGATGCGGTCCCGCGCGGCTCAGGCTCGATAAGGTAGTTATCATCAGGTATTTGAGGCGCCTGCTGCTTCATCTCCCTGACCTGCTCGCCCACGGTCACAACCAGGATTCGGTCAGGGGTGAAAAGCCCTTCAAGACGTTGGACAGTGCTTTGAAAGAGGGTTTCCTCCCCGATGAGAGGCAAAAGCTGTTTGGGACGCTCCCGACGTGACACCGGCCAAAGCCGTGTTCCTCCACCACCTGCCATAATTACTGCATATGCATGTTCCATGTAACTCCTTACCGTATTGCAGAGATATTTTCCAATTACCCGCCGCGCAGTATCCTGGCGAGCTGGTCTCCGGGCTACTGATCACAAAACCAATTGTAGTCAAGAAATGGTTCGATTGTAAGCCATGATCAAATTGTTTACCAAAGGAGAAGAAAGATTGGATCCCACCGGTCCGGTTTTTTCATAATCAATGCAATTATTTGTACTCCGATTGCTCTTCCCTTAATGCCACGTAATTCATACCGCCTACCTGCCTTACCATGCCTTTTAATTCCATCATGGTAAGCGCCGCGGAAATTTTTTCAATAGGCAGACCGAGTTTGGCGCGAATCTCATCAACATGCGCCGGTTCGGCTCCCAACGCAGACAATACAGCTGCTTCGGTGGCATCCGCAGGAACAGCTTTGCGGATATCACGGCGTTCCACATTACGAGTCAGGTCGAGTGCTTCCAGGATATCATTCGGCTGCAATAAAATCCTGGCGCCGTTTGCGATCAGCCGATTGGTGCCCCTGCTTTGAGGGGCATACACCTGGCCTGGTACTGCGAACACATCCCGACCTTGTTCCACGGCAAATTCTGCGGTTATCAACGCACCGCTGGTATCACCGGCTTCCACCACAACCACGGCCAGTGACAAGCCACTGATGATTCGATTGCGAGGGGGAAAATTGGCGCTGTCTGGAGATGTGCCAGGAGCATAATCACTGATGACAGCTCCCTGAGTGGTAATCTTCTCGGCTAACTGCCGGTGTTCCGGTGGATAGATACGGTCGACACCCGAACCCAATACTGCCAGGGTTCTACCCCCAGCCTTGAGGGCAGCATTATGGGCAATGGCATCCACTCCGCGCGCCAACCCACTGACAATAGTCACACCGTTCCTGGCGAGGACACCAGCCAACTCTTCAGTAACCTGCCTGCCATAGGCTGTGACGGCACGTGTTCCAACGATCCCCACTGACCAAGCATCTTCCAATGTAATTTCGCCACGCAGGTAAAGTACAGGAGGGGGTTGGTCAACTTCCTTGAGGTGAGCGGGATATTCGGCATCATCCCATGTAAGAATACGGATGTTGTTTTTTTCCACCCGCGCTATGTATTCATCCAGATCGACACTATTCCTGATCTGCACAACACGTTCGGCCAATCTCGGACCAATCCCTGCAGCCACCATTTCAAAGGGTGAGGCAGTCCAAGCCGTTTTGGCATCACCAAAATGGTTCAACAAGGCCTGTAAACGAACGGCTCCTATCCCCTTGACCAGGGAGAAACCAATCCAGTAACGTTTATCTTCCATTGTGGTGATTCAATGTACCTTTATTCGGCGCTTTCGCCATCAACCAAACCGGGCAACAAGTGGACGCGCATGATTTTGGTTTCGAGATTGATATCCAGGAGAACCTGTTTAAGAGCAGGGAGAAGTATCTCACGCCCATCATCACTTTTCACTACATAGACGTCATTGGCGCCAGTTTCGATGATCTCGGTGATAACACCCAACTCAACACCATCTTCATCCAAGACATTCAACCCAATGATCTGGTGATGATAATATTCGCCTTCAGACAGCGGTGGACGATCCGCCGCGCGAACGTATACGGTCTGGGCGCGAAACCGGCCAGTCTGTTCAGTATTGGCAACACCTTCAAAGCCAAGCAGCAGCCCATCATTATGAGAACGGCGCCGGGTGATTTTTATTGGTAGTTTTTTATCCCCGACATAAAGAAATGTGCCGGGTTTTAGCCGTTCGGGGAAATCAGTCAAGACATCCAGTAACATATCACCCCGAATGCCGTGAGAGCGGCGCAAAGTGCCAACGGCTAAATAGACGACAGGCTCGCCCTCTATTGGCGAGCCTGGGTTGACCTCATTCACTGGTATTTTCGGAGCAGGCATTAAGGCTCCACCACATCAAGGGTGACCTGCTGCCCTTCGCGCTCTGCAGCAACGCGCAAGAGAATACGAATGGCATTGGCCACGCGGCCACTTTTTCCAATCACACGCCCCATGTCATCCTTCGAAACTCGCAACTCCAGCCGCACACGACTACCCTGGCGGGACTGAGAAACTTCGACCTGAGCGGGGTTTTCCACAAGTGCCTTAGCGATAAATTCGGTGAGGGCCTTCATTTACTCCTCGAGCAAAACCAAGCCTGATGGGTATGCCACCCATCAGGCTGTTTGTAAAAATTAGAGTTTATTTGTGGTAACGGGAGCAGCGCGCTTAGTTTCCGCAGCCTTGCCTTCTTCGATCAAGGTTTCAAGCGCTTCGCCCTTTTTGAGGCGGGCAAACCGGTCGGTAGTGCCGGTGGTGCGGAACAACTGGGCAACCGACTCGGTCGGTTTTGCGCCATTATTCATCCAGTCAAAGACCCGCGCCTCATCGATCGTGAGGGTGGAAGGCTGGGTGCGAGGGTTGTAGAAACCGACGATCTCAAGGAAACGCCCATCACGGGGTTTTTCTGAGTCTTGAATAACAATGCGGTAGGAAGGCTGGTTCTTAAGCCCAACACGACGTAAACGAATGCGAACCATGGAATTTACTTACTCCTTAACTTGGGTTGATTTGATGAATATGGCTGAGGACACAGGCTGTATCCGAGGCACATACCCTCCGATGGTTGGCGTCAATACAACAGGGAGAGAGGGCTTGAAAGGAAGCGCCCTGCAGGACTGAATTGCCGAGGAACTATTCTACCTGAAAAACTGTATTATATGAAGAGGAATTAGCCGAATAACCTCGGTAATCCCTTCATACCGGTCTTTTGCAGCGTTTTCATCAACTTTTGGGTCTCGCGGAACTGTTTCAACAGGCGATTGACATCCTGAACTTCATACCCTGAACCGGCGGCAATGCGACGCCGGCGAGAGGCATTCAGTATCTCAGGATCGTGCCGTTCTTTCCTGGTCATCGAGTTGATGATGGCTTCCATTTGTTTAAAGTTTTTCTCTACATCACGCGGATCGATGGATTTGGCTGCCTGCCCCAACTGGCCGGGCAACATTTCTAGAATCTGGCTAAGCGGACCCATTTTACGCATCTGTCGCATTTGCTCAAGCCAATCTTCAAGATCAAGCTGACCTTTCATCATCTTCTCAGCTTGTTTTTGCGCACTTTGAGCATCAAAGGCAGCTTCAGCCTTCTCGATCAGGCCAATCATGTCGCCCATGCCCAGGACGCGCGAAGCGAGACGCGATGGATCGTAGGCTTCAATCGCATCGAGTTTTTCACCAGTGCCCAAGTATTTGATGGGCACACCGGTTACCGAACGAATGGAGATGGCAGCACCACCGCGCGCATCACCGTCCATCTTGGTCAGGATCAGACCAGTAATGGCAACCGTATCACGAAAGCCCTCGGCAACATGCAGGGCTTCCTGACCGATCATGGCATCGACAACCAGCAGAACTTCAACCGGCGAGATCTTTTTTTCAATTGCCTTGAGCTCGTTCATCAAGGCATCGTCAAGCTGGGAACGGCCAGCGGTATCGACAATCATGACCGAGTATCCACCTTTTTGAGCCTGGTCAAGAGCATAAGCAGCCAGTTCGGGTGGTTTCTTATTCATATCGGCGATGACTGGCACCTCAACCCGCTGCCCCAATTGCTGCAACTGCTGGACGGCAGCCGGGCGGTAAGGATCACCTGCAACCAGCATGACGCGCTCGCCTTTGGATCGCAGCAGCCTGGCAAGCTTGCCGGTATGGGTGGTTTTACCGGAGCCTTGTAAGCCAACCATCAAGATGACGCGCGGTTTTGCACCAGTTAGATTAAGTGGCGCAGGATCGCCGAGAGTGGCAATCAATTCTTCATGCACGATCTTGATGACCTGTTGGCCAGGGTTAAGGGCCTTGGAAACCTCGGCACCAATGGCGCGTTCACGCACGCGGGCAATGAAACTCTTAACCACACTATAGTGAACGTCGGCCTCAAGTAAAGCCAGGCGCACTTCACGCATGGCAAGATCCACGTCGGCCTCGGAAAGCTTGCCGCGCTTGCGTAAATTATCAAAAACCTGTGTGAGTCGATTGGTTAGATTTTCAAACATAACGGTCAGATTGTAGCGTGTTTGACGGGGATGGTCAATGCATTTGTCATTCAGAGAGCATTTGGCTTTATGATATGATTATCTTTACCCTTGCCATGAGAGGCCAAATGAGGACGCTCATTTTTAATGTATTGGAACCGTCTTTCACGATCCACCGATTTGAACGCGGGTGTGCAATACCAGAACAAGTATTTGCCAGCCCGTTCTACAGTATCAGCCAGACCGAAGATGAATTATCCATCGTCGCCCCTGAAACAATACAGATCGAGAGTGGAAAATCTGATTGCGGGTGGCGCGCACTGAAAGTGGTTGGTCCGCTCGATTTCGCCTTGACCGGCATCCTGGCACAGGTTGCGACCACACTCGCCCTCGAAGAAATCAGCATTTTTGCCATTTCAACTTTTGACACTGATTATTTTCTTGTCAAAGGCGAGAATTTGGAAAAAGCCAAAAAAGTGCTGGTAACCGCGGGGCATACCATCGGCCGGTTAAAAGAACCTTCAAAGAAGAAAGTCCCAAATAACAACAAATGAACCGGAGATTTACCTTATTCATCCTGTGGCTAATCCAGGGTTTGGCGACCCTGGTGTGGATGGCCTGGCTGCCAACAGATAGCGATAATGCCATCCTGCTTGGTTATTCAGCTACGCGGCTGGTTTTATTGGGCGCAATACTGGCGCTGGTAATCGTCTCAGCGTGCCTGGCATGGGCGTCATACCGACATCCATTAATCCTCCCCCAATCACTACACACTCCTCTTTACCTGCTCTCCATCGTGGTGACACTAGCCGCACCCGGGTTGTACTTAATCCTGCGAGCGCTAGGAGAAACATCCGGTTTTATTTACAGCGCTTACGCCAGCCGGCTGGGACCACTGCTTTTCTGGTTCACTTTATCCGCCTTGGAAACAGCCATCCAGCTTGGATTTGAGTATGCACCAGACCAGACAGATCAGAAAGCCAGGGTTTCTGTTCAAGAGATATTGAACAATTCATTATATGCAGTGCTTATCCTGGCTGCTATTACCATCGTAATTGTTGGCACCCGGTTGGGCATCACCCACCGCAACGATGGTTCGTGG